>ENA-OQLB01000562-OQLB01000562.1-human-gut-metagenome-genome-assembly--contig:-NODE-562-length-20242-cov-4.192344_pt1 | contig 20242 bp, 26 predicted proteins | sample MGYA00242656_ERZ504813 | MGnify/ENA primary metagenome ERZ504813 (study PRJEB26092, sample SAMD00036388) | human gut metagenome | host: Homo sapiens | study: EMG produced TPA metagenomics assembly of... | reverse complement strand
TGTCTTTGTTCTCGCTGATGCTGTTGATGACTCTCCTCTTGGATGCCCCGGAAGCTGTCATATCCCCAGTACTGCTTCAAGAGTTGGGCATTGAGTGTTGAAAGTTGGGAGTTGTTGGATTGAGCGGGCATGTTAGTTGAGAGTTTGGCGAAACTGACGGTATGTTAGTTGAAAGTTGGGAGTTGGAAGTGTGTCAGCGCAGCCTAACTTTCAACTCTCAACTTTTAACCGGTTAATTCGGTTTAATATCTTCAATCTGCAACTGCACTTCTCCACGTTTGTGGGTGTTTTCTTCAATGGTATAGCAAATGTCGAACGAACGCTTGGTCTTGATGTAGCGGACGTGGGAGCTTTGCCCGAAGCAATGCCGTTCATGACGTTGTTCGATTTGTTATCCACCAATTCCAGTTTGATGTGCTCCTGGTCGCGTCCCACCACTTTGCTGGTTCCGTAGTCGTAGACATTATGGGTGCAGAACACAGGTTTGGTATTGTCGGGGCCGAACGGGTTGAACTTCTTCAGGTCGTTACAGAATTTCGGGGTGATGTCCCGGAAATCAATCTCGGCATTGATGTCGATTACGGCGCTGGTCTGCTCCGGCAGGATGTGCCGGGACACGAACTCTTCAAAACGTTGGGTGAAAGCGGGAACGTTTTCCACTTTCATGGACAATCCGGCTGCATAGGTGTGACCGCCGAAGTTTTCCAGTAAATCCCGGCAGTATTCAATGGCTTTGTACACATCGAACCCGGAGACGGAGCGTGCCGAACCGGTTGCCATGTCGTCGGTACGCGTCAGCACTACGGCGGGTCGGTAATATACCTCCGTAAGACGGGAAGCGACGATACCGATGACTCCTTTGTGCCAGTCTTCGTTGTACAGGACGATGGAACGGCGGTCGGCAAGCCCTTCCAGTCCGGCAACAATCTGGTTGGCCTCTTCGGTCATGGTTTTGTCGAGGTCTTTGCGGGTTTCGTTATACTGGTTGATTTGTCCTGCCTTTTCCAAAGCAAGCGAGAAGTCTTTCTCCGTCAGCAGGTCTACTGCTTCCTTGCCGTTTTGGATGCGTCCCGAAGCGTTGATTCGTGGACCTATCTTGAATACGATGTCGCTGACGGTAATCTCTTTTTCCGCCAGCCCGCATACGTCGATAATGGCTTTCAACCCCACGCTCGGATTGCTGTTGAGTTGCTTCAAACCATGATAGGCAAGGATGCGGTTCTCTCCCATAATCGGTACAATGTCCGAGGCTATGCTGACCGCAACCAGGTCTAATAAAGGTATCAGATGATGAAACTCGATGCCGTTGCTGATGGCGAATGCTGCATGAATTTAAAACCGACTCCGCAACCTGAGAGGTGCTCGTAGGGATAGGTGTTGTCTTCGCGCTTGGCGTTCAGTATGGCTACGGCGGGAGGGAGAACTTCATCGGGCACGTGGTGGTCGCAGATGATGAAATCAATGCCTTTTTCTTTGGCGTATGCTATTTCGTCTACGGCTTTGATGCCGCAGTCCAGCACTATAATCAGGCCTACACCGGTTTCGTAAGCATAGTCCACGCCTTTGGTCGAAACTCCATACCCCTCATTGTAGCGGTCGGGTATGTAATAGTCTATGTTCGAATAGAACTGTTGAATGAACTTGTAGACCAGCGCTACGGCAGTCGTTCCGTCCACATCGTAATCTCCATAAACCAGAATACGCTCTTTCTTTCCCATTGCCTTGTTCAGGCGTTCTACGGCCACGTCCATATCCTTCATAAGGAACGGGTCGTACAAATCCGGTAGTTGCGGGCGGAAAAACTTCTTGGCAGCAGCAGCTGTCGTAATTCCCCGTTCCACCAGCAATTCCCCAAGTACCGGGCTAATCCCTAATTCTTGGGCCAGTCGTTGGCTTGCTTCTGTCTGTTCGGATGTAATGGGTAAATAATTCCATTTGTGAGTCATTTTATATATTATTTTTTCTTTTTCTATCGCAAAATGCCGGAGAATGAAAAGGGATTTTCGCTATCCGCTTACTACATGCTATTTCTCCAACAAGCTGTAAAGGTATGAAAAACTCTTGAAATCGGCGTGAATTATATAGAAAATATTCTTAATGATGCGTATCTCTCCCAAAAACCTTTTATTTTTGTATTGTCTAAGAGCCTGTCTGAACTTTTCTCCAAACTTGCTTTCAAGATAATGCCGGATGAAATCTCAACAGGTTCTGAAGTAAATAAATATGCCTATGCTCACTTTTATCTCTTGTGCCAAAACCATGGCATCGCGTTGCTCTTTGGATGTACCCGAAATGACGGTTCCGCATTTTGAGGCGGAAGCTGTGCGGAATGTGTTGGAAATGTCGCAGATGCCTGTTGCGGAACTGGAAAAACTCTTGAGGGTGAACGCAAAGATTGCAGCGGAAAACAGATTGCGTTTTCATGACTTCTGCTCGGAAAACAATCGTCCCATGCCGGCAATCGGCGCGTATACGGGGGCTGTTTTCAAACGTATTCTGCCGAAAGATTTTACTGCCGATGATTTTCGTTATGCGCAGGAACATCTCCGTATAACTTCTTTTCTTTATGGTTTGCTTCGTCCGTTGGACGGTATCAAGCCTTATCGCCTGGAGGGTGATGTGTGTCTGCCCGAAAAAGGGGGAGTGTCTATGTTCGATTATTGGAAACCGCTGTTGACAGACTGTTTCATTGCGGAAATCAAGCGTCAGGGAGGTGTGCTGGTGAATCTGGCAAGTGGCGAGATGAAAGATTTGTTTGATTGGAAACGGGTGGAAAAGGAAGTGCGGGTTGTCACTCCTGAGTTCCGGATTTGGAAAGATGGCGGGCTGAAGACCGTTGTCATTTATGCAAAGATGTGCCGGGGAGAAATGGTGCGCTATATAATTAAAGAGCGTGTGGATTCTCCCGAAGGTTTGAGGGGCTTTTCATGGGAAGGCTTTGCTTTCGATGAAAAACGCAGTACGGACGATCATTTGCTGTTTACGCTGGGATAAGATTCCGCTGTTATGATTTTTTGCGCAAATCCCGCCCTTCGTATTTGCAGATAGCCTCAATCCATTCTTCCGTCAGCGGTTTGGATTCGTGTTTGCTAAGGTCGTAAGTCACCATGACGGAGGTGCAGGTGCATTTCACTTCCTGCGTCTCTGTATCGATAACGCGTTGCGCAAGATTGAAACTCTTTGTGCCGATCTTAGTCACAGCAGTCTGTACGGCAATGTGGTCGGAACCGTAAATCTGTGCAAGAAAATCAGCTTCTATATGGACTACGACAATTCCGTCTTTCTGCCAGTCGACGTGCGGGCATACGGAAGCAAAATATTCTGTCTTGCCTAAATCGTAGAAAGAGAAGTAAACGGTATTGTTGACATGACCGAATTTGTCGACGTCGTTAAAGCGCAGTTGTATGGGTAATGTGTGGTTAAATTTAATCTCTTCTTCCATTGTTTTCTCTTAAACCTTGTTTGTCATATCTGTTGTGCAAAAGGCAAAGTTTGCCGTTTGCGAAAATAGAAATAATCAATGTCTTAAAAAGACGACAAAAGCATATTGCTAATTTTGAGCAAAGATAGAGCTTTTTTGTGAGTAATTATATCTGTGGGAACCAAAAAATATTAGCTACTTGGGCTTTTGTCATTTGTGTGTGTGGATAAAGGTTTGTCTATACCGCTCTCCCTTCTATGAAATGGGAAAGAAGCTTTATTTGCCGGTTTTTAAGCATATTTAGTGAATGATGTAACAACGGGAAATAAATGTGTAACATGATCCTTAAACCGATAAGGGGTAATGCCGTACATTTGCGACATAATATTTACATACTTATTAATTATCATGAAAAACAAATCGGTAATATTGCTTTTATTTTTGGCTATATGCGGACTTACGGAGGCAAAAGCTGTAGCTAATGACGAGGGGGCAAACACCTCTAATTTCATTTACCGGGGAACGGGCAATCCGTATCTGCCGTTGTGGGAACATCTGCCTGATGGCGAGCCGCGCGTTTTTGAAGATCCCGATAATCCGGGAAAATACCGCGCTTATATCATCGGTTCGCATGATGTCCGCTTTAAGAGCTATTGCGGGGCTGATATAAGAATGTGGTCGGCACCTGTGGAGGACTTGTCCGCTTGGCGTGACGAAGGACCGATTTTTACGTATCAGATAGGCGGGAAGTGGGATGTAATGTATGCACCCGATCTTGTTGAGGTGAGAAGAAAAGACGGTAAGAAGGAATATTATCTGTATCCTCATAGCCGCGGCAGGCACCGGGAAGCGATGGTCGCTAAGGGAGAGCGTCCCGACGGACCTTTCACTCCTATCAACCTGACAGCCGACGGAACGAAGACTTTGCCCGGAAGTATCATGGGTTTGACCCTTCTGTTTACATTGAATATGTTACGGATCCGGATGATCCTGACTATGAAATCGGTTTTAGGGCATACGGCTACTGGGGATTCCAACGTTCGTTGGCAGCGCAGTTGGACCAAAAGACAATGTATTCCGTACGTCCCGGCACTGATGTCATTCCATATTTTATGCCGGCAGGCGCAGAAACGGAATGGTGCGCGATTCGATTTCATATCCGCACATTTATCCGGGGGAAGATCTTGGAGCATTTAACTTCTTTGAGGCTTCTTCCATCCGTAAGATCGGGAATAAGTATGTCACGATTTACAGCGGATATTCCGGACGCGAATATGGACTGGGCATGACCAACTCCACTTTGCGCTATGCCTATGGCGATTCACCGTTGGGCCCTGGAAAAGCGGGGGAGTATTGGTGGATTCACGCGCACCGGTGCTGAATCAGGACGGCACCCATTTGGAAACGAGCAATGCCGCTCATAATACCCATGGCAGTATAGAGCAGATCAACGGACAGTGGTATGTGTTTTATCACCGCCCGCCCCGGGGATTTGGAAATGCACGCCAGGCAATGGTGGCTCCGATCCATGTGGAATGGGATGAAAAGGCTGTGTCGGAAGGAGGAAAAGTCTCTATCAAGGGTATGACCCGTATGCAAAAGATGGTATTTGGACAGCTAAGGATGCGCAGGGAAACGAATATAAGGGTGCAGAAGTCACTTCGGAAGGATTCCATATTTTCGGCCTTGATCCTTATCAATATTATTCGGCAGGATTTGCATGTTATCTTTCCGATGTAGCTCTTCAGCAAGATGCATGGGATATTTGGAATAACCATGCATCCATCACAAATGTAAAGAATGGTAATATAATAGGATACAAATATTTCGGGTTCGGCGGCTTGGATAAAGATAAGTTGGGCTTGAAAGCGTTTAAGGGGACTCAAAAAGGGAATAAGACCGCATTTAATCTTTTCCTCACACCGAAAACATCAAAAGCGTTCAAGGTTAACGTATGGTTGGATGGCCCATGGAGCAATGCGGTTTGGAAAGGAACAAAAATAGGTGAGATAAGCGTTCCGGGTAATTCGGCACAGGAGATAACCCGGTTTACGGTTGATGTATCTAAGTTCGTCGACCACCTGGATAAGAAACATGCCATTTTCCTTGTTGCCGAAGGCGAAGGGGGAGAAGAACTTTTTGATCTGATCGGTTTAGGGTTTAGTTCAAAAAAGAAAGATATAGCCCGTCCGGTTGTTCCCGAAGTGAACATAGCTGTTAATGGGAAACAGATTGAGTTGCCGGCAACTCCCGTACGTTCTACTGAAAGCAACGGTATTTTGGGATATGACCTGTACGAAACGGTTTATGAACTTCCGTCAAATGCAGCCGGTTTGCCGAAAGTGTCGGCTACGGCAACGGATAAGAGTGTGAAAACAACGATTACACAGGCCGATTCGAACTCAAAGACAGCTGTTGTGAAATTTGATTATAAGGGTTTGGTGAAAACCTATAAGATTAAATTTAACGCCTCCATGCCGTAAAGCTCGTTGAGTCACAGCATGAATGGTTAGTTTCATGGAAAGCGGCCTGCTCCGTTGGGAGGGGCCGTTTGTTTGTTGGTTTTGTCTCCTTTCTAAATTAAATAGGTGTTTGATAGGTAATAGCAAAATAAAAAATACTACTTTTGCGTATTAATCACTGTATTTATATATCAAGAAATGATAGAAGACATTAAAAAAGCCTGCCAAGTGATGCGGGAGGGCGGGGTGATTTTATATCCCACCGATACCATTTGGGGAATCGGTTGTGACGCTACCAATGAAGATGCGGTGCGTCGTGTATATGAAATAAAGCAACGTCAGGACAGCAAGGCGATGCTTGTGTTGGTGGATTCTTCCGTAAAAGTGGATTTCTACGTTCAGGATGTGCCGGAAGTGGCGTGGGACTTGATAGACTTGGCAGACAAACCGTTGACTATTATTTATTCGGGTGCACGTAATCTGGCGGCAAACTTGCTGGCGGAAGACGGCAGTGTGGGCATCAGGGTGACAAACGAAGATTTCTCGAAACGCCTTTGTCAACAGTTCCGCAAAGCTGTTGTTTCCACCTCAGCTAATATAAGCGGGCAGCCCTCTCCGAGAAATTTCAGTGAGATAAGTGAGGAAGTCAAGTCGGCGGTAGATTATATTGTGGGCTATCGTCAGGAAGAGATGAGTAATCCGAAGCCTCCAGCATAATAAAGTTGGATAAGGGTGGTGTGATTAAAATAATCCGCGAATAAAGAAGATGGTTGGAGAAGAAAGAGGGTGGTTGCAACGCTTTATCATTTGGCGTGAGAGGAATATTAAGGAGAAACGGTTTATCCTGCTCCTTAGTTTCTTAGTTGGCATCTTTACGGCATTTGCCGCATTGATATTGAAAGTGTTGATACACTGGATACAGAATTTTCTTACGGAGAACTTTGATACGACGGAAGCTAATTACCAGTATCTGATATATCCGGTGGTAGGAATCTTTTTGGCAGGGCTGTTTGTGCGCTATGTCGTAAAAGATGATATCAGTCATGGGGTCACCAAAATACTGTATGCCATATCCCGTAGGCAAGGCGCATCAAGCGGCATAATACGTGGTCGTCCATTATAGCCAGTTCCATAACAATCGGGTTCGGTGGTTCGGTCGGGGCAGAGGCACCGATTGTGCTCACCGGTTCGGCTATCGGTTCCAATCTGGGAAGTTTGTTCAGGATGGAGCATCGCACGCTTATGTTGTTGGTGGGGTGTGGCGCTGCCGGCGCTGTGGCGGGCATCTTTAAAGCTCCGATTGCGGGACTTGTGTTTACGCTGGAAGTCTGATGATCGATTTGACCATGTCTTCACTGCTTCCGCTGCTGATTTCGGCGGTGACGGCGGCAACTGTCTCCTATATCGTGACAGGTACGGAAGCTATGTTTAAGTTTCATCTCGATCAGGCTTTTGAATTGGAGCGTATTCCGTATGTGATTATGCTGGGAATTTTCTGCGGACTGGTTTCTCTCTACTTTACTCGTGCCATGAATTCGGTGGAAGGGTTGTTCGGCAAATTGAAACTCCCTTATAAGAAACTGTTGGTAGGCGGTTCCATGTTGAGTATCCTGATATTCCTTTTCCCACCGCTTTATGGTGAAGGCTATGACACGATAGAACTGCTGTTGAACGGTACCAGCAATGTGGAGTGGGATACAGTGATGAACAACTCCTTCTTCTACGGACATAGCCAATTGCTGTTGTTGTATCTGATACTGATAATCTTATTTAAGGTATTCGCATCGAGTGCGACAAATGGCGGTGGCGGTTGCGGCGGTATTTTTGCGCCTTCTCTGTACTTGGGATGTATTGCCGGATTCGTATTCTCCCACTTTAGCAATGATTTTGAGATGACCGCTTTCTTGCCCGAAAAGAATTTCGCACTGTTGGGCATGGCAGGGGTGATGAGTGGTGTCATGCACGCACCGTTGACGGGAGTATTCCTGATTGCCGAGCTGACGGGAGGCTACGATTTGTTCCTTCCGTTGATGATCGTTGCGGTCAGTTCCTATCTGACGATTATTGTTTTCGAACCACATAGCATCTACTCTATGCGTCTGGCAAAGAAAGGAGAGTTGCTGACGCACCATAAGGATAAGGCGGTGCTGACACTGATGAAAATGGAAAACGTGGTGGAGAAAGACTTTGTGGCGGTACATCCGGAAATGGATCTTGCCGAATTGGTGAAAGCGATCTCCGCTTCGCACCGTAATATTTTTCCGGTGACGGATAAGGAAGATAAGCTGATAGGTATCGTCTTGCTGGACGATATACGAAATATCATGTTCCGGCAGGAATTGTATCATCGCTTTACGGTAGGTAAGCTGATGACTTCTGTTCCGGCACGTCTTTATGATACGGACAGCATGGAGCAGGTGATGCGTACTTTCGATGATACGAAAGTGTGGAACTTGCCGGTAGTGGATACGGAAGGCAAATATCTCGGATTCGTTTCCAAGTCAAAGATATTCAATTCGTACCGTCAGGTACTGGTGCATTTTTCAGAAGATTAATAAAGAGATGGTTATGAGAAAAGAAGATTTGCGGATTGTATATATGGGTACTCCTGAGTTTGCGGTGGAACCTTTGCGTTGTCTCGTAGAAGGAGGATATAATATAGCAGGAGTGATTACCATGCCCGACAAACCGGCAGGACGTGGCATAAGGTACAATTTTCCCCGGTGAAACAATATGCACTGGAGCATGGCCTGCCGCTTCTCCAGCCGGAGAAACTGAAGGATGAAACCTTTGTTGAGGCTTTGCGTGCCTGGAATGCGGATTTGCAGATTGTGGTCGCTTTCAGGATGTTGCCGGAGGTGGTATGGAATATGCCGCGGCTGGGGACTTTCAATTTGCATGCTTCGTTGTTGCCGCAGTACCGGGGGGCTGCACCTATCAATTGGGCGGTGATCAATGGTGATACAGAAACGGGTATCACTACTTTTTTCTTGAAGCATGAAATAGATACGGGCGAGGTCATTCAGCAGGTGCGCGTGCCGATTGCAGATACGGACAATGTGGGTATTGTGCATGATAAGTTGATGATGCTTGGCGGTCGTTTGGTTGTGGAGACGGTGGATGCCATTATTGCCGGTAAGGTGAAACCTGTTCCGCAGGAGGAAATGGCGGTAGTGGGCGAGTTGCGTCCGGCTCCCAAAATATTCAAGGACACTTGCCGTATTGATTGGAACATGCCTGTCAAACGGATTTATGATTTTATCCGCGGTTTGTCTCCTTACCCGGCTGCATGGACGGAACTGGTGCAACCGGACGGAACGGTGGTGGTACTGAAAATCTTTGAGACGGAGAAAATGGAACAGCCGCATCGGTTTTCTCCGGGAACTTTGCAGACCGACGGTAAGACATACATCCGCATATCCGGTACGGACGGCTGGATTAGTGTGCGTGCATTGCAGCTTCCCGGCAAGAAACGGCTGAAAACCGACGAACTGTTGCGTGGCTTTAAATTGACCGAAGATTACAAAGTGCGTTAATTACTTATCTGAAATCTTTTCGCTATATTTGTTTGTTGTAATTCATGTAACCTGATAGAGTATAACTGTTATGAAACCTATAATATCGCCTTCCATACTGTCTGCCAACTTTGCATATTTGGCAAATGATATTGAATGATTAACGGTAGTGAAGCCGGCTGGGTGCACATCGACATTATGGACGGTGTGTTTGTGCCCAACATATCTTTCGGTTTCCCTGTGCTGAAATATGTGGCAAAGCTGGCGGAAAAGCCGTTGGATGTACATCTGATGATAGTACAGCCGGAGAAGTTCATTCCTGAAGTAAAGGCTTTGGGTGCGCGTATAATGAATGTACACTATGAGGCCTGCCCGCATCTTCACCGGGTGGTGCAGCAGATTCGTGAAGCGGGAATGTTGCCTGCGGTTACTATCAACCCGGCTACTCCGGTGGCTATGTTAAGAGATATCATAAATGATGTCTATATGGTGTTGGTGATGAGTGTGAATCCGGGATTTGGCGGTCAGAAGTTTATTGAGCATACCATTGATAAGGTACGTGAATTGCGTGAATTGATAACGGTGACCGGTTCGGAAGCTCTGATAGAGGTTGACGGAGGTGTAAACTTGGAGACCGGCGCCCGTCTGGTAGCGGCCGGAGCTGATGTTTTGGTGGCCGGTAATGCAATTTTCTCTGCTCCCGACCCGGTAGAAGCGATCCATGCTTTGAGAAATCTGTAATATTTATTGATAACAGACAGCTTACAGCGGCATCCTTTCCTGCGACTCCTGATGCCGTTGGCGGGTGGAATAGTATATGGGGACAAATATCCTTATATATTACCTGTCGGCTTGTGGGTGGCAGGAGCTTTATTGTTGATAGGGGCGTATATCCTTAGCCGGAGGTATTATGTCCTTTGCCGGTTTTATGGAGTTGTCGTGTTCTTTTCTCTTTTTGTCTTGGGAGGGGCTTTAGTCAGTTTGCAGTTAAAACAGGCTGAATACCAGTTTCCGGATACGGAAACCCTTTCCGTCTATCAGGTTTCTCTTGCTGCGAAGCCTGAAATCAAGGCAAACAGCATTTTGTTTCGTGCAGTCTTGAAAGGAGAAGTGCGGGACGATACACTTTTGCACACTTCTTCTGAAAAGGTCTTCTTATTCTATTTTCCTAAAGATTCGGCGGCGGATTCCCTGAAGAGAGGGGACGAGCTGCTGGTACGCACTCGTTTGTCTGCACCGGTAAGCAATGGAAATCCGGATGAGTTTGATTATGCCCGCTATTTGCTTCGGAAGGGAGTGTGCGGAACTGCTTATGTGCATGCCGGGCGATGGCGGGTGATTGGTTGTGACAGCTCTTCTACTTTTCGTCAACAGGCTTTGGACTGTCGGGACAGGGTAGTCGGTTTATATCGGGATATGGGTTTGCAAGGAGATGAACTGGCCGTACTTTCTGCACTGACAGTGGGCGATAAGGAGGAATTGAGTGAGCATATAATTGAAACCTACTCGGTTGCCGGAGCCAGTCATGTACTGGCGCTTTCCGGACTGCATATTGGCTTCATTTCCGCCTTGCTGCTGTTTTTCCTTTCTCCATTGTGGAACAGATGGCGGGGCTTGAAACCACTTCTGCTGTTAATGGTAATCGTATTCTTATGGGGATTTGCCTTCCTTACGGGGTTGTCTCCTTCTGTGATACGTGCCGTTATCATGTGTTCGTTTTGGTTGCTCTCCACTCTTTTTTCAGCTTGCGGCAAGATGGCTTTGAACACATTGGGGGCTACGGCTTTTCTGATGTTGTTGTTCAAGCCCGTATGGTTGTTTGATGTAGGTTTTCAACTGTCTTTTTCGGCTGTTGCGGCAATCTTGCTTCTGCAGCCCGGGCTGTACGGATTGGTGTCGGTCAAGAATACGGTTCTACGGAAAATATGGGGGCTGGCAACTGTTTCTGTCGCTGCTCAGGTAGGGACGGCGCCTTTGGTTATGTTCTATTTCTCTCGATTCTCTACTCATTTTCTTTTGACTAACCTTTGGGTGATCCCGTTGGTGTCATTGATTGTATATGCAGCTGTCGTACTGCTTGTACTGACTCCTTTTCCCGGCTTGCAACAAGTCGTTGCGGATATGGTGGAAGGATTGGTTCGGGTGCAGAATCTGTCGCTCCGTTGGATCGAGCAACTCCCTTGGGCTTCTATTGATCATGTTTGGTTGATACGTGGGATGTCGTTCTGTTTTATTTTTGCCTGTTGCTGGTCTGCCGCATTTGGGCAAGACGTACAGCGCTGAATGTTTACATTGCTTTGTCAGGCTTGCTGCTTGGCGCTGCTTACCATTCGTATTCATCCGTAGCGGATGCTCCCCGACGCAGTATTGTTTTTTATAATGTCCGCGGATGCCCTTCCGTACATTGCCTGGCGGATAATTCCCGTTCATGGCTGGTCTGCGCCGACAGCTTGTCCGATACGTCCTATTTGCAGCGTGCGCTTTCTCCCTATTGGAATCGCCTGCATCTGGAGTGCCCTGCCGTTATTGCAGGGGATTATTCGGCTCCGGATATTGCTGTTTGTAACCGGATAGTCTTTTATACCGGAAAACGCATCTGCTTGTTGTGCGATGACCGTTGGCGCAATAAAGTGTCCGATGTAACAGTCACCATTGACTATCTGCATGTGTCCCAGGGATATAAAGGAAGCATAAGAGAGTTTGCGTCTTTATTTGACGTGGGTACGGTAGTGGTCGATTCGTCCCTCTCCGGTTATTATCGGAACAGGCTGATTGATGATTGCATCAGTTTGGGAATTCCTTATCTTCTTCTTTCGGAGAAAGGTTCTGTCCGTATATTATTATAAATCATAAACTTTTTCGTACTTTTGCCCTTTCAATTGTTGCAGATGAACGGAACCGTTCTGTTTGTTCTGGACATAAAATCGTAAAGTATCAGATAAACTATATGTTGACAAAAGTAATAGAGCAATCTAAGATAGACCACTTTGCCAAGTGGATGGAGCGTGCGGATAAAATTGTTATCGTTGCTCATGTGGGTCCCGACGGAGATGCAATCGGTTCCTCTTTAGGGTTATGGCATTTCCTCAATACGCAGGACAAGGATGTGAACATCATTGTCCCCAATGCTTTTCCTGATTTTTTGCGTTGGATGCCCGGTAGTAAAGACATACTTTTATATGACCGTTATAAAGAGTTTGCCGATAAGTTGATAGCGGAGGCGGATGTGATATGCTGTCTGGACTTCAATGCTATCAGTCGTATTGATGCTATGGCTGAGGCCGTACTGGCTTCTCCGGCTCGCAAGATTCTGATCGATCATCATTTAAACCCGGAAGACTTCTGCAGAATTATCATTTCCCATCCCGAAATATCATCCACTTCGGAGCTTGTTTTCCGTTTAATTTGCCGTATGGGATATTTCGATGATATCACGAAGTCGGGGGCGGAGTGTATCTATACCGGTATGATGACCGATACGGGTGGTTTCACCTACAACTCCAATAATCGTGAAATATACTTTATAATCAGTGAGTTGTTGTCGAAAGGCATTGATAAGGATGATATTTACCGGAAGGTATATAATACCTATTCCGAGAGCCGCTTGCGTCTCATGGGACATGTGCTGTCGCAGATGAAAGTTTATCCGGATCATCGTGCAGCCTTGATTACGCTGACAAAGAAAGAACAGAGTCATTTCAATTATATTCGCGGAGATAGTGAGGGGTTTGTGAACATTCCATTGAGCATCAAGAACGTTGTTTTCTCCTGTTTCCTGCGTGAAGATACGGAGAAACCGATGATAAAGGTATCCTTGCGTTCGGTTGGAAGTTTCCCTTGCAACCGGTTGGCCGCTGAATTCTTTAACGGCGGCGGACACTTGAACGCTTCCGGTGGAGAGTTTTATGGAACGCTGGAGGAAGCTAAAAAAGTACTGGAACTTGCATTGGAGAAGTTCAAGCCGCTGCTTAATGCCAAAGGCTGAAAGTGGCAGTAGAACCGGATATTTTAAGTGAAAAAACAGGGTCCTCTTGATTTAGCTTTCAGTTTATATACGGAGAAGTAAATCAAGGGGACTTTTGGGTTGAATAGTGAATAAAAGTAACTTTTGCCAATCAATTGTAATCTAAATTTAAGCTTTTGTAAACTGTGGGAAGAATTTGTAAGGAAATACCGTCGGATAAAAAAGAAATATTATCTTTGCCACGTTTTAACTCAGATTACATAAGTGCGGTTTGAAATAAACGTTATGAGTGTGCAGATAATCTGTACGTGAACCGGGCCGTACATTTTTACGAAATTACTAAATAATAGAAATGAAGAAACTTACTTTATTCTTTTTGTCCTTATTGGCACTCAGTTTGGGCTTTCAGGCCTGTGACAACAGCAAAACCTATGCAGAGATGCTGGAAGAGGAAAAAGACGGTATAAATGATTTTATCAAAGACCGGAACATAAAGGTGATCTCGCAGTCGGAGTTCTACGGGCAAGATTCCACGACAAAGTGCAAGGACAGGGAGATGCTGTGGATGAGTATGTGCAGCTCACCAGCGGGGTGTACATGCAGATTGTTGATAAGGGATCGGAAAACAAGGCTGATACGGTGAAGAGCAACGACCAGGTGCTGGTGCGCTTCATGGAATATAGCATTCTTGACAAAGACACCACATTGTCCAATCTGGCTGCCGCAGAGACGGTAGACGAGTTCCGCTATACGGTGACCTCATCATCATTGCGGGGACTTTCCTGCAAGGATATATGATGACCTATTACTCTTCGCCGGCCGTTCCGGCAGGGTGGCTCGTGCCGTTGAGCTATGTTCGTGATATGGCTCATGTGCGACTGATTGTTCCTTCCAAAATGGGACACCAGACGGCCATGCAGTATGTCTATCCTTATTATTACGATATCCGGAAATATCAGATCTGGAAATAACTAACCAAAATTTAAATTATTAACCTATGACTCTAATCAAATCTATCTCTGGAATCCGCGGAACCATTGGCGGCAGTGCAGGCGAGGGATTGAATCCGCTCGACATCGTGAAATTCACTTCGGCATACGCCACTCTTATCCGCAAAACGTGCACCGTAAAAAGTAACAAAATCGTAGTGGGCCGCGATGCCCGTATCTCGGGCGAAATGGTGAAGAACGTAGTAGTAGGTACTCTTATGGGTATGGGCTGGGATGTTGTGGACATCGACCTGGCATCCACTCCTACCACTGAACTGGCAGTGACCATGGAAGGAGCCAGCGGGGTATCATACTGACCGCTTCCCACAACCCCAAGCAATGGAATGCCTTGAAACTCCTGAATGAAAAGGGGGAATTCCTGAATAAGGAGGAAGGGAATGAGGTGCTCCGTATCGCTGAGGCCGAAGCCTTTGACTTTGCCGAAGTGGATAAACTCGGCTCCTATCGCAAAGACCTGACCTATAATCAGAAACATATCGACAGTGTGCTGGCACTCGACTTGGTGGATGTGGAAGCCATCAGGAAAGCCGGTTTCCGCGTAGCCATTGACTGTGTCAATTCTGTCGGAGGAATCATTCTTCGCAACTGTTGAAGCAACTTGGAGTGCAGCATGTGGAAAAACTCTACTGCGAGCCCACCGGTAACTTCCAGCATAATCCCGAACCTTTGGAGAAGAACTTGGGCGACATTATGGAGCTGATGAAAGGCGGTAAAGCCGATGTAGCTTTTGTCGTTGATCCGGATGTGGACCGTCTGGCCATGATTTGCGAAGACGGCAAGATGTATGGTGAAGAATATACGTTGGTCACCGTAGCCGACTATGTGCTGAAGCACACTCCGGGCAATACGGTTTCCAATTTGAGTTCCACTCGTGCACTGCGTGATGTGACCCGCAAATACGGCCGGGAATATTATGCTTCTGCCGTAGGCGAAGTGAATGTAACCACCAAGATGAAAGAAGTGGGCGCCGTCATCGGTGGCGAAGGTAATGGCGGAGTGATCTATCCTGCCAGCCACTACGGACGTGATGCTTTGGTGGGTATCGCGCTTTTCCTGAGCCATTTGGCGCATGAGGGCAAGAAGGTAAGCGAGTTGCGTGCCACTTATCCGGCTTATTTCATGGCGAAGAACCGCGTAGATCTGACACCGGAGACGGACGTTGATGCTATTCTCGCAAAAGTAAAGGAAATCTATAAGAATGAAGAAATCAATGATATTGACGGCGTAAAGATTGACTTCCCCGACAAGTGGGTGCATCTGCGCAAGAGCAATACCGAACCGATTATTCGTGTTTATAGTGAAGCTGCCACACCGGAAGCTGCCGAAGAGATCGGCCGGCAGATTATGAAAGTAATTGAGGACTTGGCGAAATAGGCCGGTTGCTTAAAGATATAATTATAACGGAGGGGGCTGAGTTTTGACGCAGCCCCCCCTCTTTTTTTCATGTGTCCTTCTTCAGCGGCTGCTTTGGCCGGGGCGGTTTGCAACCGGCATAGGTATTTCCTTTCTCTTACAGCCTGACGACTTTCTCTATCTCTCCCTCGAAGTTGGGAGTGAATACCCCTTTGCCTATATTTTCTTTAATCTCCTCCATGCTCCAGAAGCGTCCGCCGTCCAGCTCGTCACTGGGGCGTACCTCTCCGTCATATACGGTTTTGTGCACAAAGACAAGCTCTTTCTCGCGTGCGGATTCAAAGACATAGCGGGTGACCGCCTCCGGGGTGAAGCCGGTGATTCCCAGCTCTTCACGCACTTCCCGTTTCAATGCCATTTCCACGCTTTCGCCTAAGTCCACGTGTCCGCCCACTGACGTATCCCATTTGCCGGGTTGTATGTCCTTCCATTCAGGACGTTTTTGCAGGTATAATTCTCCTTGTGAGTTGAATACATGCAGGTGGACTACGGGATGCAAAAGTTTGCTTCCGCTGTGGCACTCACCGCGGGTGCTGCGCCTATGATGTTTCCTTGTTCATCGACAAGGGGAAACATTTCCTGATTATTGTCACTGTTCATTTTGTTAGGGTATTAATAAGGATGAGTCGCCGTAGCTCAAGAACCGGAAGTCATGAGCGAGCGCATAGTCGTAAATCTTTCGCCAGTCTCCGCGCAGGAATGCCGAGACAAGTAGCAGCAATGTGCTTTGCGGCTGGTGGAAGTTGGTCACTATGGCTTTTACGATTTTATATTCGTACCCCGGGGCAATGATGATTTGCGTGCTGGTGTGCAGGGTTTCCATATTGTGCCGGTTGAGGTAGTCCACAATCGCGTGCAGGGCATCGATGGGCGAAACGGACGCCATTTCGGGAGTCAGCTCATAGGGTTGCCATTGCTTTACGTGCAATTCCTCTTCTGTGGCGTCGGGACTGTTTAAAAGAGTGACGCCTATGTGGTAGAGGCTCTCCAGAGTACGTACGGAGGTCGTTCCCACTGCAACGGCTTTTCCCTCATGGGCTATCAGCTTTTCCAGCGTGTTGCGGCTGACGGATATGTATTCTGTGTGCATCTCGTGCCCTTCTATCTCTTCACTTTTGACCGGCTTGAAGGTTCCGGCCCCTACGTGCAGGGTCAGTTCTTCCAGTTCCACACCTTTCTTGCGCAAGGCGTCCAGAACGCGTGGCGTGAAGTGCAGTCCGGCTGTCGGGGCGGCCACCGAGCCTTTAATTTTGGAATAAACGGTCTGGTAGGTCTCTTTGTCGCTCTCCTGCGTCTCCCGGTTCAGGTAGGGGGGATGGGCAGTTCTCCGAATACTTCGAGAATATCGGCAAATGTTATTTCCGGATTGTTCCAGCGGAAGTCCACCCAATGGCTGGTTCCATGGCAGGCCCCGCGCTCGGCGGTCAGCGTAAGCGGCTTGCCTTTTACGACCATCTCACGTTTCAGCACTCCTTCTTTCCATTTCTTCAGATTTCCTATCATGCAAAGCCAGGCGGCATGTTCCGTTTGCTGGAAATTGAGGGCATAGTCATTGGGACGGATAGGTTCGAGACAGAACACCTCGATGAGTGCTCCCGTCTCTTTGTGGAAATGCAGGCGTGCCTGGATGACTTTGGTGTTATTGAAAATCATCAGGCTGTCTGCCGGCAGGTAGTCGGGCAGGGATGTGAACACATCTTCGAAAACCTCGCCATGCCGGTATAACAGCAGCTTGGACTGGTCGCGCACCGGCAGCGGGAATTTGGCGATGCGTTCATCCGGCAGCGGATAGTTGAATTCACTGATTCTAATATGTCTGGGATCTTCTTTCATATCTTTCTTGAATTAGAGACTGCAAAGGTACGGATATTTGGCAAGATTCGGATGATGAGCGGACAATTAATGATTGTTCAGCCGAAGCGCCGGATAGTTTGCCGGGTTACTATGAAGTCTTAAAATCAAAGCTTTATTCGTAGGAATTAAAGTTTAATTCTTAGAAACAGAACTTTAATTCTACGAATAAAGCTTTGATTCTTAGACTGCGTAGCAAGAATGAAAACTTTGCAATACAAAAAAAGTATGTTTGCGTGTAATCATTAAATAATTCCTAACTTTGCGAGAGATAACAGAGGATGCCGCGACAGTATGCCTGTCATGGTTTTGAGGTATCCTCCGGATAATGTATAATGAAAGACAGATATAGGAGATTATGAAAATCGGAGATAAAGTGCGCTTCCTCAGCGAAGTAGGCGGCGGTGTTGTGACGGGATTTCAGGGAAAAGACATTGTATTGGTGGAAGATGCCGACGGCTTTGACATCCCGATGCCGGTGCGTGAGTGTGTGGTGATTGAAACGGACGACTATAATGTTCCCACTCCGGCTGCCAGGGCTGCCAAGAAAAGATTGGAGAATCAATCGGCGGCGCGTACGGATGCCGCAACAACGGAAGCATCCTCTTCCGCTCTTGGTTCCGGGTGGAAAGCAGAGCATCCGGTGAAGCCGCAGGTGTCCGTTTATCGGCAACCGGAAGTGAAAGGCGGCGATGTGCTGAATGTATATCTTGCATTTGTTCCGGAAGATATCAAAGCGGTGAGCACTACCCCGTTCGAGGCTTATCTGGTGAACGATAGCAATTATTATATGTATTATACGTATTTGAGTGCTGAGGGTAAATCGTGGGCTACTCGTTCTCATGGACTGTTGGAACCGAATACGAAGTTCCTGTTGGAGGAATTCGAGAAGTCGGAACTGAATGACAGGGAGCACGTGGCTGTGCAGTTGGTCGCTTTCAAGGATAATCGTGCTTTTGCCATGAAGCCGGCTGTCAATGTGGAGATTCGTATTGATACGGTGAAGTTCTATAAACTGCATACTTTCCGGCAGACTGATTTCTTTGAGACTCCGGCGCTGATGTACGATGTGGTGAAGAATGATCTTCCCGCCAAGCAGGTCTATGTCTCGGCCGAGGATTTGCAGGATGCCTGATGAAAAAGAAAACAGTGGAACATCCTTCCGCCCCCCGGACTATCGTTAAGCGGGGAGGGAAAAATGAGATTATCGAAGTGGATTTGCACATCGGTGAGTTGCTGGATGATACGCATGGCATGAGCAATAGGGAGATGCTGAACTACCAGTTGGACAAGTTTCGTGAAGTAATGGAACAGTACAAGAATAAACGTGAGCAGCGCATCGTCTTTATTCATGGAAAGGGAGACGGCGTACTCCGCAAGGCATTGTTGGATGAGATGAAACGGAAATATTCGGCTTGCAAAACGCAAGATGCTTCTTTTCAGGAGTATGGTTTCGGAGCAACGATGGTTACTATAAAATAAAAAAAAGAGGGTGACAGATTCTTTTTGTTCTAAAATAGATCTCTGCCATTCAGAACGAAACGACGAATCTTTTTTCTATTATATATGTAAGAAAGAGAATAGATTTTTCGTTTCGTATTGAATGACAGAGGTAGTGTAAGCTGTTGAGTATTCAGTCAAATGTTTTTGTCTTAGAAAAATATTTTTTATTGAACAGGAATCCAAAGATTTATACTACACAGTGCAGTCGCAACCATCCCTTTTAGGAGTTCTTTTTTTACCCCTGATAAAGAATCTATTTTTGTATAAATCTGCTCTGTAAAAGCGATCATTTCTTCTCTATTTTCCAACAAAAGGACAGAATCTAGATATTCATCCAGAAATTGGTAATCTGAAGTTGAAGCGCCAGACATTCCTGTAACAAAAACATTATTCAAGTCCGAAGACGAATTGAGCGCATTTTTCAAATTTCTTATAAGAATCAGAATATTTCCCCACTCTAAAGAAGATATACCAGCATCACTGTATCCCATCTGCTTAAGTTTTGTTTCAATCAATGATGACAGAGCAGAGTCACTGATATTACTGCCATATCTAAGCGTCGGATTCTCTCGGCAAAGTTCATATATAGCCTTATTATGATTATTACCCAATTCTTTATATTGTCTTAAAGAGGTAGGGTACACTTTCCATTCACCATTTATCATCCAAGAAGTTCGAGTGTCATCCCCATTTATTGCCGTTACCAGAGATGTTGTCACAGCCACACGAAGCCCTCTCCCTACACTCATTCCATTATCACGCCCCCACCTATAACCACCAGCATCGGCTTTTCCGATTTTTTTAAACCAGCCTCTGAGAGAACTCCAAAAACCGCGAGTCTGTCCATCAAGTGGAGCAAGCACATAGGGCTTTATATCCTTCACATATTGAATTAACTCTTTCATTTGAGCTTCTTCAACGCTTGGCTTTAAAATTTGCTCTTCCATTCGCTCTGCGAACAAGAACTGATTGTAAGCCCTACAATCATAACAGTAAATAAGGTTTTCACCAATAAATTTTTCATAACTGTATATTTTAGTTATCTTTGCGAAAGATTTAAAATTTTATTTAAATCACCAATGAAAATAGCCTTATTTTTTTAT
>ENA-OQLB01000561-OQLB01000561.1-human-gut-metagenome-genome-assembly--contig:-NODE-561-length-20250-cov-1.997317_pt1 | contig 20250 bp, 30 predicted proteins | sample MGYA00242656_ERZ504813 | MGnify/ENA primary metagenome ERZ504813 (study PRJEB26092, sample SAMD00036388) | human gut metagenome | host: Homo sapiens | study: EMG produced TPA metagenomics assembly of... | reverse complement strand
CCATCTTTCCACATCTTCAGTTCTCAGTGTTCGGGCCGCGGCCCTCAGCGCTTCACTATAATACCTGAAAGAAGGTCTTTTGTCAAGCATTTTTTTTTCAAAAAAGTTGGCATTTTTTCAAAAATGACGCAGCTTCGATGGCTGAAAATGAAAAGGAGACGAAGACCCCCTTGACGCAGGCGGCAAACGGGGCTATGATGAGGGCAGAGAGTATGCAGAGCGGGAAACTCTGCGGAAAACAAAAGGAATTTGGGAGGAAAAACAGATGAATTATTCAGATGTTTTGGCCAATGCCCGCCAGTGCATCGGCAAATACTGCAAGGCCTGCCCGGTGTGCAACGGCGTGGCCTGCAAGAATCAGATCCCCGGCCCCGGTGCAAAGGGCGTGGGCGACACGGCCATCCGCAATTATAATAAGTGGGCCGACATCCGTGTGAACATGGATACCCTCTGCGAGAACGGCACCCCCGACACCCACGTGGAGCTGTTTGGCCGCAGCTTCAAGTACCCCTTCCTTCGCCGGCCCTGTGGGCGCGGTGAACCTCCACTACTCCGATACCTACACCGACATGACTACAACGACGTGCTGGTGCGGGCCTGCGCGGAGAGAGGTATTGCCGCCTTTACCGGCGATGGCACCAACCCCGACGTCATGACCATGGCCACCAAGGCCATCGGCAATGCCGACGGCTGCGGCGTGCCGACCATCAAGCCCTGGAACATCGACACCATCAAGGAGAAGATGGCACAGGCCAAGGCCAGCGGCTGCTTCGCCGTGGCAATGGATGTGGATGCCGCCGGTCTGCCCTTCCTCAAGAACATGACCCCTCCGGCCGGCAGCAAGAGCGTGGCCGAGCTGGCTGAGATCGTCAAGCTGGCCGAGCGTCCCTTCATCGTCAAGGGCGTCATGACCGTCAAGGGTGCTCTCAAGGCAGGGAGGCCGGTGCCGCCGCCATCGTGTATCCAACCACGGCGGCCGCGTCCTCGACCAGTGTCCCGCCACTGCCGAAGTCCTGCCTGAGATCGCCGCGGCTCTCAAGGGTACCGGCGTCAAGGTCCTGGTGGACGGCGGCATCCGCACCGGTGTGGATGTCTTCAAGGCACTGGCACTGGCGCGGACGGCGTCCTCATCTGCCGCCCCTTCGTCACGGCTGTCTACGGCGGCGGCGAGGAAGGCGTCAAGTGCTATATCGACAAGCTGGCCGGTGAGCTGGCCGACACCATGCAGATGTGCGGCGCACACTCCATCGAGGAGATCACGCCGGATATGGTGCGGGTCTAAAAACATCGTTTATTAAAAAGCAGACATCCCCCTGAAAAGTCAAAAGATGATTTTTCAGGGGGGACATTATTTTGAAATAGAAAACTTCATTGCTGAATTATAATAGACCTGATATAATTTGAATGGTGGTGTATGGAGAAAACGGGGGTCGGCTGAAAATAAGAGGAATCTGAATATGATTACATTAAAGCAATATACAAATGAGGAAAATCAAATCCTTCCGCTGATTCAAGGCTTTTGGAAGGCACACAGCCACTACGACCAAAGCGGAGAAGAAGCACAGGAAGATTTGACCAACTGGACAAAAGACGGACATATTATTTATTTTATCCAACACGATGAAACCGTTGTGGGTTTTGCACATTTGGGCAGTCGGGGTGGAAAACAGACTGGTTGGAAGAACTTTTTATTTTGCCAGAATATCAGGGAAACGGCTTCGGCAGTGAAGCAATTCATCAGTTGGAAGAGATTGTAAAGCAGTATTCCGCGTCGCTTTACATTGAAGCTGCTGCCCGGAATGAAGCGGCCATCCGGCTGTATCGAAAACTGGGATACGATTGTCTGAATACCATCACGATTCGCAAGGATTTCCCGGGCTACGAGTACGATGTAGTGCGAAAAGAAAAAATCCACGGGTTAGAGTTTGAGATTCGGAAGGACAAAGACTTCTGATTTGCTAAAATAACAAAGAAAAGCGGCGTCACAGTCTATCACTGCGACGCGCTTTTTGTTGTATGATCAAAAATTACTTCAGCGTTCCATCCAGGACCTCTGATAGTACCACGGTTTCGGGGCATGGAAGGTCTTGCCGCTGAGGAACTCGAAATCGGGCTGGTTGAAGTGGGGCATGGTCAGCTCCCACGCACAGAGGGCCTGATATTTGAGCTTCAGCTCGCGGTTGGCGGTGTTGTTGCCGTACTTGCTGTCGCCGAGGATGGGGCAGCCGATGCTTGCCATATGGGCGCGGATCTGATGGGTGCGGCCGGTGATGAGCTGCACCTTGAGCAGAGCCAGACGGCCGGAGACGGCGATGGTCTCGTAGCGGGTCTCCACGTCCTTGGCACCCGGCTGCTTGTCCTCGACGATCTTCACGATGCCGCGGTCGGCATCCTTGAGCAGATAGCCGCCGAGGGTAGCGTCCGGGGGCGTGGGACGGCCGAAGGTGACGCAGAGGTAGGTCTTTTTCACCTCGCGGCTCTTGATGGCGGCGAGGATCAGCTCCTCGGCCTCCGGCGTCTTGGCGATGATGACAAGACGCTGGTGCCGGTGTCGAGGCGGTGGCAGAGGGCGGGGGTGTAGACGTCATTCTCCTTGTACTCGCCCTGCTGGTTGAGGTAGAGCAGAGCGCGGTTCAGCAGGGTGTCGTCATCGGGGCCGTCCACGGCGAGGCCGGCGGGCTTGTTGACGATGAGGATCTGCGGGCAGTCGTACACCACCTGCGCCGGGCCGCGGGCGTTTTCCACGCCGGGCCGTCCACACGCTTGTCAGCGTCCAGAACATCGTCAAGGATGAACAGCTTGATCTCGTCGCCTGCCATCACGCGGGTGGAGAGCGGCTGCTTTTTGCCGTTCAGTTTGATTTTATTTTCGCGCAGGGCCTTGTTCAGACGGCCCGGGTTCAGCGCGGGGAATTGCTGCATCAGATAGTTGTCCAGCCGGGTGGGGGCGAGACATTTGACTTTCAATATTTTCACGGAAGTTCCCTCTCTAAATTAAGAATAGGTTAAGATTTGCTTTTATTGTAGCGAATCCGCCTTCTTGCGTCAAGTTGGTTGTTTACTTTTTCAAAAAACAAGAGTATACTGTGCCGGTACAAAAAGAATTCATCGGAATTTAACGATGGCTTCATCATCAAATCTCCATTTATGGTATAATGAGAGCCTTACATGATTGAAGAGGGAAGAAGGTATTGATATGACGAACGACAAGAAACTGATGCTCCTTGCAGGCGTTCTGGCTCTGGGGATGCTGGCCGGATGCAGCTCTGCCAGCGCTGCCAGTGCCGCCAGCGGCATGGCCGGTTCGATGCCCGCCGCCAGCGAAGCCGAAGAGGTGAGCACCGAAGTGCGCGTCCTGCCCGGCGAAGAGGGCGTCGTGATGCCCATCGACCAGGCAGCCTCGAGGAGATGAAGACCGGCTCCTACAAGTTCGCCGCGAACATCTCGAGCGTGGACACCAAGAAGCGCCAGATGACCCTGACGGTCTACGGCTACGACGCTTACCGCGCCGAGGACGTGGACGCACTGGATGTGGGCAGCGTTTTCAGCACCCATCTGGACGGCGCTGTGGAAGCACAGAACGTGACTGTGGAAAAAATCGAAAAGAATGAAGAGAACGGCACCGTCTCCATCAACGGCGGCATCGAAGAGGGCGGTGTAGACCTCTGGCGCAGCGGCGACATCTACCGCACCGTCACCTACGACGACTACCCGGTCTACTACATGATGGGGGAACTCGTGCTGCCCGTGGACGACAGTGTGACCCTCAGCGACAGCTCCGCCGGCGTGGACGCTGTGCCGGTGGAGACGAACGGCGCCATCGAGGTGGGCAAGGCCGTCTCGGAGGACAAGGACAACTGGACGCCTTACAACACCACCGTCTTCACAAAGGACGGCGTCGTCAGCAATATCCTCCGCATCTGGGTGCCGTGACGCGCGATTTTTGGGAAAACCCGTTGACAAATGGCCTGACTATGCTATAATCTGAAATGAACGCAAAGGAGCAGCATGCCCTTTGCGCGTGAATGGTAATTATGGCAAATGGCAAGGATGGGGCCAGAAGGATGTGTGCCGCCGCCCAGAGAGAACGCCCTTGGCTGAAAGGCGTTCCGGCAGAGCATTTTTTACGCCACCCCGGAGCTTCCGGCGAAACAAACCGGACGCTGCGCAGCGTTACAGCGCACAAAGCGGCAGGAGCGCCCCGGCGGCATTTCTGCAATTTGGGTGGTACCACGGAGCTTTCAGACAGCCTTCGTCCCTTTCGATGAGGGCGTTTTTTGTTTTTGCCCGACTGCCATAAAAACTGCGTCCGGAGGAGGACGCCGATACACGAGGAGAGATTAAAACTATGCAATGGACCGGTTTGAATGAACTGCGTGACAAGTACCTTACCTTCTTTGAGGGCAAGGGCCACCTGCGTCTGGACAGCTTCCCGCTCGTCCCGAAGAACGACCCCAGCCTGCTGCTCATCAACAGCGGCATGGCACCCATGAAGAAGTGGTTCCTCGCTCAGGAGGAGCCGCCCCGTCATCGCGTGACCACCTGCCAGAAGTGCATCCGCACCCCTGACATCGAGCGCGTGGGCATCACCGCCCGCCACGGCACCTTCTTCGAGATGCTGGGCAACTTCTCCTTCCAGGATTACTTCAAGGAAGAGGTCATTCCCTGGGCATGGGAGTTCCTGACTTCCGACGAGTGGATGGCGATCCCGAAGGATAAGCTGCACATCTCCGTCTACAAAGAGGACGATGAGGCTTACGACATCTGGACCAAGAAAGTGGGCGTTGCCCCCGACCACATGGTCCGTCTGGGCAAGGAAGACAACTTCTGGGAGCACGGCTCCGGCCCGTGCGGCCCCTGCTCTGAGATCTACTTTGACCGCGGCCCCGAGTACGGCTGCGGCAAGCCGACCTGCGGCGTGGGCTGTGACTGCGACCGCTATATGGAGATCTGGAACCTGGTGTTCAGCCAGTTCGACGCCGACGGCAAGGGCCATTACGAGCGTCTGGCACGCCCCAACATTGATACCGGCATGGGTCTGGAGCGTCTGGCCTGCGTGATGCAGGGCGTGGGCAACCTGTTCGAGGTCGATACCGTTCAGAGCGTGCTGCACCATGTGGAGCACATCGCCGGCAAGACCTACGGTGCCGATCCCAAGGAGGACATCTCCATCCGCGTCATCACCGACCACATCCGCAGCTGCACCTTCATGGTGTCGGACGGCATCCTGCCCTCCAACGAGGCCGCGGCTACGTGCTGCGCCGTCTGCTCCGCCGCGCTGCCCGCCATGGCCGTATGCTGGGCATCAGCCGCCCCTTCCTCGTGGAGCTGGTGGAGACGGTCATCCAGTCCAGCGAATCCGCTTACCCCGAGCTGCGTGAGCACGACGCCTATATCAAGAAGGTCATCGGCACCGAGGAGGCAAACTTTGCCCGCACCATCGATGCCGGCATGAACATCCTGAACAACATGATCGACGGTCTGGAAAAGGCTCACGAGCACCTGCTGAAGGGTCTGGACGTCTTCAAGCTGAACGATACCTTCGGTTTCCCCCTCGACCTGACCAAGGAGATCGCTGCGGAGCAGGGCATCGAAATCGACGAGGAGGCTTCCACGCCGAGATGACCAAGCAGAAGGAGCGCGCCCGTGCAGAGCGCCTCAAGAAGAACATCTCCGGCTGGAGCGAAGACCTGTTCGGCACTCTGACCGCTGAGCCCACCGAGTTCGTGGGCTACGACACCCTCAAGAGCGACAGCGTCGTTGTGGCTCTGAGCGACGAGGAGACTCTGACCGACGCCATCGCCACCGACGAGCAGGCCAAGGAAGGCGTGCTGGTCGTTCTCGATAAGACCCCGTTCTACGCTGAGATGGGCGGTCAGGCCGCAGACCATGCGTCATCACCGGCGCTGAGTGCGTGCTGCGCGTGCAGGACGTCAAGAAGACCCCGAAGGGCTACTACGTCCACACCTGCACCCTCGAGAGCGGCATCGTCCATGTCGGCGACCATCTGACCGCCCGCGTGGATAAGGAATACCGCATGGCCATCGCCCGCAACCACACCGCTACCCACCTGCTGCAGGCAGCTCTGCGCGAGGTCCTGGGCGACCACGTCCATCAGGCAGGCTCCTATCAGACGCTTCCATCACCCACTTCGACTTCACCCACTTCAGCGCTGTCACTCCCGAGGAGCTGGTCCGCGTGCAGAAGATCGTCAACGACAAGATCTTCGAGTCGATGAATGTCACCGTCAAGGAAATGCCCATCGAAGAGGCCAAGAAGCTGGGCGTATGGCTCTGTTCGGTGAGAAGTACGGCAAGGTCGTCCGTGTTGTTGATATTGAGGGCTGGTCCACCGAGTTCTGCGGCGGCACCCACGTCAAGAACACCGCTCAGATCGGCGGCTTCAAGATCGTCAGCGAGTCCTCTGTTGCTGCCGGCATCCGCCGCATTGAGGCTGTCACCGGCCGCAATCTGCTGATCCGTGCCAATATGCAGGAAGCGATGCTGCACACTGTGGCGAATACCCTGAAGGCAAACAACGTCACCGCTCTGCCCGCTCGTGCGGAGGCTGTCATGGCTGAGAACAAGGCCATGAGCAAGGAGCTGGAGGACATCAAGGCAAAGGTCGCCGCCTCCAAGGTCACCAGCCTGTTCGACAACGCTGAGACCGTCGGCGACGTCAAGATCGCTTCCGCTTACTTCACCGGTACCTCCGGCGACACCCTGCGCGGCATGTGCGACACCATCCGTGACAATGCCAAGGCTGCTGCTGTGGCTGTTCTGGTGGGCAAGTCTGATGACAAGATCACCATGGCTGTTACCGTGACCAAGGACGCTCAGGCAAAGGGTCTGAAGGCCGGCAATCTCGTCAAGGAGATCTCTGCCATCGCAGGCGGCAAGGGCGGCGGCAAGCCCGACTTCGCTATGGCCGGTCTGAAGGACGAGACCAAGATCGACGAGGCTCTGGCCGCTGTCAAGAGCATCGTGGAGAAGCAGCTGGGCTGATGTTTGGACAAAGGAGCTGCGCGTGAAAGGCTCTCCCTTTGGGAGAGCTGTCACCGCAGGTGACTGAGAGGGCAAGCCTGTGGCCCCAGAGCTGCGGCGGCGTGATAGGCAAGAGCTTTTGACAGAGCGATAATATCGCTGCGTTTCGGGCCTCCTGTCAGCGTCCTTGCCCTCTCCGTCTGCTTCGCAGACACCTCTCCCAAGGGGAGAGGCTTGACATCATGCAGTAGCATCCTGATAATAGATAGTAGGAAGGAGCGATTCCCATGGAAGATTGTCTGTTTTGCAAAATTGCAGCGGGGGACATCCCCTCGAAGAAGCTCTATGAGGACGAGCAGGTGGTGGCATTCTATGACATCGCCCCGCAGGCCAAGGTGCATTTCCTGGTCATCCCCAAAAAGCACATCCCCTCGGCCGCTGCGCTGACCGAGGAAGACGGCACTCTGCTGGGCCATGTCTTTGCGGTCATCGCAAAGCTCGCCAAGGAGCAGGGCCTCGACAACGGCTACCGCGTCATCTCCAATGTGGGCGAGGACGCCGGCCAGACCGTCAAGCATCTGCACTTCCATGTTCTGGGCGGCGAGAAGCTGCCTGTCTGATTCCGAAAAAGTAAGGGAGATCGTTGAATATGGCTAAGACTTATACGCTGAATGTCGCGGGCCTGACCCGTGAGCTGACCATCTGCAAGGTGAACGACCACATGGACATTGCGGCCTTCATCATGCTGGGCGACGCCGAGCTGACGGTGGCTGCTGCCGCTGAGCTGCTCAAGAAATGCCCGGATTTTGACATCCTGCTGACCGCTGAGGCCAAGGGCATCCCGCTGGCTCACGAGATGAGCCGCCAGAGCGGCAAGCCCTACGTCTGCGCACGCAAGGGCGTCAAGCTGTATATGCCCGACCCTGTTGTCGTCGAGGACCAGTCCATCACTACTGCTGGCAAGCAGAAGCTGGTCATCGACCGCAAGGAGCTGGACAAGATGAGCGGCAAGCGGGTGCTGGTCGTGGATGATGTCATTTCCACCGGCGGCTCTCTCAAGGCTCTGGACGAGCTGGCCGAGCAGACCCAGTGTACCATCGTGGGTCAGGCCGCCGTTCTGGCCGAGGGTGATGCTGCCCAGCGCAAGGACATCATCTTCCTCGAGCCGCTGCCTCTGTTCCTCCACTAAACCGATATGCGACGCCCGCTCTGCGCGTTCTGCCTGAGTGCGCTGGGTGTGTTAGTGTTGTGCTCATTTTTGCCGCAGATGGGGCTTTTGCTGCCGTCTGCGGCATTTTGTTCTCTTCTGCCTGCTGGTCTGGTGGAAAGGCGGGGCCGCGAGAGGGTATGCGGTCTGCCTGCTTCTGGGCGCAGTGCTGGGCGTCGGCATCATGAAAATGACTGGCGCGCGGCTTGCAAAGATACAGGACGCCTACGCCGGAAAAGAAGTGGCCCTCACCGCCGAAGTGGAGAGCACAGGCCGCGCTTACACGGCGGGCCGGGTGAGCGCCGTGCTGATGGTGGAAAAGGTGGACGGGGAGGCTGTCCGCTTCCGGGTGGAGTGCGCCAGCCTGCCCAAATGTGAGGCCGGAGGCCGCATCCGGGGCCGCTTTTCGCTGGATGTGCCGGACGCCACCCAGCGTCTGGACGACTACGCCGACGGCATTGTCCTCAGCGCGGAATATCTGTCCGGGATGCTTCGTCTTGGGCAGAGCGAGAGCTTCCGCGCCCGGACGGCGCGGCTCCAGACGGCGCTGAGCCGCGCCCTGCGAAAAGGCATGGCCGAAAACACCGGCGGCGTTCTGGCCGCGATGGTGGTGGGCGACCGGAGCCATCTGACTTCGACTCTCCGCAGTGCCTACCGGGGCGCGGGGCTTTCCCATGTGCTGGTGGTGAGCGGCCTCCACGTCACCATCTTCTGCGGCTGCTGGATGCTCTGCCCCATCGGGAGCGGGAGCGGAGCCGGGCTTACCGCCGGATGCGGTCGGTGCTCCGGGCCGGAACGGCCCTTCTGCTGGTGGGCATCACCGGCGCGACGCCCTCTGTCCTCCGGGCGGCGGTGGCGGTCTGGGTCAGCTCCCTCGCGTCTGGGTGGGAGGCCCGGCGGATACGCTCACCTCGCTGGGCGCGGCAGGCGTCCTCATGTGTCTGGGCAACGGGTACGCGGTCTATGACGTGGGCTTCGAGCTGTCGTTTGCGGCAGTGATGGGAACACTGGCCGGTGCTGAGTGCGCAGGGCGTGGGCGGGAGCGCTATTACGACAGAAAGAAGAAACGGAAAAGCCGCCGCGAGAAACCGCCCCGCGCGGTGTTCCTTTTCCGGCGCTTTGCGGGCGGCGTGTGGGACTCGCTCTGTGTCTCCCTCTGTGCCTCGGCGGCGACTTCCCGGTGCTGGTGCTGCGGGGGATGAGCACGACGGTCTGGGCCGTGGCGTCGGGCGTGGCCGTCCTCTGGCTGGTGGGGCCGATGCTGAGCTTCGGCCTCGGTGCAGCTCTGCTGGGTCTGGCGGCCCAGAATTTCGAATCCTTGCCTTTGTTTGAGCTCATCCGCCGCCCAGCGGCCTTCCTTGCCGAAGGGCTGGCATGGCTGATGAACGAGTGGCTTTCCGGGTGTCCGTTCTGCCGGGAGCGTCCCTCTGGTTTGATGGGACTATGCCGCACTGGTGTGTCTTGTGCTGATCCTGCTCTGTGTAATGGCAATGCGGCGGCACATCCGCCTTCGGATAGCTCTGCCGACGGTCATTCTGCTGGCGGCGCTGGCTATCGGGCTGGAAACGGCTCTGAGCTGGAATGTGGTGAACATCGAGCTGGTGGGGACCCGGGCTTCACCCGCTGTCATTATTACGCAGAGAGAAAAGGCCGTCGTCCTCTTCCGGGGCGGCAGCACCACCCGGCGGGCGGTGGAAAGCCAACTGGAAAAGCGGGGCGTAAAGACGGTGGAGCTTCTGGTTGACCTGCGGATGCAGCCGGAAGGACCTGCCGTATCGAGCCCAAAAGCGTATCGAGGCTGCCGCTCTGGCCGAGAATACCACCCGCCATGCTTCCTGCGGCGGGGTGGACTTGGAGCTTTTCCGCACCCGGCAGGGCTGCATTCTGCGGATGCGTGTCGGCGGGCAGAGGTTCATCACCCTCAGCGGTACCGTCCGGCCTGCGAAGCCCATCCGGGCCGAGTGGCTGCTGGCCTCGTCGGCAAGGCCGGAGAATATCCGGTACACCGACTGCCTGACCCTGAGCAGCAAATACCGCTGGATGGAGGGAGACGCAGAGCCTGTCTCGCGGCTGCGCCTCCGTCTCGAGGGGTGAGCGCTTTTCAAAGCTGGGCAGAGTATGATAGAATAAAATAATCCTAATACAAAGGAGCCGATCATTTGGCAACGGAAACGAAACTCCGGCAGCTTGCTCAGGGAGGCTGTCCGGTCTACTATTTTTATTCCAGCGAGCGCTATCTTGTCCGGCAGGCCGTGGCCCGGGCGGCAAAGCTCCTGGCCGAGGGCGAGGACGAAGAGACGACCGTTCTGGACGGTGCTGCGCCCGAAATCGAGCAGCTTATCATGGCGGCAGGCACCATCTCCTTCTTCGGGACGCGGCGCGTGGTGCTTCTGCCCGAGGTGGACCCCGCCGCCTACAGCGACAAAGACCTCGACGAGCTGTGCGCCACGCTGGCCAGCCTCGAGAATGCGTGGTGGTGCTGGGCAGCGTGTTCGAGATGGAGCGCAATAAGCTCAAGCTGGGCAAGCGGGCGCAGAAGCTCATCGCCCAGTGTGCCAAGGTCGGCTTTGCCGAAGAGCTGGCCAAGCCCAAGCCCTACGAGCTGAAGGTCATGGTGATGGACCGCGCCAAGGCGCAGGACACCACCCTCTCCGAGGGTACGGCGGCGGCCCTGCTGGAACGCTGCGGCGAAGACCCGTTCCTTCTCGAGAACGAGGTGGACAAGCTCTGCGCCCTCTCCGGCTACCAGACCGTGACCACGGCCATGGTGGCGAGATGGGGACTGTGAGCCTCGAGGCCGACGTCTTCGAGATGATACGGATGATAACGGCGAAAAAACGCCACCGGTGCCTGCAAAAAGCTGCAAACGCTTCTCCGCCTGCAGCAGGAGCCCATCCCCATCACGGCGGCCATGATCGGCAGCTATGTGGACCTCTATCGGGTCAAACTGGGCGCAGCCAAGCGGAAGAGCTACAGCACCGTGTTCAAGGATTTCGGCTACAAGGGCAGCGACTACCGGCTCAAGCGCTCTGCCGAGACAGCCAGCCACTACACGCTGCCCCAGCTGGAAGCCTGTATGCAGATCTTGCTTGAGCTGGACAAGAGTCTGAAAAGCCAGCCCGTGAGCGCGCAGACCCTGCTGGAAACGGCGCTCTGCCGCCTGGCAATGGCGGGAGGAAGAAGATGAGCGAGAAACTGGAACTGCTGCACACCGACCGTGTGCTCATCGTGGAGGGCAAATACGATGCGGCCCGTCTCTCTCATCTCGACCGACGCATGATCTTGCTGACGGACGGCTTCGGCATTTATAAGGATAAGAAGCGTCAGCAGCTCTTCAAACAGCTGGCCCACAAAAACGGCCTTATCCTCCTGACGGACTCCGATGCGGCGGGCTTCCGCATCCGCACCTACATCACAAATCTGGTGGGGGAGAAGAACGTGGTGCAAGCCTACGTTCCGGCCATCCACGGCAAGGAAAAGCGGAAGGCTCAGCCCGGCAAAGAGGGGCTTCTGGGGGTCGAGGGTGTGGACGATGCCCTCGTTTTGCAGGCGCTCTGGGACGCTCTGGGCGAAGAAGCTGGCATTGCCCCTGCAAAGCCGGAGGGGCGGCAAATTACTTATACCGACCTCTATGAGTGGGGGCTTTCGGGTACGGCGGGCTCGGCTGAGCGGAAAACAAAGCTGCTCTGCGCTCTCGGCCTGCCGCCCCGGCTCTCGAAAAAGAGCTGGTGGAAGCCCTCAACCGCCTTTACAGCTACGAGCAGCTGGATGAAATGCAGTCGGAACTGCTCAAAACATGAAATACAGCGAACTCTCCTGAGAGAAACGTGAAAAAGATTCAAGCGAGACTTCTGGAAAATTTGCCGTAAGCTGTGATATAATCAGTATACTGTGCGCCGTCGTGGACGAAACGACGGGCGCAGATCTTTGCAAGGTGCAATAAAGGAGACAATCAATGGAACGCGAAAAACTCAAATCGAGACTCGGGTTCATCCTCCTTTCCGCCGGCTGCGCGATCGGCATCGGAAATGTGTGGAAGTTCCCTTACATGGCAGGTCAGGGCGGCGGCGCTTTCGTGCTGTTCTACCTGCTGTTCCTCGTCATTCTGGGCCTGCCCATCATGACCATGGAGTTCTCCGTGGGCCGTGCCAGCCACAAGAGCCCGGTGCGCGCCTATCAGGCCCTCGAAAAGCCCGGCCAGAAGTGGCACATCCACGGCTACTTCACCCTCATCGGCTGCTACCTGCTGATGATGTTCTACACCACGGTGTCCGGCTGGATGCTCCACTACTTCTACATGACCGCTGCCGGTAAGCTGGTGGGCCTTGACGCCGACCAGGTGGCTGGCAAGTTCACCGAGATGCTGGCAAGCCCGCTGACCATGGGCTTCTGGATGGTGGTCGTTGTGGCCATCGGCATCTTCGTCTGCGCCCGCGGTTTGCAGAACGGCCTCGAGAAAGTCACGAAAGTCATGATGATCGCCCTGCTGGTCATCATGGTGGTGCTGGCAGTCAACAGCATGTTCATGCCCGGCGCAAAGGAGGGCCTGATCTTCTTCCTCGTACCCGACTTTGAGCGGATGAAGGAAGTGGGCATCGTCAACACCCTGGTGGGGGCCATGAATCAGGCGTTCTTCACCCTGAGCCTCGGCATCGGTGCAATGGCCATCTTCGGCAGCTACATCGGCAAAGAGCACGCCCTGCTGGGCGAGAGCGTCCGCGTCGTGGTGCTGGATACCTTCGTCGCCATCACCGCCGGCTCATCATCTTCCCGGCCTGCTTCACTTACGGCGTGGACCAGACCAGCGGCCCCAGCCTCATCTTCATCACCCTGCCCAACATCTTCGCCAATATGGCGATGGGCCGTCTGTGGGGCAGCCTGTTCTTCCTGTTCATGGCCTTTGCGGCGCTTTCCACCGTGCTGGCCGTCTTCGAGAACATCATCTGCTGCGGCATGGAGCTGACCGGCTGGAACCGTCAGAAGTCCAGCCTTGTCAACTTCTTCCTCATCATCGCCCTCTCTCTGCCTGTGTGCTGGGCTACAACGTCTGGGCCTGGGACGCTTCGCCATCTTCGGCGGTGCGGTGCTGGATGTGGAGGATTTCCTCGTCAGCAACCTCTTCCTGCCGCTGGGCTCCCTCGTCTACCTGCTGTTCTGCGTCACCCGCTGCGGCTGGGGCTGGGACAACTACAAGAAGGAAGTCAACACCGGCGACGGCCTCAAGATGCACGACTGGATGCGCGGCTACCTGACCTATGGTCTGCCCTCATCGTCCTGTTCATCTTCGTGTTCGGCCTGTACGATAAGTTCATCGCCTGATAAAACAAAAATACGGGAGGCTGCATTTTGCAGCATCCCGTATTTTTATCGCTTTTATTTCACATACCGGCCTTCGCAGATATTCTTGCAGCAGGCGCTGATGGGGAACCAGCAGCAGTCGCGGCAGATGTCGGCGAGGATCTCCGGCGTGGCCTTGGCGTCGATCTCGCGGATGAGGTCCTGGTAGACGTAATCCTTTTCCTCGAGACCGAAGTACTCCACCGTCTTTGCATCGTAGCGCTTGACCTTTTCCTGCGTGTCGCAGAGGTCAGTCCCCAGCTTGTTGGGGCAGCAGGAGCAGAGGGTGTCGGTGGAGAAGGTGAGGTGGATGGTGGTGCCGGGAACATCCCGCAGCTGATGCACCACGTCGGTCATGTGGCCACGAAATCGTTGTCATAGCCTTTGCCGGAGTAGCCCTGCGTGCAGAGCAGATGATGGGGACGAAGTACGATGCTCATGCTTTCAGCCCCGGAATGCGCTTCCGCAGATTCAGGCCGATGGCGCAGGCAGAACTGCTTGATGATGGCAGTGGGATGAAGGGAAGAACGCAGGCGGTGATACCCACGGCGATGGTGCTGTGGGCGACGACCACGAACATTGCAACGCCCACCACATAGTTGACCACCGTGCCGACGATGACAGCGGTGACGAAAGCGCCTTGAAGCGTCACGGTGCTCCATACCGAGGCCGATGATGTAGGCCATCAGGGGGAAAGAGATGAGGAAGCCGCCGGTGGGGCCGACGAACTTATCGAAACCGCCGGAGAAGTTTGCCAGCACCGGCACGCCCACAGCGCCCAGTGCCAGGTACACCAGCGTAGCGATGGCGGAAAGCTTGGAACCCAGCACCACAGCAGCCAGCGTGATGGCGAAGGTCTGCATGGTCATGGGGACGCCCAGAGGCATCGGGATGGAGATCTGGGCCATGACGGCAATGACGGCGGCGAACAGACCTGCATAGCAGATGTCCCGCACAGAGAACTTGGACTTGGCGGCCGCAGCGGCTGGGTGTTCTGACTCATAAGAATTGTTCCTCCTATACGTTCTGGCCCAAAGCGGCCATGCTCCCAGTATGGCAGACTGCAAACACTGCGTCAACTTTGGATTTGCGAAAAGGTTTACAATTCGAAACGAAAAACAAAACAGAAAAATACACAAAAGATGTCGCTTTTGGTTGTGAAATGTGCTATACTAAACCCTAGCTATAAGAAGCACACCAGTGATAGATAGAGAGGAGAACATCATGCAGCATGAAACCGTGATCGTGCTGGACTTTGGCGGCCAGTACAATCAGCTCATCGCGCGCCGCGTCCGCGAGAATAATGTCTACTGTGAGATCTATTCCTATAAGACGGACCTGTCCGTCATCAAGGCGAAGAACCCCAAGGGCATCATCTTCACCGGCGGCCCCCAAACAGCGTCCTATCTGGAGGATTCGCCCACCATTGACCCCGAGATCTTCAGCTGGGGCGTGCCTGTGCTGGGCATCTGCTACGGCAGCCAGCTCATGATGCACCTGCTGGGCGGCCGCGTCTGCCGCGCCCCGAGCGTGAGTACGGCAAGACTGAGGTCTTCGTGGACAACAGCAGCAAGATGTTCACCGATGTGCAGCCCTCCACCGTCTGCTGGATGAGCCACAACGACTATATCGAGCAGGCCGCGCCCGGCTTCAAAATCACTGCCCACACCGTCAACTGCCCGGTGGCCGCAGCTGAGAACGAGGAAAAGGGGCTGTACGCCGTCCAGTTCCACCCCGAGGTGCTCCACACCGCTGAGGGCAAGAAGATGCTGCACAACTTCGTGTACAATGTCTGCGGCTGCACCGGCGACTGGAAGATGGACTCCTTCGTGGAAAACAACGTCGAGGCTCTGCGGAAGCGCATCGGCAGCGGCAAGGTGCTCTGCGCCCTGTCCGGCGGCGTCGATTCCTCCGTGCTGGCTGCCATGCTGGCCAAGGCCATCGGCAAGCAGCTGACCTGCGTTTTTGTTGACCACGGCCTGCTGCGCAAGAACGAGAAGGAAGAGGTCTGCTCCGTCTTCGGCCCCGGCAACGCCAACGGCTTTGACATCAACTTCATCTGCGTGGACGCCCGTGACCGCTACTTTGCAAAGCTGGCCGGTGTCACCGAGCCGGAGCGCAAGCGCAAGATCATCGGCGAGGAGTTCATCCGCGTCTTTGAGGAACAGGCGAAGCAGATCGGCAAGGTCGATTTCCTCGCACAGGGTACCATTTACCCCGATGTCGTCGAGAGCGGCCTGGGCGGTGAGTCTACCGTCATCAAGAGCCACCACAACGTCGGCGGACTGCCTGACACCGTGGACTTCAAGGAGCTGGTCGAGCCTCTGCGCAACCTGTTCAAGGACGAAGTCCGTCAGGCTGGCCGTGAGCTGGGTCTGCCCGAGTATCTGGTCAGCCGCCAGCCCTTCCCCGGCCCCGGTCTGGCATCCGCATCATCGGCGAAGTGACCCCCGAGAAGGTCGCTATCGTGCAGGACGCCGACGCCATCTGGCGTGAGGAGATCGCCAAGGCGGGCCTCGATAAGGAGATCAGCCAGTATTATGCGGCTCTGACCAATATGCACAGCGTCGGCGTCATGGGCGACGAGCGCACCTACGACTACGCCGTGGCCCTGCGCGCTGTCACCACCACTGACTTCATGACCGCCGAGAGCTACAATATGCCCTGGGACGTGCTGGGTACTGTCACCAGCCGCATCGTCAATGAGGTCAAGCACGTCAACCGCGTGTTCTACGACTGCACCGGTAAGCCGCCGGCCACGATCGAGCTCGAGTAATTTCCTCCAGCTACATTCAATCCAAAACGAACAGAACCCCCGTCAGTATGAGCTGGCGGGGGCTTTGCCATATATAGGGGAGAACCTTCGGAAATTCCGAAGAGTTCAGGGCAGTTGTTAAGCGTTGCTTAATAACTCAGAAGTTGGGGCAACTATCCGGGATTTTTGGATGGTTCGAGTTTAGCAGTTGGAACTGTTAAGAAAAACTTAATGGTTGGACGTGCCAGAGAAAATAGAATGATATAAAGATATAATTTTAAGTTAAAGCTTCTCGAAAGATACCATGGCAGAAAGAGAGTTTCTCATTTTTGCATGGCGATCTGCGGACAGAGCCTTTTCACGAGAGGTGTCGGCGTAGCCGAGGACAAGGATGTTGACCGGTTCAAGGTTGTCGGGAATCTTAAATTCAGCCTTCAGGATGTCCGGCTTGAAATAGCATACCCATACGCTTCCTAAACCTAAGTTGGTGGCTTCCATCATCATGTGGTCGGTAATGATGCTTGCATCAATATCGGTCAGCTTTTTACCATCAAAGGGACGTGTCCAGACCTTATTTGTATCGCTGCAAACGATAATTGCCAGCGGCGCACCATAGATATTTGTGGCCTTTCCAATTTTACGAGGCCTCATCACTCTGCACTACAATCAGGTGTTGAGGCTGGCAATTACCACCCGTGGGTGCAACGTGAGCTGCCTCTAAGATGGCATCCAGCTTTTCCTTCTCAACCTTCTGCTTTGTGTAAGCGCGTACACTATACCGTTTCTTTGCAAGTGTCAAAAAATCCATAATGTGATGGTCCTTTCTGGAAGTGTAAATTTGTGTAGGGTCTTGATAATTCAATCGGCCTATGCTATGATTTTATCAGTCATTTTCAAAAAAGCAAGAACGCACTTTTTTGTTATATACTACCTAAAAAGATAGTGTAGGGAAGAGAAAAATGAAATGTCCAAGTACCTTTAGCTGCCCGGTTGAAGCAACCCTCGATTTGATTGGTGGGAAATATAAAGCACTTATTCTGTGGCATTTGATTGATAATACCTTGCGCTTTAATGAGATAGGAAAGTTGATTCCCAAGGCTACGCCTAAAATGCTGACACAGCAGCTTCGGGAGCTTGAAAATGATAACTTGGTTATTCGGAAAGTTTATCCTGTTGTGCCGCCAAAGGTAGAATATTCGCTCAGCGACTTTGGGAGAAGCATCATTCCTATTTTGGATGCGATGTGTAAATGGGGAGAAAACTATCTGGCAGATGCAAGCAAGAAGTAATCCTTAAAAGACAGTTGCATCATGAACGTAAATACGTTATAATACTCACAGAGATCCCACTGGTTGCGTGATACTATCCTGATACTAAAAAATCAGCAAGCCACATCTACCACGGCGATCTCATGGAAAAGTGAACATCCAAGAATAGGCACACTAAACAAATTTATTTAGTAATGATTAAGACTTACCGAAACTGGAGTAAAAAAAAAAATAACCCTCAGGCCCTGCTGAAATTGTCCTCAGCAGGGCCTTTTCTCTTGCAAGCATACATATTTTTTGCTATAATCAATGTAACAACCCGTGTTCAAACAAAAAGTTGTAACGCAAAGGAGGGCCCGTATGTATTTCCAATACGGCGAAGCGGAAACGGCGTATCTGAGCGCAAGAGACGAGCGGATGGCGGCGGTCATCGCACAGGCGGGACACATCGAGAGGGAAGTGGATACCGACCTCTTTTCGGCGGTGATACACCACATCGTCGGCCAGCAGATCTCCACGAAAGCGCAGGCGACCATCTGGAAGCGGATGCGGGACGAGTTCGGTGTGGTGGATGCAGCTGCCGTCCTCGGAGCCGGGGTTGAGAAGCTGCAGAGCTTCGGTATGACCTTCCGAAAGTCTGAATACATTACGGACTTTGCCCGGAAAATCGAGAGCGGAGAATTTGACCTCGAGGGTATCCGACAGAAGCCGGACGATGAGGCCATCCGGGAGCTGAGCAGCCTGAAAGCGTCGGTGTCTGGACGGCAGAGATGATACTGCTCTTCTGTATGCAGCGGCCCGACGTGTTCAGCTACGACGACCTCGCCATCCAGCGTGGGCTGCGGATGGTGTACCACCACCGAAAAATCGACCGGAAACTGTTCGAAAAGTACCGCCGCCGGTTCAGTCCCTATTGCAGCGTGGCCAGCCTCTATCTCTGGGCGGCAGCAGGCGGCGCGGTGCCGGGCTCAAGGACTACGCGCCGGCCCAAAAGCCGAAAAGGAAGGGGTGAACTGTCATGACCTATACGATGCATTACGATTCGCCGCTGGGAAAGATACTGCTGGCAGCGGACGAAGAAGGGATGACCGGAGTATGGTTCGAGACACAGAAGTATTTTGCGGCGAAGCTTCCGCCAGAGCATGAAGAGGGGACAACACCGGTGCTGGGAGATGCCTGCCGCTGGCTGGACGTCTATTTTTCAGGCCGGGAGCCGGACTTTACTCCGAAACTCCATCTTATCGGCTCCGATTTCAGACAGGCGGTGTGGGCGCTGCTGCTGCAGATCCCCTACGGACAGACCACGACCTACGGCGCACTGGCAAAACAGCTGGCGGAGATAAACGGCGGAAAGCGCGTCTCCGCGCAGGCCGTGGGCGGCGCGGTGGGCATAACCCTGTTCCATCATCGTACCCTGCCATCGGGTGGTGGGCAGCGACGGCAGCCTGACCGGCTACGCGGGCGGCATCGAAAAGAAGATACGCTTGCTGACGCTGGAAAACGCGGAGGCGGCAAATCTTTACCGATAACAAAAAGCAGGCCATCCCGGCGGGATGACCTGCTTTTGCTATCTGTATCGTTTACTTGTTCTGGATGTACTCGTCGATGGCCTTGGCGGCAGCCTTGCCGGCGCCATGGCCTTTGATGACGGTGGCGGCACCGGTGACGGCGTCACCGCCGGCGTACACGCCCTCGCGGCTGGTCTTGCCTCGTCGCCCTCGGTGACGATGCAGCCGTGCTTGTTGGTCTCGAGGCCCGGCGTGGTGGAGCGGATGAGGGGTTGGGGCTGGTACCCAGGCTCATGATGACGGTGTCCACGTCCATCGTGAACTCGCTGCCCTTCTTCTCGATGGGGCGGCGGCGGCCGGAAGCATCCGGTTCGCCCAGCTCCATCTCGATGCAGGTGATGGCCTTGACGAAGCCGTTCTCATCGGGCAGGATCTCCACGGGGTTGCAGAGGGTCTTGAAGATAATGCCTCTTCCTCGGCGTGCTCGACCTCTTCCTTACGGGCAGGCAGCTCTGCCATGCCGCGGCGGTAGACGATGTAGACCTCTCAGCGCCCAGACGCAGGGCGCTGCGGGCTGCGTCCATTGCCACGTTGCCGCCGCCGACGACGGCGACCTTCCTGCCGGTGCGGATGGGGGTCTTGCTGGTGGGCAGGTAAGCCTTCATCAGGTTGGAGCGGGTGAGGAACTCGTTGGCGGAGTAGACGCCTTCAGGCTCTCGCCCGGGATGCCCATGAAGCGGGGCAGGCCGCGCCGGAACCACGAAGACGGCCTCATAGCCGTACTCACCCATCAGCTCGTCGATGGTGAGCACCTTGCCGATGACCATGTTGCACTCGAAATCGACGCCCATCTTCTTGAGGCCGTCGATCTCCTGCTGGACGATGGCCTTGGGCAGACGGAACTCGGGGATGCCGTACATCAGCACGCCGCCTGCGACGTGCAGGGCCTCGTAGACCGTGACCTTATAGCCCAGCTTGGCGAGGTCGCTGCGGCGGTCAAGCCGGCAGGACCTGCACCGATGATGGCGACCTTGTGGCCGTTGGACTCAGGCATGACGGGGGCAGTGTGGACATTCTCACGGTGCCAGTCGGCTACGAAGCGCTCCAGACGGCCAATGCCGACGGGCTCGTTCTTGATGCCGCGGGTACACTTGCCCTCGCACTGGCTCTCCTGCGGGCAGACACGGCCGCAG
>ENA-OQLB01000560-OQLB01000560.1-human-gut-metagenome-genome-assembly--contig:-NODE-560-length-20288-cov-8.306235_pt1 | contig 20288 bp, 29 predicted proteins | sample MGYA00242656_ERZ504813 | MGnify/ENA primary metagenome ERZ504813 (study PRJEB26092, sample SAMD00036388) | human gut metagenome | host: Homo sapiens | study: EMG produced TPA metagenomics assembly of... | reverse complement strand
GGAACGATGTGGATTATATGTTTGTGGATATGCCTCCGGGAACCGGCGACGTGCCTCTGACCGTGTTTCAGTCCCTGCCGGTGGACGCATCATCATCGTCACCTCTCCCCAGGAGCTGGTGTCCATGATCGTCACCAAGGCGGTGAACATGGCGAAAATGATGGACGTGCCGATTCTGGGCCTGGTGGAGAACATGAGCTACTTCCAGTGCCCGGGCTGCGGCGAGAAGTATAAAATTTTCGGAGACAGCCATCTGGAGGATGTGGCCAACGCAAACGGCCTGAAGATCCTGGGCCGCCTGCCGGTGGATCCCAAGCTGGCCGCCGCCTGCGACAAGGGCGTCATCGAGCTGTTCGACGGAGACTGGCTGGATCAGGCCGCCGATGAAATTGAGGGGGCCTTAAAGGTGGAACAAGCCTAAGCAGAGAAAAAGAAGCCCTCCCCCGGGAAGCTTTCCAAGGGGGAGGGCTTTTTGCTTGTTAGCTTTAGCAAAGGGGCGGCCCCGGTATTGCCGGGAGCCTTTGGCTTTTTAGCCTACAGCTTTTGGAACCGGGGCTGGCACCGGCCGCCGGCGTTCACGGTTTCCAGGAACATGCTCAGAGGCCGGGCCCATAGCTTTTGATGATCCTGGGGATCCCGGTAGACCACCAAGGGCTCCATCGTTTCCGTGTGCCTGGCTACGCCCAGCACCTCGTACTCATGGCCTTTAAAGTGGCGGTAAAGTCCGGGCTCCACCTCTTGAGGACGGATCGGCGGTGCCGCGAAATCCACCGCTTCCGGCAGATGGATCTCAGAAGCGTCCCGCTCCAGAAGAACCCTGGCGCTGTAAGGCTCTACCGGAAGCTCGACGGAGCCGTTGACGGGAGAGAACACCTGGTGGTGGTTCAGCACATCCACCAGCACCTTGCCCGGCGTGACGCCGAAGCCAGAGAGGCCGGCCCATCCGCTAGGTTCAGGGCGGTATACAGCGCCTGGCCCCCGGCCTCCCGGCGGTACACCAGCTGCTCGTTTTTTACGACGATCTGGCGGTAATCCCCGGTTTGCAGGGGGACGCACATTTCCTTCAGGCGGCTCAGCTTAGCGATATGACGGCTCAGCTTCCCGTTGACGGGGGGCAGGCTGTGCAGGTCCAGGCAGGGCCGCAGAGGCCAGTCGGAACCATTTTCCTTAATGCCGGGAAGCCCCCATTCGCTGCCGTAATAAACGGAGGGCGCTCCGGGCATGGTAAACAGCAGGGTGTATACATTTTCCAAATGCTCAGGATTCCGCAGGACGCTGGCCAGCCGGTTGACGTCGTGGTTATCCACAAAGTTATAGGTGTAGATGTTTTTATAGATTCCTCCGTCGCCGAACTGGCGGTTCAGGGAATAGGCGATCTCAAAATAGTTTTTATCGTTGTGGGAGGAATAGATTCCCTTGTAGCATTCATAGTTTGTGACGGAATCCAGCATCTCCGGATTGGCCCAGCGGTTATAGTCACCGTGAATAATCTCGCCCATCAGCCAAAAATCCGGCTTCTTCTCCTTGCAGAAGCTTCTGAGCCGCCGGAAGAAATCCGGATCCACGCAGTCCGCAGCGTCAAGCCGCAGGCCGTCGATGCCGAAATCCTGAATCCACGAGCCTACCGCTCCCAGCAGGTGATCCACCACCTCCGGGTTCTTCAGGTTCAGCTTCACTAGGTTGAAATGGCCCTCCCAGCGTCGTACCAGAAGGGATCGCCCATAGGCTGCCGCCGCCGAAGCTCAGGTTGTGGAACCAGCCGCAGTAGCGGGAGCCCCGGCCGTTTTGCTGTACATCCCGAAAAGCCCAGAATTCCCGGCCCACATGGTTAAACACCCCATCCAGCACCACGCGGATGCCGCTTTCATGCAGACGGCCGCATACGGTGCGGAAGGCGTGGCTGTCTCCCAGGCGCTTGTCGATTTGATAATAGTCCTTGGTGTCATAGCCGTGCTCGCTGGACTCAAACACCGGCCCCAGATACACAGCGTTTACCCCCAGCTCCTTGAGATGGGGAATCCAGTCCACCAGCTTTTCGATCCGGTTGACCCGTTCCCCGTCGGCGTTGAAGCGGGGCGCTCCGCAGAAGCCGAGAGGATAAATATGATAAAATACGGCTTTTGTAATCCAATCCATCATGAATCGCTCCTTCCGTGGTCAGATTTGTGATAAGGCTTGGGTTTTATCCCGGGGCCGCGGAAAATTGTTTTTTCGGCGGCAAAAACGCAGGGTTACGCTTTTATTATAGCATAAACGGTGGAAAACAAACACAGGACGAAAAAACAAACAGAAAAGGCTTGATTTCTTTATGAAAAAATGACGAATTTTTTTCATTACAAATAGACAAAATTAGTAGAGTGTAGTATAATAAATTAATATAAAATCTATATCTATAGAAAAAGAAAACTTGAGATAGATAAGGAGAACCCCCTATGAAAAATAATTTAGTGATCGCCATCGCCCGTGAGTTCGGCTCCGGCGGGCGGGAAATCGGCCAGCTGGTGGCAAAGAAACTGGATATCCCATTTTATGACAAGGGAATTATTACCCAGGCCGCAAAGGAAAGCGGCATTGACGAGCGCATTTTTGAAAATGTGGAGGATATCGCTAACAACAGTTTAATTTATTCCCTTTCTATGGGGATTTATAACCCGGGAAGATTTGCCCACCTTCCAAATTATTCTATTAACGACGAGGTGTACCGGGTGCAGACGGAGATCATCCGCAAGGTGGCCGGCGAGGGCGACTGCGTAATCGTAGGCCGGTGCGCGGACTATCTGCTCAATGAAAATCCCAGGTGCGTCAGGGTGTTTGTCCATGCGGATATCGACATCCGGCTGAAGCGGGCTATCGAGGTTTACGGCCTGCCTAAGGATACCGGGGAAAACTTTATCCGCAAGAAGGACCGCCGCCGGGCCAGCTATTACCAGTATTACACGGACAATAAGTGGGGAGACTATGAGAACTACCACTTGATCCTGGACAGCGGGGCCGTTGGGATTGAAAACGCGTCTGAGGTTATTTTGGCCTACGCCAAGGGGATGCCTCAAAAGGAAGAATAAAGAAGGGCCGGCGCCTGCTGGGCGCGGGCTGCAATAGAATATGTGCCGCTGTACGCGGGGAGCGCTGGAAATCACACGCCGGCGCGTCCTTTTCCGCCTGCTGAAATGGGCTGCGGAGAAAGGCCTCCTCTTTACAGCGGCTTTATTTTTTACTATAATAACCATTGGATAATTACGTTAACCTGGAAAGGAGGCTCGAAATGCTGGGAAAGAAAATAACCGTCACCGTGGCCCAGCCGAGTCCAACTGGCCGGGGAGGGGCGGAAGGTGTTGTATAAGGCAGCGTCGCCCTCGGAGACCACAGTTCCCCAAAGCCTGTTTACCTGATTTCCTACGGAGACCCTAAGCCGGAGCAGCCGGCCACCGTCATCGCGGTGGTGTCGTCAAAGGGGAAGGAGCAGTTTGTGGCGGCGCCGGAAAACACAGTATATTACGCGCCGGAGATCCGATCCGTCATTGAAAAGGCCGAGGGCCGGCCCCCGGAAAGGGTTTCCTGCCTGTATGAAAAATCCTGCGGCGCGGTGGTCTACCGGGTGGAGGGCAGGACGGTCCGCTTTTTGGTGGTAAAGAATAAAAATGGCAGGCATTGGGGGTTTCCCAAGGGCACATGGAGTATGGGGAAAGCGAGCGCCAGACCGCCCTGCGGGAGGTGCTGGAGGAAACCGGCCTAAAAGTGGAGATACTGCCGGGATTCCGGGAAACCTGTGAATACTGTCCTTATGGAAGCATCCAAAAGCAGGTGGTGTTTTTCGCCGCGAAAAGCGGCGGCGAGGAAGTGGTGATCCAAAGGTCGGAGATTGACCGGTTTAAATGGGCCCGGTACGAGGACGCCTGCGAGCTCTTTAAATACGACAATGATATCCGGGTGCTGCAAAAGGCTAAAAAATGGATTTACCGCCATGAGCGGATCCGGCCCAGGACAAGCCGGACCTGGAACTCGTACGAATCGGCCCAGCGCCGCCGGCGCAGAAAGGCGGCGGCGGAAAAAGAGAAACGGAAAGAGGGAATACGCCTATGATTATCGTAATGAAGCACGGCGCCGGCCAGCGGGAGATCGAAGCCGTTGAAAAGGTGCTGCGGGACCACCAGCTGGGGGTTCATATTTCCAACGGCTCCGCGGCCACCATTATCGGCGTGATCGGGGATAAATCGGCCTTGGCCGGAGTGAACCTGGAAATGATGGACGGCGTGGATAAATGCGTGCCCATTATGCACAGCTATAAGCTGGCCAGCCGGGAGATTTGTCCCGAGGGCCGCACGGTAAGCGTGGGGGATGCGGTGATCGGCGGCAAAAGACTGGCGATGATGGCCGGCCCCTGCGCCGTGGAAAGTGAAGAACAGATCATGGAGGCAGCCGCCGGCGTAAAGAAGGCCGGGGCCCAGTTTCTGCGGGGCGGGGCCTATAAGCGAGAACCAGCCCTTACGCCTTCCAGGGCATGGAGGACGAGGGCTTCAAAATGCTGCGTCAGGCTGCCGACGCTACCGGCCTGAAGGTCGTCAGCGAGGTAATCGCCGAGGATCAGATGGACACCGCGGCAAAATACTGCGATATGTTCCAGATCGGCGCCCGGAATATGCAGAATTTCCGGCTGCTGAAGGCGGTGGGCAGAAGCGGGGTGCCGGTGCTGCTAAAGCGTGGCATCGCCTCCACCATCGAGGAATGGCTGGACGCCGCCGAGTACATTATGAGCGAGGGCAATTATAACGTGGTCCTCTGCGAGAGGGGCATCCGCACCTTTGAAACCGCTACCCGGAACACCTTGGATATTTCCGCGGTGCCCGTAATCAAGGAGAGAAGCTGCCTGCCGATTATCGTCGATCCCTCCCATGCGGCGGGAAAGAGCGCTTATATACAGTCCCTGTCCCTGGCTGCCGCCGCCTGCGGCGCCGACGGCCTCATCATCGAGGTTCACCCTTGCCCTAAGTGCGCTATGTCCGACGCCAAGCAGCAGCTGACTCCCGCTCAGTATGCGGAGCTGTTCGCGGAGGTTCGTAGGGTGGCCCAGGCGGTCGGCAGAGAGGTCTAAGCCGCCGCAGACTAGGCCGGCCGTCATGCCTTCTAAAGAGCGAGCGGCCTGATTCATTACTATTTAATTTTTGAAAAGCCCCCTGCGGAGGTTATGCCTCCCGGCGCGGCTTTCCGGGCCTTCCAAAGCTTTGCCGCCGTGTTTTTCCGCTTCGTGCCGCCGCTCACAAGCCGGCCGGGAACGGACGGCGGCTTCTTATGCCCTGGCTTCAGCGCGGATTGCGGTTTGCCGGGAGGGCGGCGCCGGAGCGGTGTGCCCGGCGGGAAACGGAGGACAATACGATGGCTTCTAATTTGGAATTTGTTCAGTTTGTCTGCGACCAGCTGGGGGAACAGGTATCCTGCCGGCGGATGTTCGGGGAATACGGGCTTTTTGCCACGGGAAATATTTCGCCTGTGTGTGCGATAATCAGCTTTTTTTCAAGGCAACCCCAGGCGGCAGGATGTTGCTGGGTTCGGCGCTGGGCTCCTGTCAGCTGGAACCGCCGTACCCGGGCGCCGCGCCTTACCTGCTGGTGACCCAGCTGGAGGACCGGGAGCTGCTGTCCCGGCTGCTGGAGGCTACCTGCCGGGAGCTGCCGGAGCCGAAGCCAGAAAGAAAAGGGCCGGGAAATAGAAGGCATGGGGACAGGAAGCTGCCGCGATTTGGTGGCGCGTTGTTTGTGAGACGCCGGCTTTTTATTTGCCGGTAAGAAAGAAATCTGCGCCGCGCTTAAACCGAGGGGGCTCTGTCGTCCACAGCGGCCGAAAACGCTTAAGGCCTGGCGGATGTTCCCCAAAAGGAGCTTTTAAAAGAATAAGATAAAAGGACGCCTTTCATCAAGCGCTCACGAGAGCCTGGCCTGATCAGGCGCCGCCGGGACAGACCGGCTTGGAGCTGTTGAAAACCTATAAACATTGTGGTATAATAGGTTGATCTAGAGAGGTGAAGGAAATGATGGTATCCACCAAGGGCCGCTACGCTGCGGGTGATGGTAGAGCTTGCCGCCCGCGGCCTGGAGGAATTCGTCCCCCTGAAAGAAATCGCGGAGCATCAGGAGATCTCTGAAAAATATTTAGAAGCCATTATGAAAAGCTTAGTCAAAGAAGGGCTGGTCACTGGGCTGCGGGGGAAAGGAGGGGGCTACCGCCTTTCCAAGCCGCCGGCGCAGTATACGGTAGGCAGCATTTTAAAGGTGACGGAGGGTTCCCTGGCGCCGGTTGCGTGCCTGGGGCAAAACGCTGCCCCCTGTCCCCGGGCGGAAAGGTGCGCCACCTATCCTATGTGGAAAAGGCTGAACCAGTTGATCGACGACTTTTTCGAGGGGATCACCCTGGAGCAGCTGGCTGGCGAGTCCCAGGGGCAGAACGGCGGCCATTATGTGATTTGACCGGCAGCGGATGAAATTTACGGCCGGCGCTTTTCAGAGGCCGGCGGGGCTTCCGCGCCGCAGACCGCGTTTCCATGGCGGTAAAAGCGATAGCTGAAGAGATGATGGGATAATCCGTGCAAAAACCGGATGAGGCGTACCGCCGCTGCGGGCAAAATAGGACGGAAGCTTCTTTTCCGACAAAATACCCTTCCCTTTTTCTTCAGGGAAAGAAAAGCTTGACTTTTTCTCCAGCCTTTCCTATAATAAACGGTGGAGAGCAAATGTAATTTTATCACAGAGTTTTCCATGCAAAGATTTTTGACCATCCCTTTTCTGAGGGACCGAAGGCCATACGGACAGCCGGGTCAAATGCCGAAGCGGCAACTTTCGTTGCCTTATTGATTGAGCGAACGCTCAAATTTTATAAGTTGGTTACTCAAAACCAGTGTGCCAGGCGCACATCATACTTGTGAAACAATCAATAAGAGTAGTAAAAGTAAAATTTTTGCTATATAGACTCTGAGATCAGCTTACAGTTTGCACCGGCGGCGCCCCCCTTTTCGCCCAATTGGCGCCAAAGCTGAATAACGCAGACTTAACGCACAGGTAAGATGAGCAGCGGCTCGTTTTGCCTGTTTTTTTGTTTTCAGCGGGCCGAAAATCTTGAAAAAGCGATTCCGCGCCTTGGAGCGCCCGGAGCGCCGGGGCTTATCCTAAATCAGGACCGAACGCGGAAAGGGCCTTCCGGATTAGGAATCTTCATGTTAGAAAGGCGGTTGGTGATCATGGATGGTAAAATGAAGCTTTACGGCTTTAATAACCTGACCAAATCCCTGAGCTTCAATATATATGACGTATGCTACGCGAAAACCCAGCGGGAACAGAAGGATTATATTTCCTATATCGACGAGCAGTACAATTCTGACCGCCTGACAAAGATCCTCACTCATGTGACGGAGATGATCGGGGCCAAGGTTCTGAATATTTCCAAGCAGGATTATGAGCCGCAGGGGGCCAGTGTGACCATTCTGGTGGCGGAGGGCTCCATGATCCCGGTGGAGGGAGACACGGTAGTGGCCCACCTGGATAAAAGCCATGTGACGGTTCACACCTACCCCGAGTACCACCCGGATACCTGCCTTGCCACCTTCCGTGTGGATATCGACGTGGCCACCTGCGGGGAGATCACGCCCCTTTCCACACTGGACTATCTCATCGGCAGCTTTGACTCGGATATCATCACCATGGATTACCGTGTCAGGGGCTTTACCCGGGATGTCGCCGGCAAAAAGCTGTTCATGGATCATAAGATCACCTCCATTCAGGACTACATCGACACGGAGACCCTCCAGCGGTACGACGCGGTGGATATTAACGTATACCAGGCTAACCTGTTCCACACCAAAATGCTCATTAAGGAAATCGACCTGCAAAACTATCTGTTTAACACCGACGTTTACGAGCTGCCGCCCAAAACCCGCCTGGCCATCACCGACAGCCTGCGGAAGGAAATGATCGAGGTGTTCAGCGGCAGCAACATCTATTGAGGCCATCGCGGGCGTCTGTCTTTGTCCGTGCGGCTGATCAGGAAACCGGCCCGGCCGCCGCGGAGGCGGAGCATCTGGAAAGCGTGCGGAGGAGAACCCCTCGCAGGAAGGGCGGGACCGCCCCTGCGAAGAAGCGCGGCGCCGCCTTATCCGGTAAAAAATACGGCCTTTTTACGCCGCCTTCCGGCTGGAGGACGAATCTAAAACAGGCTCGCTTTTCAGGAGGAACCTATATATGATTGTGTATTGGATCGTGGCGGTATGCCTCATTTTGAATCTCGTGAATCCCCGGCTGCTCTGGTACATAGACGCATGGAAATATAAGGATTCGAAAAAAGAAGAACCATCCTCCGCATATATTATTTTAAGCAGAAGCATTTCCGCGATAGGCTGATTGTCTTAGCAACACTTTATTTCACAAGATATCCTTTATAGAAATAATTTAGAAATCTGGTTTTAGAAAGGAGAGGGGACATGGAGGAACGCTTGTCGCAGCAGAGGGCCCCTGTTTTCGAGGCTTTAAAGCGCTTTCAGCGGATGCGCGTCGTCCCCTTCGACGTGCCCGGGCATAAGCGGGGCAAGGGAACGCCGGAGCTTACCGCCTTTTTGGGGGAGCAGTGCATGAGCGTGGATGTAAATTCCATGAAGCCTCTGGACAACCTGTGCCACCCGGTTTCCGTCATCAAGGAGGCTGAGGAGCTGGCCGCTCAGCCTTCGGCGCTGAAAACGCCTTTTTCATGGTGAACGGAACCACCTCCGCAGTGCAGAGCATGGTGCTGGCCGCCTGCAAAAAGGGGGAAAAGATCATTCTGCCCCGGAACGTCCACCGCAGCGTCATCAACGCGCTGGTGCTCAGCGGCGCCGAGCCGGTGTACGTCAACCCGGAGATGAACCATAAGCTGGGCATTGCTTTGGGAATGTCCGTTGCCCAAGTGGAAAAGGCAATTTTAGAAAACCCATCCGCCAAGGCGGTGCTGGTGAATAATCCTACCTATTACGGGGTGTGCTCCAACTTGAGGGCCATCACGGAGCTTGCCCACCGGCACAATATGCTGGTGCTGGCGGATGAGGCCCACGGCACCCATTTTTATTTTGGGGAAAATATGCCCCCTGCCGCCATGCGGGCGGGAGCGGATATGGCCTCCGTCTCCATGCACAAATCCGGCGGCAGCCTGACCCAGAGCTCCTTGCTGCTGACAGGCAAAAACGTCAATCCCGGCTATGTGAGCCAGATCATCAACCTGACCCAGACCACCAGCGCCTCCTACCTGCTGCTTTCCAGCCTGGATATCTCCCGGCGGAACCTGGCGCTGAATGGAAAAGAGATCTTTAAAAAGGTCACGGATATGGCCCAGTATGCCCGGGATGAAATTAACGCCATCGGGGATTACTACGCTTATTCCCGGGAAATAGTCAACGGGGACAGTGTTTTTGATTTCGATGTAACTAAGCTTTCAATCCATACCCTGGACATCGGCCTGGCGGGCATCGAGGTTTACGATATCCTGCGGGACGAATACGATATCCAGGTGGAATTCGGAGATCTGGCAACATCTTAGCCTATGTCTCCGTCGGGGACCGGGTCCGGGACCTGGAACGGCTGGTCAGCGCCTTGCAGGAGATCCGCCGCCGCTTCAAGCGGGGCCGGGGCGGGATGCTCAGCCAGGAATATATCAGCCCTCAGGTGGCCGCCACCCCCCAGGAGGCTTTTTATGCGGAAAAGGAATCTTTGCCGCTGAAAGAAAGCGCGGGCCGGGTATGCAGTGAATTTGTCATGTGCTATCCCCCAGGAATCCCCATTCTGGCTCCGGGAGAAAGAATTACTCCTGGTATTTTAGAATATATTGATTACGCTAAGGAAAAGGGATGCTCCCTGACCGGGCCGGAGGATTTGGAAATCAACCGGCTGAACGTGCTGAAGAATCCGCGGTAAAAGGCCGCAAAGGCCGATGAGGCCAGCAATGACGTGTGCTGAATTTCTCTTTTTATGGCCCGGAAGCTCCCGTTAGCCGCATACGGAAACCGCCCGCCGCGTCATGGCCGGCCCGGTCCTGGCGGCGGAAGCTATGTTCTCTGCTTGACGGAATTTTGTCTTGAAATCAAGAGGACTGAAAAGGAAAGAAAAAAGCGTTTTGCAGATTTCCCAAGACGCTTTCAAACCACTGAATGATACTTTGCGAGGAGAGTGACCCATGGAGCTTTGGTTCACGGAACGCCATACCCCCAGCGTGAAATTTTCCATTAAGGTAGACCGGCAGCTTTACACCGCTCAAAGCGAGTTCCAGCGCATCGACGTGTTCGACTCCAAAGAGTTCGGCCGGTTTCTCACTCTGGACGGCTATATGATGCTGACAGAAAAGGACGAGTTTATTTACCACGAAATGATGGTCCACGTGCCCATGGCGGTTCATCCCAACGCCAGGCGGGTGCTGATTATCGGCGCCGGCGACGGCGGCGTGTGCGGGAGCTGACCCGGTACCACCAGATCGAGCACATCGACTGGTGGAAATCGACGAGCTGGTGGTGGAGGTGTGCAAAAAATATCTGCCTCAGACCGCCTGCCGCCTGGATGACGAGCGGGTGCATATTTACTATGAGGATGGATTGAAGTTTATCCGCTCCAAGGAAAACGAGTACGACCTGATTATCGTGGATTCCACCGATCCCTTCGGCCCCGGAGAGGGCCTGTTCACCAAGGAGTTTTACGGCAACTGCTATAAGGCGCTGAAAGAGGACGGCATCATGGTAAACCAGCACGAAAGTCCCTTCTACGACGAGGACGCCGCCGCCATGCAGCGGGCCCACAAGCGGATTGTGGAGAGCTTCGCCATCAGCAAGGTTTACCAGGCCATATTCCCACCTATCCGTCGGGCCATTGGCTGTTCGGCTTCGCCTCCAAAAAATATCACCCGGTAAAGGATTTGAACGCCGCGGCGTGGAATCTTCTGGGGATCCATACCCAATACTATAACACCAGGCTGCACGCCGGGGCGTTCGCTCTGCCCAGCTATGTGGAAGGATTGTTAAAAGATGTTGAACCCTAACGTAGAAACCTTTTTAGGCTGCGACGCGGCCTTCGAGGACGCGGGGATCGTCCTGTTCGGGGCGCCCTTTGACTCCACTACCTCTTTTCGGCCGGGGACCCGGTTCGCCAGCAAGGCCATGCGCTCCGAATCCTTTGGCCTGGAAACCTACAGCCCGTATTTGGATAAGGATCTGACGGACTGCAGAATATTTGACAGCGGCGACCTGGAGCTTTGCTTCGGGGACGCAATCTGGCCTTGAACCACATCGAGTCCAGGGCCGCCGAAATTTTGGAAGCGGGCAAGCTGCCGGTGATGATCGGCGGCGAGCACTTAGTGACCCTGGGCGCTGTGCGGGCCGCTGTTAAGAGGTATCCTGACCTGCATGTAGTCCATTTCGACGCCCACGCTGATCTGCGGGACGATTACCTAGGCGCCAGGCTGTCCCATGCCACAGTGCTCCGCCGGGTCTGGGATTTGGTGGGCGACGGCCGGATCTTCCAATTCGGCATCCGTTCCGGCGACCGGGAAGAATTTTTGTGGGGAAGGGAGCACGTGTTCACCCGCAGATTTGACTTTAAGGGCCTGGAGGAAACCGTGGCGGCCCTGCAAAAAAAGCCTGTTTACTTTACCCTGGATCTGGACGTGCTGGATCCGTCTGTCTTTCCCGGCACCGGAACCCCGGAAGCCGGCGGCGTCAGCTTCCTGGATCTGCTGGGAGCGGCCCACAAGGTCAGCGGACTGAACATCGTGGGCTGCGATGTCAACGAGCTGTGCCCGGCCTACGACCAAAGCGGCGCTTCCACCGCCGTGGCCTGCAAGGTGCTCCGGGAGCTGCTGCTTCTGCTTTCCAGATAGCCGGAGGCAATGTCCTTTGGAAGCTTTGTCAGAGGGCGTTGTCCCCTTTAACAAGACGGCCTTGCCATGGAGCGAAGGCCGCGTCTTTCTGAAGGACCTATTTACGATATCATTACCTCATGGTCATGAGAGAAATACTGAATAGAAAAGGAGATCGTCAAGATGGGAAAAGCGTTAATCATCGGCTGCGGCGGAGTCGCCAGCGTGGCCATTCACAAGTGCTGTCAGAACAGCGGGGTTTTTGAGGAGATCTGCATCGCCAGCCGTACAAAATCAAAATGCGACGCGCTGAAGGAAAAGCTTTCCGGCGGCAAGACCAAAATCACCACCGCCCAGGTGGACGCCAACAGCGTGGACGAGCTGACTGCCCTGATCAACCAGGTAAAGCCGGACGTGGTTTTGAATCTGGCTTTGCCTTATCAGGACCTGACCATTATGGAGGCCTGCCTGGCCGCCAAGGTGAACTATGTGGACACCGCCAACTACGAGCCGGAGGACACCGCCAAGTTTGAATACAGCTGGCAGTGGGCTACCGGAAGAAATTTGAGGACGCGGGGATTACCGCCCTGCTGGGCAGCGGCTTTGACCCGGGCGTGACCGGGGTGTTTTCCGCCTATGCCCAGAAGCACTATTTTGACGAGATCAATTATATAGATATTTTAGACTGCAACGCCGGCGACCATGGTTATCCCTTCGCCACAAACTTCAACCGGAGATCAATATCCGGGAGGTTTCCGCCAAGGGAAGCTACTGGGAGGACGGCCATTGGGTGGAGACTGAGCCATGGAGATCAAACGGGTATACAATTTCCCGGAAATCGGGGACAAGGATATGTACCTGCTTCACCACGAGGAGCTGGAATCACTGGCGCTGAATATCAAGGGCATCAAGAGGATCCGCTTTTTCATGACCTTCGGCCAGAGCTATCTCACCCATCTGAAATGCCTGGAGGACGTGGGTATGACTTCCATCGAGCCCATCGAGTTCCAGGGCCAGCAGATTGTGCCCCTCCAGTTCCTGAAGGCCGTTCTGCCGGATCCGTCCTCCTTAGGCCCCCGCACCAAGGGAAAGACCAACATCGGCTGTATCTTCCAGGGCAAAAAGGACGGCAAGGACAAAACCTATTACGTGTATAATGTGTGTGACCATCAGGAGTGCTACAAGGAGGTAGCTCCCAGGCGGTGGCCTATACTACCGGCGTGCCCGCCATGATCGGCGCCATGATGCTGATGACCGGCGTGTGGAACAAGCCCGGCGTCCACAATATTGAGGAATTTGATCCCGATCCCTTTATGGACGCCCTCAATAAGTGGGGCCTGCCCTGGAAGGAAAGCTTCTCCCTGAGCTGGTGGACTGAGATGGAGCTTCCTTTTTCCTCTTTGCAGACTCCCTGCTATGTGGTGGATGAGGCCTTGCTGGAAAGGAACCTGGTAATTTTAAAGCAGGTTATAGACCGCACCGGATGTAAAATCCTGCTGGCCCAGAAAGCCTTTTCCATGTTCGCCTGTTATCCCCTGATCGGAAGCTATTTAAACGGCACCACGGCCAGCGGCTTGTTCGAGGCCCGGCTGGGAAAGGAAGAAATGGGCGGGGAAACCCACATTTTTTCTCCCGCCTACCGGGAGGACGAAATCGACGAGATTTTAAGCCTGTGCGACCATGTGATATTTAACTCCTTCTCCCAATGGGAAAAATATAAGGACAAGGTGCTGGCCTCCGGTAAAAGCGCCGGCCTCCGGCTGAACCCGGAACACTCCACCCAGGATCACGCTATTTACGATCCCTGTTCTCCCGGCTCCCGGCTGGGAATCACCCTGAAAAATTCCGCCCCGATCTGCTGGACGGGATTGAGGGGCTTCATTTCCATACCCTGTGCGAGCAGGACGCCGCCCCCTTGGTAGAAACGGTGGCGGTGGTGGAGGAGAAATTCGGCCCCTGGCTTTCCCAGATGAAGTGGCTGAATTTTGGGGGCGGCCATCACATCACCCGGCCCGGCTATGACATTGACGCGCTGGTTTCCTGCGTCAGCCGGGTTCAGGAGCGGTATGGGGTCCAGGTGTATTTAGAGCCCGGAGAGGCCGTCGCTCTGAACGCCGGCTTTTTGGTGTCCACGGTGCTGGATGTGCTGGAAAACAGCGGCAACATCGCGGTTTTAGATACCTCTGCCGCCTGCCATATGCCGGATGTGCTGGAAATGCCCTACCGGCCCCCAATCGCCGGGGGAGGCGGACTGGGGGAAAAGGCCTATGATTACCGCCTGGGCGGCCCTACCTGTCTGGCGGGAGACGTGATCGGGGATTACAGCTTTGACGAGCCCCTGAGTCCCGGAAGCCGCGTGGTGTTCTGTGATATGGCTATCTATTCCATGGTGAAAAACAATACCTTCAACGGCATGAACCTGCCGGCCATTTATCTCAAAAAGCAGGACGGCTCTATTCAGCTTGTGCGGAAATTCGGCTATGAGGATTTTAAAACCCGTCTTTCCTAACGCTGAGGCGCGTTTTATCGGCGGCCCTGGGGTTGCCGATACACCGGTATGTCTGCGGAGCGATAAAACCCTATCGGCGGTATCAGCGCGAACGTAACCGAGGATCATGACCTCGGTTACGGGCTGCGGAAAGAATTTTGGGGCCGGGGGATTTACCGAAGCCGGGAGAGCTGTGGTCCGCCGGCTAAGGGAGGCGGGGATTCCCTACCTGCGGCTGCCCATGATGGAAAGGAAACGAAACAATCTACGAAGCGGGGCCGTGATGAAACGGCTGGGGATGCGCTGCCGCTATTCCTGCGAGGAACAATGGCGGCCCAAGGATATCCTGGTCACTTCCGTATGTATCGGCGGAACCTTGATGGAAATGAGGAGAGGGCATACCAAAAGTATTGAAAAAATTATGTTATACAATATGTAGAAAAAATATATAAATCCTATTTGTTTTTAATATAGGGACCTGCTCACGGTTGATACGTCCTTATAGGAGCGCGGGCGGGAACGCGAAGCTCATTGGCTTTACGGATAAGGCAGTGGATGATCAAAAAAAAGGCCCGGGAGTTTTCTTTTCTTCAAAAAACTCCCGGGCCTTTTTTGACAGCACGATTTTACATAAAGTATAAAATTATAAAATAAATCCAAATTGCAAAAGCGTTGGCTGAATCGGATAGGAGGGGATAAAAGGACATTGCCGTCGGCTTATGGCTGGTCAAACATGGGAGTGGAAAGATAACGGTCTCCAGTGTCGGGCAGAAGCGCCACGATGGTTTTTCCTTTATTTTCGGGACGTTTTGCCAGCTCAATGGCGGCCCAAGCCGCGGCGCCGGAGGAAATGCCGACCAGCACGCCTTCCTGCCTGGCGATCTGACGGCCGGTTTCAAAGGCGGCCCCGCTGGTTACCGGAATAATCTCGTCATAAATTTTAGTGTCCAGCACCTCCGGAATAAACCCGCGCCGATGCCTGAAGCTTGTGTGAGCCGGCCGTACCCTTGGAAAGCACCGGGGAATCCGACGGCTCTACCGCCACTATCCTGACCTGAGGGTTCTTTTGCTTCAAAAACTCTCCCACGCCGGTAATGGTGCCGCCAGTGCCCACTCCCGCCACAAAAATATCCACTTTGCCGTCGGTATCCTCCCAGATCTCCGGACCGGTTGTGGCCTTATGAACCTTCGGATTGGCCGGGTTCACGAACTGTCCTGGAATAAAGCTTCCGGGGATTTCTCTGGAGAGCTCCTCCGCCTTGGCGATAGCTCCCTTCATCCCCTTGACGCCCTCTGTCAGCACCAGCTCCGCTCCATAAGCCTGCATCAGCTTCCGCCGTTCCACAGACATGGTTTCCGGCATGGTGATGATCAGCCGGTAACCCTTGGCCGCGGCCACAGAAGCCAGGCCAATGCCGGTATTGCCGCTGGTAGCTCAATGATGACCGAGCCTTCCGCAAAAGGCCTTTTTCCTCTGCGTCCTCGATCATCGCCTTAGCGATTCGATCCTTGACGCTCCCCGCCGGGTTAAGGTATTCCAGCTTTGCCAGCAGAACAGCCTCCAGTCCGTAGGATTTTTCTATGCGTCCCAGCTCTAAAAGGGGAGTTCTGCCGACCAGGTCGGCGGCGGTATGATAAATCTTCATGATGATTCCTCCTTGTGTTCTTTTTGAATTAGGTTTTCTTGAAATATTTTCCCGCTTCCGGCGTTTTTCCGGCCGCCCGCTTGAACTGGCCGGAAAACGGCTGGAAAAGAAGAGAAGGGGAAAGGCTGCTTTTACCGCGCGGTTTGAAACAGCGCCTCCTGAAAATGAGAAACGGCGGCGTGCCGCCCTTTGATAAGCGGCCCGGAAATCGGGAAAACCGGATGTTCCAAAAGCTAACCGTCCAGAAGGGCCGGAAAGGGGGGATTTGGTCCGCCTTGGACAGCCTGAAGCGGCTTACCGCTTTTATCCTTTTCTATTTGGCGTAAGCGAAGCCGTGTTCCAGGTCGGCCAGGATATCGTCAATATGCTCAGTGCCGATGGAAAGCCGGATGGTGTTGGGGCGGATGCCGCTTTCAGCTGGGCCTCCCGGCTGAGCTGGGCATGAGTGGTGGTCGCTGGATGAATCACCAGGGATTTCACATCCGCCACGTTGGCCAGCAGGGAAAACAGCTCCAGATGATCGATAAAGGCCTGAGCTTCTTTTTCTTCCCCCTTGATCTCAAAGGTGAAAATAGAAGCGGCGCCCTTGGGAAAATATTTCTCGTAAAGCTTATGGTCCGGGTGGCCGCTTAATGACGGATGGTTTACCCGCTCCACCTGGGGATGGCGGCTGAGAAACTCTACCACCCGCAAGGTGTTCTCGACGTGGCGCTCCAGTCTAAGGGAAAGGGTCTCGAGCCCTTGCAGCAGCAGAAAGGCGTTAAAGGGGGAAATCGACGCCCCGGTATCCCGCAGGAGGATCGCCCGGATATAGGCGGCGAAGGCAGCCTTGCCCGCGGCATTGGTAAAGGAAACACCATGATAGCTGGGATTCGGCTGGGTGAACTGCGGAAACCTTCCGGAGGCCTCCCAGTCGAAGGTGCCGCCGTCTACGATGACGCCGCCCAGGGAGGTGCCGTGTCCGCCGATAAATTTGGTAGCCGAGTGAACCACAATATCCGCGCCATGCTCAATGGGCCGGATCAGATAGGGGGTGCCGAAGGTGTTATCGATGATCAGGGGAATTTGATGCTTATGGGCGAGCTGGGCCAGCGCCTCGATGTCCGGGATATCGGAGTTAGGATTCCCCAGAGTTTCCAAATAAATCGCCTTGGTTTCCGGGCGGACAGCCTTTTTCACCTGGTCCAGATCATGGATGTTCACGAAGGTGGTATCCACGCCGAAGGCCTCAGGGTAGTGTTCAGCAGGTTGTAGGTGCCGCCGTAAATGGTATTCTGGGAAACGATGTGGTCGCCCGACCTGGCTACAGCCTCGATAGCATAGGTGATGGCCGCCGCGCCGGAGGCTACCGCCAGGCCGGCCGCGCCGTTTTCCAGGGCGGCGACCCGGTTCTCCAGCACCTCTTGAGTGGAGTTGGTAAGCCTGCCGTAAATATTGCCGCCCTCCGCCAAGCCAAACCGGGCGGCCGCCTGGGCGCAATCCTGGAATACGTAGGAGGTGGTCTGATAAATCGGCACCGCTCTTGCGCCGGTGGTTGGGTCGGGCGCTTCCTGCCCTACATGAAGCTGAAGGGTTTCAAATTTATAATTTTTGTTCGCCATGATGGAACTTCCTTTCTTAAATAGAAATATGGACGGGTTACTTCCCTTTGCACATTCGCCCATTGCGGAAATTCCTTCTCAGCAGCGCTTCAAACCGCTTGCTCATTATGATCATCCTTATAAACCTATTTATTCAGTGGGTTTATAGGTATCCTACACCTATTTACCAGTTCTGTCAATAGTTTTTTTCCAAAAGCGGAGAGAAAGCCGGCAGGACAGGCTTAAAAAAGGGTAGTTTTAAAATTCCGGAATATCATTGCTTGAAAAAAGCGGCGGTCGGGGCCTTAATCAAATTAGACAGGGAGGGTCCTGATAAAAATTCCCGCTTTCGCCCAGGTTTCTGGACAAGGCCGGGAATGATTCTTGGGGCGGTCGATCGCGAAAAAACAGGACAACCAAAAAAACTTTAAAAATAGTACCGGCATCCGCCTTAAAAATGCCATTCGCAGGGAACCTTTTCCGGATCCTGGTAATTGAAGTACAAAATTCCTTCCCGATGGCCCAGGCGTTCTGCGTTGGTGCGTTCGCCCTGGGCTACGCGGGAAACCAGCTCCAGCAGATCGTCTGACAGATCATCCAAAGACCGGTCCCCCGTCAGCGCCGGCGCGGCGCAAAAGTCGATGTCATCCTTCATGCGCCCATAGGTGCGGGGGTTTCCGGTTACTTTGATCACCGGACTCACGGGAGTGCCTACCACATGGCCCCGGCCGGTGACCAAAAACACAATATGGCGCCGCAGGCGATCAGATCCAGCATATCCGACGGATCCGCGGCCTCGTGGTGAGCCGGCTCCAGCTTTTCATCGGGAGTGGTGTCCAGCAGGTACAGGCCTGCTTTTTCGGCGCCTGGGCGATTTTCAGCACGCCTCGGATGGGCCTGGTTCCGCTTTTTACCATCGCCCCCATACTCTTTTCCTCAATGGTGGTTAGACCGCCGTCCATATTTCCAGGGGCAATAGAGAAGTGGCCGTATTTGACGCAGAACTCCATGGTTTTGTCGTAGGCCCGGCGGATGTCATCCGCAACCCTGGGCGTCGCCGCCCGCGCCGCCAAGTATTCCTTTAAGCCCAGGCCTTCGCACAGCTCCTCAAAAATAGCGGTTCCTCCGGCATCCACGAGCCGGTCGAATACCCGGCCTATCAGGGCGTTGCCCGCCAGCCGGATGTGAAATCAGAGCCTCCGCATTCGCCGGCCAGCACCAGCTCAGAAAGATACATGGGCTCCCGCGGCGTGGCTTCCAGCTTTTTCAGCAGCTCACGGACAATCTCCAGGCCCTTGTCGTAGCCTTTGACGCTGCCACCGGCCTCCTGCTGGTAAAACCATTGGGATTCCCGGCCTCTCTGCCGGGCGAATTCCGCGATTTTCTGAGGCTTGGTGTATTCGCAGCCATGGCCGATCGCTAAAACCGCGCCTACGTTGGATGAGTGGAGAACCGGAGCAGCCGGCGAATATCCGCTTGGTTATCCAGGCAGGAGGAGGTTCCCACAGCCTCTACATCCTGGCCTAACTCCTGAAAATGCCTGGCGATCCGCTCGCTCAGCGCCCGGCAGCATTCCACCGTATAGATTACCAGCACCTTATTCCGAATTCCCTTGGAACCGTCGGGCCGGACATAACCCTGGCATAACAGCTTATCCTTCATGGCGCGCCTCCTCCGTTTCCTCGTAGTCATATACGGCGTATTCCATATCCGATAAGATCATGGTTTTGGTATCCATTTTCGCAGAGGTCATATCATACTCGCTTCGGACATTATGCAGATGAACCCAAGCCCCTTTGGGGATATCCTGGGTCGCGACGGCGATTTTTACGCCGTATTTAATGATAAACTCTCCGGGCTTTATATCCCGCAAAGCGATTTTGTGTCCATAGGGTATCTCTTGCAAGGCCTCTATGTTTTTTCCCTGAGGTCCGATGTCCCCGGTGACGCTCACGCTTCCCGCCGGGATATCCCCTAACGCGGTGGCTACATTATCCTGGGCGCTTACCTGATAACACGCCTGCTGTTCAAATTTCATCCGGCTTTCCCCTCTTTCTGCCATCCCCTGAAAACGGTGCTTCAGATTTAGGCATAATTTGGTTTTTTATTCCTCTCACGCTATTAAAAATAGTAACCATTAACAAAGCGGAAGTCAAGCCGCCAAGCGTTTTCTATAAATTCCAAATTGGCGCGCATAAATTCCAATATGGAATTTATCTTTCCGGTTCATACAGGCTTTCAACTGGTCCGAAAAAGCCTGCAGCGCGGCCTTCCGCTAGGCTTATGATGCCATCGATCTAATAGGAAAATAACTGTTTGGAAATCGGGATCCGGCCAAAGCTAACGAAGCGGTAATACGTGCGGCCGGAAAGAAGCCTTTGCTGAGCTTGCACTGCGTAAAGGATAGCTGTTTTCAGCGGGAGTGTAAAATTCAATAAAAGAAAAACCCCCGAACGCGGCTTACGCGTCGGGGCTTCAGCTGAAAAGAACCGTAAAAATCGGTGTTTTCAGCGCAGGAACAAAAACAAAGCGCACCTACAAGAGTGAGTGCGCGGTCTGTCTGCGGCAGTCAGCCGCTGGGATGCGTTGAAAAAAAGATACCCGCCTGAAACGCGGGCACAAAAGCCAAAAATTACGAAAAACCTGCCGGCGACTGTGAATTGACGTCACCGCAGGCCTGGGAACGATGATTGAAGTAAAAAGATTACCCGACCCTCGAAACGCGGG
>ENA-OQLB01000559-OQLB01000559.1-human-gut-metagenome-genome-assembly--contig:-NODE-559-length-20314-cov-3.888394_pt1 | contig 20314 bp, 23 predicted proteins | sample MGYA00242656_ERZ504813 | MGnify/ENA primary metagenome ERZ504813 (study PRJEB26092, sample SAMD00036388) | human gut metagenome | host: Homo sapiens | study: EMG produced TPA metagenomics assembly of... | reverse complement strand
CCAGATAAAAGGTAAAATCATCTACCGACAAAGTGATATTGACAAACTGCTCCAAAAGCACTACTTTGAAAGCTGGAAAGAATGACCTGTCATCCTCAAAACATTGTTTTTCGGAATTTAATTTGAATCATTGACTTTCCCTGTGAAGTATTTAGTCTGTGCAAGTCTTTAGATAAAAATACGCTCGAATGTTAATGAGAGGAAGATTTTTATCTAAACCGAAGGCTTGGACTTGAACAGGCTAAATACGGAACTTACCTTTGTCAATGCTTCATATTGAGTTCTGGAAAACTTACTTAAAAAAAGGATTGAGATAATGAATTTTGAAAAGTAATTTATATATGGATATAGTAGCAATAGAAAGAGTTTCCTTCGATTCTTTTAGAAAGAAGTTGAAACAGATTGTATCATTGGCAGATAATATTTCTTTGTATCCTTTTGATATGTGTATTGAGAAAGAATGGATAGAGGGTAGGACATTGGCTGCTTCCTTAAATATTCCTTTGCGAACATTACAGTCTTTACGCGAAAGTGGCAAACTTTCTTTTTCGACCGTTGGCAAGAAGGTATATTATAAGGTTGCCGAAGTACAAAAACTATTGGATTCAGGTAGAATAAAAGTAACCACTAAAGAATAATTGCTTATGGACTTATATACGAATGAGGATAGCCAAGAATTATTGCAATCGTTAGATAGGGCTTTACCTTATATAGAATATACATTGAAGAATAATAAGCCTATGTTTGAGGGTGAACGGTATTTGACAAGTGAAGAACTTTGTTCTATCCTCAAAATCAGTCGTAGAACTTTGCAGTATTATCGGGATGATGGCATTTTTCCCTTTTATTCAACTTTCGGGCAAAGTGCTGTTCCGTGAATCGGATATTAGGAAAGTATTGGAAGATAGGTTTCGTTCTGCCTATAATGTAGAAGATTATTCTCTTTAGTTTTTAATAGGATGAATATAGAAAAACGGCTACCGTCCGAATGGATTGGATAGCCGTTTCTCTATCTTTAGATGGTTTTAGTAGAGAAACTCTCCCGTACATTCTGCATATCTCGAAGAATACTTTGATCTAATACTTTTGCGTATCGCTTGCGTCATTTTTGTATTGGTATGACCGAGCATTTTAGCTACATTTTTAATGATACATTATTGGCTAAAGCGACAACCGTCGAAAATGTATGCCGTCCGGTATGCGTGGTTAAATTTTTCTTGATACCGCATAAATCAGCAATTTCTTTCAAGTAACTATTTTAGCTTTTGGTTGCATGGAACGGGCAACAATGTTCCTTTCTTTTTCGCCAGTGGATGCCCTTCGTATTTCTCCAATATGGCTAAAGGTATATCCAAAAGAGGAATGTTTGCGACATGACTTTCGTTTTCTGTTCTTGCTTTCCTAATCCATAAATTTCCCTGATTATCAGACACAAGATGTTCTGCTTTTAATTCTGATACATCTATGAAAGCTAACCCGTGAAGCATTGAAATAGAAAAATATCACGTACTAAATCCAGTCGAGGAACATCAAATACTTTGTTTTGCATAGTTTCTAATTCTTCTTTGGTAAGAAACTCTTTGTGTACTTCCTGCTCGTGGAAACGGATATTGATAAACGGGTCTTTCTCCATCCAATCATTAGCCAATGCCATATTGGTTATTTTCTTCACCACTTTCATGTAGCGGATTACCGTATTCTCTTGCAAGTCCTTCTTTGTTTTCAGGAAATGAATATAATCCTGAATGATGGCATGACTTATTTCTTTCATGGGAATATCCTTTAGATGGTACTTTTTCAAAGCCATCTCTTTGAAATACCGTAAACAAGTATCAAATCGGGAGATAGTTATTTTGGCATAATCCTTACCAATCAGTTCCCTGCATTTGTCGTTATGTTCTTGGAATACTTCAAAGAACATCTTATGCTTTTCATCCAGTCCGAGAAAACGTCTCTTAATCTCTATCGGATTGATTAGTTTGTTTTCATCTTCCAAAGTCCGATGAATTTCATACAAGCGTAATTTTACCGATTCCAAATAGCGATTTACTTCTACTGATTTAGAATCTTTACCTGTACACCGTTCTTTGGCTTGCGACCAAGTTCAGGCTTAACGGTTCGTTTTAGCTGCATTTCAGCTAATTGACCTTGAATAGTTATCCGCAACATGATAGGTGTTTCACCTGATTTTACTGTTCTTGTTTTGCGGATGAAGAACAGTACGTTGAAAGTCTGTCGTTTCATACTCTAAAAATTAATGTTTAAAGTTACTGAATCGTGCAGAATGGCAAGAATCAAACGATAAGACAATCAACGACTTACGGTACAATTCGTGGACATTTTTTCGAGACTAAAATTGTCCACGATTTAGCACTACGGAAGTGCGTTATTTTGCCAAAAATATGCGGATTGGGAAAAAAAGAAAATCCCTGAAATGTTTAATTTTCAGGGATTTACCAAATTTGAAGTCTTTTAAAGGTGGTGCCACAGGAATCGAACCGGGGACACAAGGATTTTCAGTCCTTTGCTCTACCAACTGAGCTATGGCACCATTTCTATCTCTTTTGCGGTTGCAAAGGTAGTGAAAGTTTTGGACTATGCAAGAGGTTAGGAAATAAAAAACACTGATAATTGGCTATGTGGCTAATTATCAGTGTCTATATTTTTATAGAAAATACAAAAAAGTTGATAAGCATCCGGCTTTTCAGCTTTTTCCTTTCTGCTTCCGTCCGGGAGTTTCGGCCTATTCCGTTTCTTCGGGAGTGGAAGAGTCCTCTTTCAGCGGGTTCCAGCCTTGTGCTTTCAGTTCAAATTCCTGACCGTCGCGGGTGATTAGGCACAGCCCAACTCCGGTTTCGTGATATGGCCTATCAGCTTGATGCCTTCCATTTCGGACACTTTCTCGTGGTCGGCAATGGGGACGGTGAACAAAAGCTCATAATCCTCGCCGCCGTTGAGGGCGCAGGTCGTTAGGTTCATATTGAACTCCTCTGCCATAACGGCTGTCTGGTAGTCGATGGGGATATGCTCCTCGTAGATGCGGCAGCCTGCTTTGCTTTGCGTGCAGATATGCAGCAATTCGGAAGACAGACCGTCGGAGATGTCCATCATGGCGGTGGGCTGCACACCTTCTTTTGCCAATTTCCGGATGATGTCACGACGGGCTTCCGGTTTCAGTTGCCGTTCCAACAGATACTCTTTGCCAGCAAAATCGGGTTGCAGATCTTTGTCGCCGCCTTTGAGCACGCTCTTTTCACGTTCCAGCAATTGCAGTCCCATGTAGGCGGCGCCCAGATCGCCGGAGACGCAGATAAGGTCGGTGTCTTTGGCGCCGTTGCGATAAACCACTTTGCCCTTTTCGCCTTCACCGATGCAGGTGATGCTGATGGTGAGTCCCGTATAGGAGGAAGACGTATCGCCGCCTACAATATCCACCCCATATTCCTCACAGGCAAGGCGTATGCGGCATACAATTCTTCCATTTCCTCTACGCTGAAGCGCTTGGATAAGCCCAGGGAAACGGTGATTTGCCGGGGAGTTCCGTTCATGGCGTAGATGTCGGAGAAGTTGACTACGGCCGATTTGTATCCCAAGTGTTTGAGGGGTACGTATGTCAGGTCGAAGTGTATGCCTTCCAACAGTAGGTCGGTGGTGACCAGCACCTCTTTGTCCGCAGGGTAGGAGAGGACGGCGGCGTCATCGCCTACGCCGTATTGACTGGATTTATTTTTTAGTTCGATACCTTCGGTGAGGTGGCGGATAAGGCCGAACTCACCGAGGGTTGCTATTTCTGTTCTCATTCAGATATCTTGTTTTAACCCCTTTAGGGGAGCCGGGGACGTTTACGCTCTGTTAATCAACTCTCTCATGATTTCTGTCATCTTCGGCTGTGCGGCATCTGCGGCTTTCTGCACTTCTTCGTGGGATACTTCTACGATTTTGCCTTCCACGCCGAGGTCGGTGATGACTGATACTCCAAACACTTTGATGCCGCAATGATTGGCAACGATAACTTCGGGGACGGTGGACATACCTACCGCATCTGCTCCCAGAATACGGAACAGCTTGTATTCCGCCGGAGTTTCAAATGTGGGGCCTTGCGTGCCGATGTACACTCCATGCTGAACTTTAATCCCTTTTTCGGCTGCAATCGCATCTGCTTTGCGAATCAGTTCTTTGTCGTATGCTTCACTCATGTCCGGGAAGCGCGGGCCGTATGGGATATTCTTGCCCCGCAGCGGATGTTCGGGGAAGTAGTTGATGTGGTCGGTGATGATCATCAGGTCGCCAATTTCGAAGTCCGGATTTGTACCGCCGCTGGCGTTGGACACGAACAAGGTTTTAATGCCCAGTTCGCGCATCACACGTACCGGGAACGTAACTTCTTTCATGGAATAGCCTTCGTAGAAGTGGAAGCGGCCCTGCATCGCCAGAATATCCTTGTTGCCCAGCTGGCCGAAAATCAGTTTGCCGCTGTGCCCCTCTACCGTAGATACGGGGAAGTTGGGGATATCCTCATATTTTATTTCGTACTTCTCGGTGATCTCGCCTGCCAGGCTGCCAAGTCCGGTTCCGAGGATAATTGCCGTCTCAGGATGTGTGTGCATCTTACCTTTCAGATAAGCTGCGGTTTCTTGAATACGTTCTAACATAGCCAATAATGTTTTGGTTAAATATATATTGTTGATTTTGCAAAGCTCTATCTTGATAGGAAGCACGTATATATACGGTTTCAGTGTTTCGCTCAGGGCCGGGTGATTTTTCAGCCGGGTGGCATCCTTTTCCGTTGTGATAATCATCCTTTTGTCTTTTTCCAGCTGTAAGAACCGTTCTTCGATGAGTTGCAGGTCTTTCGTGCTGAAGTCGTGGTGGTCGCCGAAAGCCAGCAGGCTGACGTTTGGAGTATGCGATTTCACTTCTTCCACCAATGGGGCGGGAGAGGCGATGCCCGTAACGAGAAGCACTTGTTCGTTGCCGGTACAAACAGTCCCTTTCCCTATCTCCGGGAATAGCGGTATCAACGATCCGTAGCGGAATTTGGAGAAATACAGTTGCTGGTACGGATATAGATGCAGCCGTTTGGTGATGATATTGAAATCTATCGGCTTGATATTGTCCGGACACTTCGTGACGATGACTATTTGTGCGCGGTTCTTCTCCGGCGGGTTCGCGAAGTCTTCCTGCAGGGAGCAGGACATCATCGCATAGCAGTCGGTGGAAGTCTGTCAGCAGAATGTTCAGACCCGCTTTCACACGACGGTGTTGGAAGGCATCATCCAGTAGCACAGCATCCACAGCGGGGTTCTTCAGTTTCAGCAATTGTTCGATGCCATGACAGCGGTCTTCATCCACTGCTACCCGTATGTCCGGGAATTTGCTTTTTATCTGATACGGTTCGTCACCGATCTTCCTGCGCTGCTTTCGGCGGTTGCCAGTATGTAGCCCTTGCTTTTCCGTTTGTAGCCGCGGCTCAGCACAGCCACGTTTATGCCTTCGTTCTGCAATAATCTTATCAGATACTCCGTATGCGGTGTCTTTCCTGTTCCGCCTACGGCAAGGTTGCCCACACATATCACAGGAATGTCAAAACTCTTCGACCGGAGCCAGCCCCAGTCAAAGAGTTTGTTTCGCAAGCACACCCCTATCCCGTAGAGCCAGGAGAGGGGATATAGCCAATGATGTATTTTTACGGATGCATCTCTCATTTAGAATTATTGTATGTTCAGTTCAAACGGCACACGTGCCTGTATACGGTCTATCTTGTCGAAGTTTTCGATGATGCCGAACTGACGATATACATCGCTCATTTTTCCGTTCAGCATGCGAGCCTTGATGTAATTTCCGGGATTCGTATTCATCAGGCTCTCCAAGAAGCCCTCTTTTTTGGGATAGTTCATTACGGTATAGGCATCCACGCCAGCTTTGGCAACGGCGATTTCCAGAGCCTTGTCCAGACCGCCCAGTTCGTCCACCAAGCCCAGTTCTTTGGCGGTACTCCCTGTCCACACCCGGCCTTGTGCAATTTTGTCAAGCTCTTCCATGCTGATGCCGCGTCCGTCGGAGCAGCGGGTAAGGAAGAGTTTGTAGCCGTTGTTGACGTACATTTGCATCAGTCCTTTTTCACCGTCATTCATCGGTCGGGTGAGGTTGCCGAAGTCGGCATAAGTTGGTTTTTACGACGTCGAAGTTCAGGCCGAGTTTCTCTGTCAGTCCTTTGGCGTTGGGCATCATGCCAAAGATGCCGATAGAGCCGGTCAGAGTGGTGGGTTCGGCAACGATGGTGTCGGCATTGCAGGCAATGTAGTAGCCGCCGGATGCTGCATAGTCGCCCATGGACACGATTACCGGTTTCTCTTTCTTCAGTTGTTCTACGGCATACCATATCTGTTCGGAACCGTAGGCGCTTCCACCCGGGGAGTTGACGCGCAGCACTACGGCTTTCACATTTTCATCATCTTTCAACTTGCGCAGGTCTCTGATAACCTTTTCGGAGTTGATGCCCTCTTCGGTAGAAGCCGACGAACCGCCGTCAATTTCACCGTATGCATAATATACGGCAATCACGTTTCCGCTCTTGTCTTTGGGTACGTTCTTTTTCACGTTTATCATGTCCTGAATGCCCAGCACCGGCATGTCGTCGTCCTTGTCGATGCCTACAAGGGTTTTCAGATAGTCGCGTACATCGTTTTTATAGATCAGGGTGTCTACCAATCCGTTTTTCACGCTCTCCTCTGCGGGATAGAACATCAGCATGCGGTCGGCCTCTTTGTTCAGGGCTTCTACGGAGAGGTTGCGCGATTCGGCAATGTCGCCCGTAATCTGTCCCCAAACGGACGACAGGTAGACGTTCACCTGCTCGCGGTTGGCAGGGCTCATTTCGGTAGCGATGAATGGTTCAACTGCCGATTTGTATGTACCACTTTGAATACTTGCATTTCCACGCCGATCTTTTCCAGCAGGTCTTTGAAGAACATCGGGGTGGCTGCCAATCCCCGCCATTCGAGCATACCTTGCGGGTTCAGCATCACTTTGTCCGCTATGCTGGACAGGTAGTAGAGGCTTTGTGTGTAGGAGTCGCCCGTAGGCTACGATGAATTTGCCCGATTCCTTGAAGTCTTTCAGTGCGTGGCGAATTTCTTCAAGGGAGGCGTAGCCTGCGCTCAGAGAATTGGCCTGAATATAAATGCCTTTGATGTTTTCGTTTTCTTTGGCTTTCCTGATAGAAGAGAGAACATCATCCAGACCATAAGTCTTATAATCGTCTTTCATGAGGATGTCCAACGGGTTTTCCTGACTGCGTTCGGCCAGTGTGCCGTTCAGGTCCAGCATCATAACGGAGTTCTTGCGCACTTGCGTTTCCGACTCCGAGGAGGATACCATACTGAAAACTACGAGAATACTGATGAAAAACAGAACGACGCTCGATACGATAATTCCCGTTACGGTGGCGAGCGTAAATTTCAAGAAATCTTTCATTGTCTTATTGTTTTTGGTATGCTAACTTTTTTAAGCTAACAAAGATAAATAATTAGGTTGATATTTTCCCTATCTGTCGCAAGGTTTTTCGTTTTTGTCACATGATATGCCCTAAATATTTGCTGCATTGTTAATTCCTGTTCTGCGGCATAATTTCAATAAATCGGATAAGAGAGTGGAAAAAATGATTATCTTTGCATTAATTTAATGGCGATTAATTTAACCGCCATTAATTTAACCGCTGTTTAATTAATGATAAAACAAAGGTAATTTCACCTTTGGCGAAAATCAACTTCATTGTTTGCAATTCTATCTATCTTTGATGAAGCACATTTTTGAGGACCACAAAGAACCTTTGTTCGGACGGTTGACGTCTAAATTTGTGTTGAAACCGTTTAAGACGTCTGTGCTCATAGAGATTTTACGTGATTATAATCCTGCCTACACTCCGGATGATTTGCTGTGCCTGTACACGCTGACAGGCGGAGTGACTTAATATGTCACTTATTGCAGACAATTAGTATCCGTCTTTTCGGGGCTTGGTTTATGATGTTATATATTTATCGGATAAAACTTTGGTTTTTAAACAAATATGATTCGCGGTTTGTTGATAAGTCGATTTTTCATCTATTATTTTTATAACAAGTTCTGTGTTTAAGTTCAAAATGCGTACTTTTACGGAGAAGTAGAATGTGTAATCGGTAAATGGGCCTGCGAAAGAAAAAGAAGAAATTGAGTATTCATGTTATATTAAATCCTTGCAAGGCAAGTGGGGATGAAATTTACTCTCTTGCGATTCGTGTGCTGTATTGTCGCAAGAAGAAGGAATATTCGTTGGGCAGGCAGGTTCATCGGTCCAACTATCGGGCGGACCGGGAGCGGGTGGTATATTCTCCGGAGGGAATTTTGAAGCGTAGAGATCCCGGCAGCATCAATCGTCTTATTACGGAAGAGAAGGAGGAGCTTGTCAGGTCTTTTCTTTTTTTGGAGAGGACGGAGCCGGGGTTTGGTCTGGAGCGTCTGATGCAGAGACATCACAAGGAACGGCACGACCAGTATGTGGAAAAGTTCATATTGCAACACATAGACTCCCTGAGGGAAGAAGGCAAGCAGGGTACGGCAGATTCCTATGTGAGCGGGTTGCATTCTTTGTTGCGCTTTTGCACTCCCCGGAAGATAAAGTTCAAGGATGTGACTATGTTTTCATTACGGACTACATGCACTATTTGCGCACGCGAGGGGTTGCGGAAAACACTGTCCACATGTACCTCAGCAATTTCAGGTCGATCTGCAACAAGGCACGTAAGCAAGGAATACAGGTTTGCAAAGACAATCCGTTTGCCGATTTGGACATTCGCAGGCAGGAGACGGTGAAGCGGGCTTTGAGCAAGGAGGAAATAGCACTTATCGCTTCGGCCAATCTCAGGCGGTATCCCCGGCTGGAGCAGGCGCGCGATTTGTTTATGTTCAGTTTCTATTGTCGCGGCATGTCGTTTGTGGATGTCATTCATCTTAGGAATGATTGGGTGGTAAAGGATACGATCTTCTATGCACGCAGCAAAACCGGGCAACGGTTGCAGGTGGGTCTGTTGCCTGCTTTGCAAAAGATTATTGAGAAATACCGGACGGACAGCCCGTATATTTTCCCTTATATCGATTCCGCCTCTTCAAGATCCGTTTATACGCAGTATCGCTATACTTTGGGGATGGTGAACCGTTACCTCAAGCAGCTTGGAAAACTGTTGCATATAGACATTCCGCTCACCACCTATGTGGCGCGCCATTCTTGGGCCACCATAGCAAAGAATGAAGGAATACCGATTTCTCTCATCAGCGAAGGGCTGGGGCATACGTCCGAGAAAACGACACAGATCTATTTGGCGTCGTTTCCCGTTGATGCTGTGAACAGGGTTAATGAAAGCGTTGCCGCGGCAGTAGGCAATTGCATAAAAAAAGGAAGTGGAATTTCATCTGTCTGAGCAACACAGATGAAGCATAATCCGTTTTATTTGATTTGCTCCACAGATTGCACTGTAAAAGTGCAGAATTTTGCAGTTTTCTGCACTTTTGTTGTGCAATTAATGTATATTTGCATATAAATATATGCTAATCATGGATAGACTGTGTATGGCTATTATCCATTCGGCAAAGATGTCACTTTTGAAATAGAGTTGAATCAAGTAATCAATCAGACTATGGAGAATGACATACCCCAATACGCAAATATGAATGTGTCGACAGGACGAAAGCTGAAACAGTTATTGATGATTATTCAAAAAGTGTTCCATTTAAACCTGTCATGCAAAAGCTTGCTGATATTATAGGAGTAAGCCGCAATTACTTGAGTGACTATTTGCTCTATATAGAGAAAGCCGGTATGATAGCACAAGTCCGGGACGCAACCGGAGGGATCAGAGGTCTGGGTAAAGTGGAAAAAATATACCTGGATAATACCAACCTTATTTATATATTAGGAGGAGAGAATTCCAATATCGGTAATATACGCGAAACATTCTTTTATAACCAGATGCGGGTGAAACAGGATATTATATCTTCCAAAGTCTCTGATTTTCAAATTGGAGAGCGGACATTCGAAATTGGCGGAAAGAGCAAAGGGCAACAGCAGATAGCCAAAGCACAAGAGGGATATGTTATAAAAGATGATATTGAGACCGGATATGGAAATATTATTCCACTTTGGAATTTCGGAATGAATTATTAGTATATCTTTGTACGAAGTGATGCGCTTGTGCGGGAAGATAAAAGAGAGATGCAAAGAACGGGCAGATACCTCACAAAAGACGGCTGATTCCTACGTGAGAGGGTTGCGTTTTTGCAGTAGTTTAAGGGATGAAATTTCATCTGTCTGAATAACACAGATGAAAAAATAAAAAGAGCATCAAAAAGCGTACTATTCAGTGAGTTCATATACTCGTAGAATGTTGCTTTTTTTGATGCTGCAAAGATATGGACTATTCAAAATAAATTAGTTGTCCAAATAAACCAATCGCTTTACCTGTTATTTAATGCATTGAAAAACAGATGATTCTATTCGTCTTTCTTTTATCTGTTTTTTTAATTCAGTGGGATTGTAACCAAAATTGCATTTGCAATACTTATTAAAACTGGATGCTGACAAGAAGCCAAACTCATGCGCAATTTCTTTGATAGAAATTGAATCAAAACTCAGCCTCGACAGTATTTTCCGGTTTTTTTGTTTCTGTAACCAGACAGAAACAGGTTCTCCAAATTCTTGTATGAACTTTCGTTGCAAGTCGGAGTTGCTCATTCCCAACAACTGCGCCAGTTCCTTTTTGCTGTACACTTGGCCTTTGTGTTGCAAGACCGCTATTTTGAAGTCAAACTCCTTTCCCATTATGGGGTGGAACAGCCTGATCATTTCTCTTTTTGTATAAGTTGTCCTAAAGATAATGAACAGTTCCCGTTCTTTAATTTCATGCAGATGTTTGCAATTCACACCTGCCTGAAGATAAGTTTCCAGCAGACCAAGAAACAAGTTCAACGGCTCCTTTACGGGGAGTGCCTCGAAGTATAAAGGTACATCCGGTTCTTCTTTTAAATAGTTGCTTAACATGTGTTTATCACATAAGGAAATGTTGTTGTGGAAGAAAGTAAGGTTGATGTATCTGCCCGGATGGATAACCTTTCCGACATAGTGGGACGAGATAGGGATAAACACAAATTCATTTGCGTGTACCCTTACTTTTTCATTTTCATCTTTGGTAATTTCGACCTCTCCAGACAATATAAATATCAGGTGGTTTGCTTTTATCTCCTGCTCCTGATTGTCGAAATTTTCTCCTGCCAGGCTTGTCCCAATGAAAAGCCGCTGTACTCTTCTGTCTTGTAGTTTACACACGATGTGTGCTCTTTAATGTAGTTCAGTTCCATTTTGTATACTCAATTTAAAGTTATAAATTCCGGGCATCTCATGCCCAATGTTTCAGTTTATGTTTCAGAAAAGCTGTGCCTTATGTCATTCATACATAGCGTATTATCCACATCTATAATAAAGAGAAATGTTACAGTGAAAAGAGACTGAATCTTTTTTCTGCGTTAAACCGTTAGGAATCAATGCTATATGCATATTTCATCTGTGTTATTCAGACAGATGAAAAATGTGAAAGCCGAGAAAGGGAAATTAACGTAAATAAATAGTTGAAATACAACGAATAATAAAATAAGAGACTATGCTAAAAAAAGTGACGATTTTCATGATTACCTTATTCGCGCTCTTGTCCGGAACGGCTTCGGCTCAAGAGTTTGCGGTGAAGAGCAATCTGTTGTATGACATGACTTCTACGATCAACTTGGGAGTAGAATATGGGTTGTCTCCTCGTTGGACGTTGGAGGTGTCCGGCAACTATAATGCGTGGACTTTTTCCGGTAATAAGAAGATGAAGCTCTGGATGCTTCAGCCCGGAGTTCGCTATTGGACATGCAGCCGTTTCTCCGGGCACTTTTTGGAAGGGCACCTGCTTGGAGGCGAATACAACTACGGTGGCATGCTTCCTTTCGGCATAAAGCTTCGGCATCGGGTCTGGGCAGCAAGCGCTATCAGGGCTGGCTGGCGGGAGCCGGAGTGGGATACGGTTACAGCTGGGTGCTGGGCAAACGCTGGAACCTGGAAGCCACCCTCGGACTGGGCTATGTGCACTTCGGTTACGACCGTTTCGAGTGCAAGACGTGCGGTGACAAGCTGGGTAGCGGTCATAAGAACTATTTCGGCCCAACGAAAGCTGCCGTTTCCCTTATCTATATTATAAAGTAACGAAAGAAGGAGCAAAGATATGAAATATAGTGTGCTATTATGTGGCTTGCTGCTGATGCAGGCGGTCGGCCTGTCGGCTAAGGAGCAGGTGCGTTTATCGGCGGACGATGTAACTATCGGCCGCACCGGAGACAGCGTGCGCGTTTCGTTCCGGCTGAATGTTGCCGGGCTGGGCAAGGATTATGTATTGAAAGTTACCCCGCTGCTGCGCGGCAAGGGCGGGCAGGAAACGGAACCTCCCAAGCTGAACTACGGCAGCCGCCGGGCGCAGATCGTGGAGTGGCGCGAGGGCGGCATGAAGAAGACGCAGGCGGTTGCTCCCGCCTATAACAAGGCGGGCGAAGCGCTGCTCTACACCCATACGTTCCCTTACGCGGAGTGGATGGAGGGTGCCGCTTTCTGTCTGGAAGCGCAGAGCGCGGGCTGTTGCAGCAAAGAGACGTAGCCGCCCTTGCGGCTGCTTGACAAGGCGATGCTTGCCACTCCTGCCGAGCTGTTTGTCCCCGTAGTGCCCCGGTCGGAGCCTGTGATCCCCGTTGTGGAGCAGCTGGCACAGGAGAACAAGTTTCTGGGCGTGTGGACAGGCAGTGTGGGCAGCAAGGAGGACATCGACCGTTACAGGGACGAAGCCACACTGGTGGTCTATTTCCCTGTGGGCAGCGTACAGGTTTTGCCTGAGTTCGAGAATAACCGTGCCCAATTGGATCATCTGCTCTCTGTTCTCAACAAGATAGCCGCCTCCAAAGATTCCCGCATTGCCAAGATATTGGTGGTGGGTTCGGCCTCGCCCGACGGTTCTGCCGAACTGAACTCCCGCATTGCCGACAAACGTGCTCAGGTATTGGTGGATTACATCACGAGCCGCACCAAGCTGTCTTCCTCTCACTTCGAGGTGAAAAGCAACTTGGAGTCATGGAGAATTTTGCGCAGGCTTGTGGCTGACAGCGACATGGACTCGCGGCAGGAGGTGCTGCACATCATCGACACCGCTCCGGTGTGGGACGCTGCGAAGAAAGTGGGCCGTCTGGGACTTCTTATGAAGCTCAAAGGTGGCAAGCCCTACCGACATATGAAGCAGCATTTCTTCCCGAAGCTCCGCAACGCGGGATACATCAAGGTGTTCTACGAATCGCAGCCCGACCCCGAACTCCTGTCGCTCAACAAGGCCATCGACCTGCTGCAAGCCAAACAGTATGCCGAAGCGTTGCACACGCTTCAAGGCAACACTCACTTCCGGGCGGACAACCTGCGGGGCGTGTGCACATGATGAACGGGGATATGGAAAAGGCGCGCACCTTGTTCCAAAAGGCGGTGGCTGCCGGTGATCCCGAAGCACCCAAGAACCTGAAACAACTGGAAGAACTGCTGAATAGAAGCAGATAAAGCAAGACAGGTTTTCCGAAGCGGAACAAGTTCCGACAGGATAGAAAGACAGGATAAAAAGAGTTTTCAATAGGTATTATATACAATAACAATAATCATTTAAGTACTAATTTTTAAGATTAAAAAACAATGAAGAAGATTAAATTTTTAGCAGTGGCTCTTGCAGCCTTCACGATGTTCTCGTGCACTAACGATGAAGTAGAGAATTTAGGAAACAATGTTCCGGGCGAGCAGGCGGTACTTACCATCAAGCTTAAAGGCGATGGAGATAATCAGGCGCAATCAAGAGCTGCGGGACCGGCTACCGATACAGAAGATGCTGTGATTAATAACTACCTTGTGTTCCTGTTCCGCGATGGTGGCGCTTTGGACTGTGCTCCCCATTACAGTGCTTCCGGTGCAACTGCTACAATCAGCAATGGTACTACTGCCGCAAAGAAAGCGTATGTGGTGGCCAATACGGGCGCACTGGCTAACGGCCCTTTTGCAACCGTTAAGACGGAAGCCGACTTGTTGGCGGTGGCAGGTAGCCTGATGGATAATACTAATAATGTTTCAACTCAGACGAAAACCAACCTTTGGATGTCGGGAGCGAATCATGTTACCTTTAACGGTACTAACGGTACTGCTGCAGTGACCTTAAGCTACGTAGCGGCAAAAATACAGCTTATCGTTAAGGATAACCGTACGAATATGAGCACTGGTACTATTCAGATTGAAGACAAAGAAGTTGTATTGCTGTTTGCAGGTAAGAGTGGAAAGTTCTTCGGAACCCAAAAGTCTGTACAAACTAACTTCTATACAGGAGATGACAGTTATAATAATCCCTTTAATACGAATGTAACGAAATCTACGGCTCTGTCCGATGCAGTAACCGTTCCTTTCGCACCTAATGCAGGTGGCACTGTTTTCAACCACTTCTACACTTTCGGCAACGACGGTACGACTCAACCTGCCATCCTTGCCATCAAGTCAACAAAGACTGTGAACAGTACTCCCTCTACTATCTACTATCCCGTTCACTTTACGACAGCCGATGCAGGCGAGACCATCGAACCGGGCAAGGCTTATACAGTGACTGTTACCCTGAATGGTGATGTGGAAGCCGGTGCCGGCGGTGGTACTACCGATCCGGAAGCGCCTGTTATCTCTTCTTCCATAGAAGTGACTGTGACTGCTGCGACTTGGGTTGTCCAAAACATCCAAAAAGAGTTTAACTAAAAATATCCGTAGAAGTTATTTTTATCTCTAACAAGAATGTGCAGAAAGGCGGGACGCCTCCCGCTCCCGCCTTTCATATTACAATATTTTCGTTTCACTATCAATACACCCACCCAATCATGCAGAAGAACAAATTCCGTAACTGCTTGCAAATACTGCCTGTACTGTTTCTTATGGCATTTGTATCTGCAAGCTGCATCAAGGACGACCTTTCGGGCTGTCCTTCTCCCCACGTCTCCGGACTTACCTTGCAGGTAAAGGCCTTCGACGCCGACGGCGGCACGCTTGGCAGCGAGACTATAAAGGACATCACGCTCTATGTTTTCGACAAAGACAAAAACTTGCTCGACACCCTCCACACCTCCCTTTCGGAGCTCGTCACGCTGGACTATCCCGGACACGACGTCCTGAAACTGGTGGCATGGGGCAACGGTCGACAAGGCAGCCAGACACTGCCCGCACTGCGGCAGGGCGACCACTTGGAGACGGCCTTCGTGTCGCTCATCCAACCCCAACCCCGGATAACCTACCCCGTAGCAGGCTCGCCCGATGACCTCTTCTACGGCACCATAGATATACAGACCTCTGCCGACGGGCTCTCTGCCACCGACGCACTCTCTGCCAGGGAACTTCCCTTGCGGCGCAAGGTCTCCGGCGTAGCCGTAACGGCGCGCCACCTCAAGGAGTACGTGGGAAGCTCCGACGGCGATTTCCACTACATCCTGCGCAAGACGGGCAACCTGCTCGACTTCTACGGCCTGCCCAACGGCACCGATGTGAGCTACCGCCCCGAAGCCTCGTTCAACGACCGGGGAGATTTCGTCTCCTCCGCCTTCAACATCTTGCCCACCGAGGAGGAGCTCCGCATAGACATCTACCACCGGGGCGTGCTCCAGACAACCGTTATCTCCGACAGCAACGGCAAACCTCTGCGCGTGACGGAAGGCCGCCTGCTCAACGTGCTTGTCGACTTCGACGGGGCAATCAGCGTAGAGGTCAAAGTCACCGACTGGGGTAAAGAGGAGATATGGAAAGAGTTCTGACCCCTAAGCGCAGAACAAGGCAGAACAAGAATGATAAGACAGAACAATAAGACAGAACAATAAGATACACTAAAAAAAACAGAGATATAAAATGAGAAAGATAAGAAATACGATGCTTTTCCTCCATGCGTTGCTTCTCTCCGCCTTGTTTCTGGCGGGATGCGTCCGCGAGGAGTTCCCGGGTTCGGGCTCTGTGGCAGAAGGCAAGCCTTCGCAGGTAGCGTTCAACCTGATTGTGCCGGCCATGAGCAGCAGTCCTTCCACCCGGGCTTTGACTCCTGAACAGGAGAGCAAGATTGAGAATTTGCGGGTGATGGTGTTCCGGGCGGACGGCTCGGTGGTGACCAACGGCAAGTATACCGGTGGTACCGGCAATCAATTTACGGTGAACAGCTATTCGGGCAACAACTACACGCTCCTTTTCATTGCCAACGTCAGCAATGCGCAGATAGAGACCGAGTTGCAGTCCGCCGCTTCGCTTTCGGACGTGGAAAAGATTGTGACCACCGCCACCCAGCTGGACTTCGGCCTGAACACCACGCATCCCCTGATGATGACGGGAAAGCAGGAGAACGTGACCTTCGCTCCGGGCAACAGCACCTACGGCACTCCTATTCAGCTTCATTTCATTGCCGCCAAAGTGACGGTGAAGGTGATAGACAAAACACCCGCCGACCAGGGGGTAACTATCATAGGCTGGGACGTGGAGAACGCCTCCGCCCGCAGTTACCTGTTTCCGCAGACTGCGGATATCAACCAGCCCGGCACTACCGACAGTGAGAAAAACTGGCTGACAACGGATGTGGACTATCCGTTTGAGGCGGAGGACAAACTGAACAAAACAGTCTCCCAGACGCTCTATGTCTTTGAAAACCGCCGGGGAGGACGTGTATACAAGTCGTTACCTTCCAATTCGGCAGACCGCTATCCCGGAATGTCTCTTAATGACAAAGACCACCGTGGCAAGGGCTGGTACAAGCCCGCACGTGCCACTGCCATTGTCATTAAGGCCATGCACAAAACCACATTGGACACGAAGCAGGTAAAGGCTCATATCTACTTGGGAGCCGACAACCATAGTGACTACAACATAGAACGTGGCAAGCACTACACCTTTACCGTAACGGTGAACGGGCTGAATGACATCAAAGTGGACACAAATATAGATTATGCTGTGGGAGACTTTTTGGTGGACCATGGCGACAACCTCACGATGGATACACACCCCGATTTCCGTCCTATGCGTATCCATGCTCCCAAGGGAGTAGTCACAATGGAGATTCTGGATAATTCGGGCAGGGCTTATAACGAATCGGGCTTTGATGCCACATGGCTTAAGATTTCTCCTTTAGACTTGATGTATCACCAAGTGAAGCAGACGGGCGATGCCGCCAAGTGGCAGCAGGATGCAGCGCCCACAAGCAATATTGTCAGAGGCCGGTATATCCCGCACACAAGTGTGAGAAAAACATTGTCTGCTTCCCAAAAATGGTGGACTACCTATCCCGATATAGAAAGGACTGTTACGGATGAAGATGACAACGAGATGGCTTTTAAAGATGCCACCTACCGCATGTGCTATAAGATTACCGACATTGAGTTTACTGACCCTGCAGCTGTCACCAACCAGACCTTGTACGTCTATGCCGATGAGTACCACCAAGAACGGGGAGCGATGCGCAAGGCGTTTGTTCGCTTTACATTCCTTAAAGACGGGAATCCAAGCTCCAAACCCGAGGAGAGGACATTTATTATCAGTCAGGATGGATACTTTCCTGTTTTTAATGAGACGAATCCCGATGCCGGGCTTACGGTTCTGAATGAGGACGGTAATTTGACTAATGTGAAAAATAAATTCGTATTTGAAACGTCGGATGAGTCTTATATGGTACTATATCCAGGAATGTCCCCGTCATTACAAAAAATAAGCGGTATGCAGTGGGGACATACTGCTGATAAAGTCTTGATTTATACAGATGATAAAGATGACAAATATCGAAATGGGAAATTCTTGACAGCAAATGCCGTATATGTTGATGTAAAGCGGGGAACAAACTACGAACCCACAGGATTCGGAGATAAGGTAGACTCCTACCGACCCATGTATGGAAATACATCTGGCCCTATTCAGCCTTACAACGGACAACATTCTGGTGTTCCTTATTATTATCCCGATGCACATTCTGCAATCTATCATCCTATTTACAAAAGTAATGCGGCACGTTATTGCCACGAGAAGAATCGTGACGTAAATGGTGACGGGATTATAGACGAATCGGAGGCAAAGTGGTATCTGCCGGCATTAGACCAGCTTAGTATAGCATGGATTGAAGGACTGGGATCCCTGCCTTTTACTTTTCGATCACACGAAACTATATATGCCATTACTGAGAATACTACAGTGGGATATGTTCAGGGTATGTACCCCCTAAATGGTGAAACGTATGGTGGTGGAAGAGATAAGTGGAGGCCCGCCCGAGTTGTTTGTGTCAGGAATTTATAAAGCCTCAGGCAGATTAGTCTTTTATGAGTTTTGAAAAGTGAAACCGAGAAAAAACATAAAGAGCAATGAAACTGAATTTAAAACCAATACTGTTTGTTGTGGGGTGCTTGATGATGACAGGAAGTTATGCCCAAAAAGTTATTATAGAAAACAATAAAGTGATTATTGATGCTTCGGCATTACGGAATAGCACAAAAGTTAAAAAAGCAAGAACCACTGATGGAGCTTACAATAAATTAGGGACGAATGATGCGACTAACATAGGTTCGAAGGTTAGTGATGAGAAAGTATATTATAAATTTGAGGTGGATAAAGAGGAGAAAGGCTATAACTTCTTTTGGGATAGTGCGGTTTATACCTGCCAAAGTCTAACTAAAGATGGGGGAGGATGGCGCATTCCTACGAGGGGGGAGCTGCTGCTAATGTATCTTCTGAAACGAGAATTGGAGGCGTGCCCCGGATTTGCTGAATTTAAAAGCCGTTACTGGAGCGCTACTGAGATTGAGGCCGAAAAAAGCTGGACTATATACTTTACGTTTAATAAGGCCTGGTGAGCGATGAAACAAAGGGTACCTACTATTCCAATGTTCGTTGTATTCGTGACTTAGATTAACCCCCTTTTCACTTTTATCCCGTATGAAACTAACGTCCGGCATTTGCTGTAAAATAAGGAATAATACTTTTATTTTAAGGAAAACTTTTAAATACCTTCTTTATGCCTCACACCGCCCCCTTCGCCATTACCGCCGCTACCCCCGCCGTTCCCGCACACCTCGTGCACTGCGTTGGTTTGCCGCCGTTGTGCTGTTGCTGCTGTCGCTCCTGCCGTTGCTTGCCGGATGCGCTTCGCAATCCGCAGAAACGGAGCGCGGTACGGGCCGTTCCGAAGCGGCGTTCGCATTGCCGGACATCCCCCGCTGCTCGTCACCTCCGAGGCGCGTGCTTCCTACTTGGCGGCGCACTACTGGCAGGGCTTCAACTTCCGCGATACTGCGCTCATTTCCCGTCCGGAAGTCACCGAACAGGCGTTGGCCGATTTTCTGGACATCCTCTCGCGTGTTCCGCTGGAGGAAGCGCAAGGCAGCCTTACGGCAATGATGGACTCCGCCGCTGTGGACAGTGCCATGTACGCCACTTCATGAAGTTGTCGGGGAAATATCTCTACGATCCCAACTCGCCTTTCCGCAACGAGGAGTACTACATCCCTGTGCTGCGCCATATCATCGCTTCGCCCCGCCTGGGTGAGCCGGACAAGGCACGCCCCAGGTTCAGGCTGGACATGGCGTTGAAGAACCGTCCAGGCGAAGTGGCAGCCGACTTTGTCTATACGCGTACCAATGGCAGCAGAGGACGCCTGCGGCGCATTTCCGCCGATTATACTGCTGTTCTTCAACTCGCCCGACTGCGAGGACTGCCGCCGGGTGAAGGATTACATGGCCGCTTCGGAGCGCTTCGCCGGTATGACGGGCGAAGGTTCCGCCCGCCGTCCCCGGCTGGTTATCCTGGCCGTCTATCCCGATGAGGATGTGGAGCAGTGGCGTGCGGCGGCTTATCCGCCCTGCATGCTCAACGTGCACGACGCCTCGCAGGCCATCAACCGCCACCGGCTCTACGACCTGGAAGCGGTTCCCTGTCTCTATCTGCTCGATGCCGACAAGCGGGTGCTGCTGAAAGACGTCACAGTGGAGCATGTGGAACTGTATTTGAGAGAGCATGCAAGAAATTGAATTTAGCCCGAGAATTTAAAATGGAATTATATATAGGGATAGAATTGAAATAAGATTATATATAGAATTTAGAAATAGCAATAGAATTAGAAATAAAATCTGATATGATTACAACTAAAACCGAAAACATCCCCTTGTCAATGAAAGAAGGCAGTGCGTCTTATTTTTG
>ENA-OQLB01000558-OQLB01000558.1-human-gut-metagenome-genome-assembly--contig:-NODE-558-length-20340-cov-14.696829_pt1 | contig 20340 bp, 27 predicted proteins | sample MGYA00242656_ERZ504813 | MGnify/ENA primary metagenome ERZ504813 (study PRJEB26092, sample SAMD00036388) | human gut metagenome | host: Homo sapiens | study: EMG produced TPA metagenomics assembly of... | reverse complement strand
TCGTCGGATATTCGACGCCGTTGAACGTCCAACGGTGTTCCCCGCCACGGTCTTCGTTTCGGTGGCTTCTGGTCACCTGACCCTCCTTGCGGTAGGTCAGGTGTTGCAACGATCACTAGAACCCGCCAAGCCATGCTAAAAATCACAGACAGACTATTGCCTTTGCGGGAAATCATCGTTAGATTGGCGAGAGGAATATTGTCAATGCATACGAAACGGAAAACATCGTGACCGCACCGAACACGCCCGCCGAAACCTCTGACCAGCTCAACAAGCCCGCCAAATCCGGCAAACTGGAGGTCTCCGACCTCATCACCATCGGCGTGTTTGCGGCCCTGTACTTCGTGATGGTGTGCATCGCCACACTGGTGAGCACCCTGTTCACCGGCGGCTTCGGCTCCATCTTCCTGCCCGCCATCACGGCCCTCATCTCCGGCTGCGTGTACATGCTGCTGGCCGCACGCCTCGGCAAATTCGGCGGCATCACCGTCATGGGCGTGATCATCGGACTGTTCCTGTTCATCTCCGGGCATTTCGTGCTTTCGTTCATCGCCAGCATCGTGTTCCCGGTGGCGGCCGACCTCATCGCGCGCGCCGGCAAGTATAAGAGCAAGGCGCTACTGCTCGTCAGCTACGTGGTGTTCTCCTACGGCCTGACCGGCCCGATCCTGCCCTGTGGTTCATGAAGGACGCCTACGTGGCGAGCCTGCAGGCGCGCGGCAAGGACGCAGCCTACATCGACGGCGTATTCGTCAACATCAACACCGGCACGTTCTTCATCTCGATGATCGCGATTCTGGTGTGCGCGGTTCTCGGCGGCTGGTTCGGCCAGCGCATGATGAAGAAGCACTTCATCAAGGCCGGTATCGCCTGATGAATCCTGCCCGCCGGACGCTCGATCCGCGCGCGAAACTCTACCTTCTGCTGGTGGCGAACCTCATGCTGTTCTTCCACGTAGGGCTCGCCACGCAAATCGTCATGGTCGTGCTGTTCCTGCTGCCCCTGCTGGCGGCCGCCCGATGGCGAACCGCGTTGAACTTCGGCGTGACCTATGCAGTACTCACCGCGCTGGGAATGCTCGACCCCGATGCCCTGGGACTGCCGTGGTGCATGTGTCTCCGCGCTGGCCGTGGGCGTCACGATGATGCTGCCCTGTTTCATCACCGGCGCGTATACGTTCACCACCACGTCCGCGAGCGCGTTCATCTGCGCGATGCGGCGTATGCGCGTGCCTGAGGCCGTGGTGATTCCCTGTGTGGTGGTCATCCGCTTCTTCCCGACCATCGCCGAGGATTACCGGCAGATTCGCAATGCGATGGCGTTGCGCGGCATCGCCTCCGGCGGCTGGGGGCTGGTTCGTCACCCGGCCCAATCGTTGGAATACATTCTGATTCCGCTGCTGATGAACGCCACCAATGTGGCACAGGACCTGTCGGTGGCGGCACTGACCAAGGGGCTCGGGCGTGAGGGCGAGCACACCTCGCGCACGCTGATCCGTATGACCGTGGTCGACTGGCTGGTCATGATTGTGGTCACTTTGCCGCTCGCGCTCGATATCGCGGGGGTGATCTGATGGGTGGCAACCAATCGCAGCCGAATGCAACTGCCATTATTGGGACCGGCAAGGGTGGCCCACTCGACACGTCTGCGGGAACCATCGCCTCCCGTGGCATCTCCTTTACCTATGACCATGCCGCAGAGCCGGCATTGCGCGACATCACGTTGACCGTGCCCGCAGGCGAGTGCATCGTGCTGTGCGGGGCGAGCGGCTGCGGCAAAACCAGCTATACGCGCGTTGCCAACGGGCTCATCCCCTCATTCTTCCATGGTGCGTTCGCCGGCAACCAGACCACGTGCGGGCTGGATGTGGAGACCGTGCCGATCGACCGGCTCACCCCGCTGGTCGGCAGCGTGTTCCAAAACCCGAAAACCCAGTATTTCAACGCGAACGTCACCGACGAGCTCGCCTTCCCGGCCGAAAACATAGGCTGCCGGCCGAGGACATCAATCGTCGTATCACGGCCGTGGCTGAGCGCTTTGGCATTGGGCATCTGCTGCATCGCAGCATCTTCCACCTGTCAGGCGGCCAAAAGCAGCGCATCGCCGTGGCGGCGGCCACCATGCTGGGGCCCAGGCTCGTGGTATTGGATGAGCCGACCAGCAATCTCGACGCGAACGCCATCGCGGACATGCGCGCCATGATCGAGCAGATGAAGGACGAAGGGCTCACCATCGTAATCGCCGAACACCGACTCGCATGGCTCAACGGCGTGGCCGACCGGTACGTGGTATTCGACGGCGGGCATATCGTGCAGGATTACGAGGCCGATGAATTCCTGTCCCTCTCCCCCGGCTGCGTGGCCGCCATGGGATTGCGGGCATTGGACCTGCAACCGTATCGGCACCGGATTGCGACGCTGGCTTCAAGCCCGGCCGCGGATGAGTGCACTTCGGCATTGCTCGGCACCCATAACCTCACCATCGGATACAAAGGCAAGGACGGCTTCACCCGCGCATCCCGGACCTGCGGTTCCGTGCCGGCGAAATCACCGGGCTCATGGGCAACAACGGCTGCGGCAAGACCACGCTCGTGCGCACGTTGACCGGACTCATCAAGCCTGTTTCGGGCCGCATCGAGCTCAACGGCGTGCCCGCGAAACCGCGCGACCTGACCCGCGCCGGATTCCTGGTCATGCAAGATGTCAACTACCAACTGTTCTCCGACAGCGTGCGCGAGGAACTGCTCATCGGACTCGACGAGACGGATGCCGGCATCACCGCTCAAGCCAATCAGGTCATGGCCGATCTTGACCTTGCAGCGTTCGTCGAACGGCATCCGATGAGCCTGTCCGGCGGACAGAAGCAGCGGGTTGCCATCGGCTCGGCATTGATGTGCGGCAAGGACCTCATCATCCTTGACGAGCCCACCAGCGGACTCGACCGCTACCACATGGAGCAGGTCGGCGAACTGCTGCGGCAACTGGCGAGCAAGGCAAGGCGATTCTCGTGGTCACCCACGATGAGGAGCTCGCCGCCGGCTGGTGCGACCGCATTGTCAATCTTGGCGCCGACGATTCCGGGAACAACGGCTCGCATGCCAGTAACCCAGATGCCAGCAGCCCCAACCCTAATGCCTCTACCAATTTCGCCACCGCATCCACCCATGAAAGGAACGCGCAATGACCGCCAGCAACACCACGGATTCCACGGCCTTCGACATCACCGACTGGCTCGGTGAATGGGAAAGCTTCGAGCATTACATTGATTCGGATGACGCCGCCATCCAGCAGACCTGGGAAGCCGCCGAGCAGGCGGTGCTCGCCAACCCGAAGATGGCCCCGATGGCCGCGCGCGGCATCAGGACGTTCTGGTCGATGGCTTGCTCCACCACCAGCCCGGAGAACATCATCCATATCGGCTACTGGCGTGTGAACGAGCCGGCCGCCGAATCCGGCTCCACGGACGATGCCGCGCTCGCCATCGAATGGTTCGCCGAGGACGACACCAGCCTCGACACCTACGAATACACCATCGACCATGTCATCGAGCACGGTCTCGAAGGCTCCCCCACCTTCGTGTTCCACACCACCGATCCGGCCGCCGAAGACAGCCCGTTCCGCTGGCTACTTGCCATCAATCCGCTGCCTTCGCGCAAGGCGTTCGCCGAGGGCGGGCTGCTCAGCCACCTGCATTTCCAGTACGCCAACGATCTGCACACGCTCGTCGCCACGGATGAGGCCACCGGCGTCGAGACCTTGCGCAATCCGCTTGGTACGCCACCATGTGCGCCAACGAGGGAACCGTCGAGGACCGTTGCGCCATCATCCGCGCGTTGCACCACTTGCAGTAGACCTGGCAACATACGGCAGTGACGGCTCCCCACTAGTGAAACTAGCATCGCTTCAGTAGCCGTGCGAGTGCAGATACTCGTCATCGAAGCCGAAAAAATGGCCGATCTCGTGCAACACGGTTTTGCGGATCCGTTGGCGCAGCTCGGCCTGCGTTGAGCATACGCGTTCATGCGGCCCCTTGAACAGGGTGATGACGTCCGGCATCACGCCGCTGTAGCCCGTAGTTCGCTTCGTGACGGGTATGCCCTCATACAGTCCGAGCAGCTCACCGCACGGATTGCTCATTGTAGCCAGTTCGCGCTCATTGGGTTCGTCCGCAACGACGATGCCGACATTCTCCAGCACCCGCGCAAACCGTTCAGGCAAATCATCCAACACCTGTTCAATGGCCCGTTCAAACTCATCGTCACTGATGTGCATTCGCTCTCCACACGCGAAATGCCTTGGCACCAAGTATGTACCAAGGCGCTGAAATCTCAGACTAGCAGGCTCAGCTGTTGCGGTTGATCTCGATGTCGGTGACGGTGAGGTTGGCCTCGTTGATCAGGTTGAAGAGGATGACTTCGGCCAGCGGGCCGGGCTGCATGAAGGTGTGCTGCTTGGCCTCGGAGACGTAGTCGCGACTGTCACGGTAGAAAGCGGTATCAATGCCGCCCGGATAGACGGCGACCACCTTGACACTGGTGCCTTGTATGCGGCCTGCAGGCTCTTGGTGTAGCCTTTCTCACCCCACTTGGTGGCGCAGTACACGCTTTCGTTCGCGTTGCCGCGTGTGGCGGCGGTGCTCATAATCTGGGCGATTTTCACGTTCTGCTCGCCGCAGGCCTTGAGGGTTTCCACCGTCCACAGAATCATGCCTTTGAGTCCCTTGAGACATTTGTCGACGTCGGCGGCCTCGTAGGCGGTGGGCACCTTGAACGAAGGCTGGCCGGCGTTGTTGATGAGCAAATCGATGTGGCCGAGCGTGGCGATATCCGCCACGGATTCCTTCACGAACGCTTCGTCGGTGATGTCGCCGACGTAGGCGCGGTAGGAGTCATCGGGCCACTGCGCGGTCAGTTCGGCCTGACGTTCGGCATTGAAGTCGACACCGGCCACCAGCCAGCCGTTGGCGATGAGCTGGCTGGCGAGCTCGTAGCCCAAGCCCAGCGCGCTGCCGGTGACGATGGCGATTTTCTTACCTGTTGTGGTTGGCATGGCAGACCTCTCCTACTACTATTCTTCGGCTACGAGTTTACTACTATTCTTCAGCTACGAGTTCGAGATACGAATCATTCCAGAGGTCTTCGTCGCCGTCGGGCATGAGGAGCACGCGCTCGGGGTTGAGCGCCTCGACGGCGCCTCATCGTGGGTGACGAGCACGATGGCGCCCTCATACTTGGCAATGGCCTTCAGAATCTCCTCACGGGAAGCGGGGTCGAGGTTGTTGGTGGGCTCGTCGAGCAGCAGCACGTTGCTCGCGAGGTGACCAGCGTGGCCAGAGCCAGACGGGTCTTCTCACCGCCGGAAAGCACGTGAGCCGGTTTCATCGCGTCGTCACCGGAGAACAGGAACGAGCCGAGAATCGAACGGGCCTGCGTGTTATCGAGCTCGGGCGCCACATGCTGCAGGTTCTCCAACACGGTGGCGTTCAGATCCAAGGTGTCGTGCTCCTGCGCGAAGTAGCCGATCTTGCAGCCGTGACCGTATTCCACGGAACCGGTGTCCGGCTCCTCGATGTGGGCCAGCAGGCGCAGCGTGGTGGTCTTGCCGGCACCGTTGTAGCCGAGGATCACCACACGCGAGCCCTTGTCGATGGCCAGGTTCACGCCGGCGAACACGATGTTGGAACCGTAGGCCTTGGAAATATCCTTGGCCATGATCGGCGTGCGGCCGCAGGCGCGGGCTCGGGGAAACGGATGTCCGCCACCTTCTCGGCCTTCTGCGCCTCGGAGGTGTTTTCCAGCAGCTTTTCGGCACGGCGCATCATGTTCTGCGCCGCCACGGCCTTGGTGGCCTTGGCGTGCAGTCGAATGCCTTGCTTCATGAGACGGTCGGCCTTCTTCTCGGCCACTTCGCGTTCGCGGCGGCGGCGCTCCTCGTCCACCACGCGCTGGTGCAGGTAGGCCTTCCAGCCAAGCGAATACATGTCGATCTGGCCGAGCTGCGCGTCCAGATGCCAGACCTTGTTCACCACTTCGTCCAGCAGTTCGGTGGAGTGGGAGATGACCAGGAAGCCGCCCTCGTACTTCTTCAAGTAGCCGCGCAGCCATTCGATGGAATCGGCATCCAAGTGGTTGGTCGGCTCGTCGAGGATCAGGGTGTCGGCATTGGAGAACAGGATGCGCGCCAGCTCGATGCGGCGGCGCTGGCCACCGGAGAGCGTGCCGAGCTGCTGCTCCATGACCTCCTGCGGCAGGCCGAGCGAGGCGGCCATGGAAATCGCCTCGGACTGGGCCGCGTAGCCGCCGGCCTTGTCGAAGTCCTGCATGGCCTTGTCGTACCGGGTCATGGCCTTGCTCATCACGTCCGGATCCGGGTCGGTCATATCCTTTTCGGCCTTGCGGATGCGGTTGATGATGGTGGCGATGTCGCGCGCGCTCATCATGCGGTCGAGCGCGGTCTGTGTGGGATCGGAGGCATGCGTGTCCTGCGGCAGGTAGCCAAGCTTGCCGGAGACGCGCACCTTGCCGGCGGTGGGCAGCATGTCGCCGGTGATCACGCGGGTCAGCGTGGTCTTGCCGGCGCCGTTGCGGCCCACCAGACCGATCTTGTCTCCCTTGGCCACATGGAAGTTGGTGGGGTGAAGCAGCGTGCGCGCGCCGATCTGAATTTCAAGTCCCTGCACCTCAATAGCCATGAATAACCTACTTGCCTGTTACGAATACTGTCTCTTACCAAAGTCCGACTGTCCATCATAGCGAACACCATGCCGACCGGCTCAGCCGACGCTCATGCGTCCATACGCAGCCGCGCAACTGATCGGCAAGGTGAAGAATGCGACGCCCGGTATGGTGATCGCGACCATGGCGCACGGTATCGAAGCTGCCATCGAAGCCGCTGTGAGCACCGAAACCGACGCCACCGACATCATGGACGAAACCCACTAACGTACAGACAGCGATGCCCCCGCCGACAACTTCTGTCAGCGGGGGCATCGCTATGCGTTGAACGTTACAGTTCGCGCAACTGGGCGGCGATCTGGATGGACTCGACGCTGGCCTCGGCCTTGTTGCGCGTCTCCTGCCATTCGGTGGCGGGCACGGAGTCGAGCACAATGCCGGCACCGGCCTGCACGCTCGCCTCATGGTCGCGCAGGAACGCGGTGCGGATGGCGATGGCCATGTCCATGTTGCCGGAGAAATCGAAGTAGCCGACGGTGCCGCCGTAGATGCCGCGGTCGGCCGGTTCCAACTCGTCGATGATTTCGACTGCGCGCGGCTTAGGCGCGCCAGACAGCGTGCCGGCCGGGAACGCGGACTTGAACACATCGAATGCGGTCAGCGAGGGGTCGACCTTGCCGGTGACCGTCGAGCAGATGTGCATGATGTGGCTGAAACGCTTGATGTCCATGAGCTGCACGACTTCCACGGACTGCGGCACGCACACCTTACTCAGGTCGTTGCGAGACAGGTCGACGAGCATGATGTGCTCGCTGCATTCCTTCGGATCGGCAAGCAGCTCCTTGGCGAATTTCTCGTCTTCCTCAGGGGTGGCGCCGCGAGGGCGGGATCCAGCAATCGGGAAGGTCATCGCGTGGCCGTTGTCCACCTTGATGAGGGTTTCCGGGCTGGAGCCGATCACGTTGAAGTCGCGGCCCTGAGCGTCGGTCAACGCCATGAAATACATGTACGGGCTCGGGTTCAGCGTGCGCAACACACGGTACACGTCGAACGGGTCAGCAGGCGAATCGATGTCGAGGCGCTGGGAGATGACCACCTGGAACACGTCGCCGTCGACGATGTGCTGCTTGGCGCGTTCGACGGCCTGCTCGTAGTGGCTCTTCTCGGTGCGGAAGCGCAGCTCGGGTTGGGCGACCGTTTCGTCCAGGATGTTGACGCGGGACTCGTCCGAAGCCGGGGTGGCGGCATCGCGCTGCATCTGGTCGAGTCGAGCGACGGCCTCGTTGTAGCAGCGTCGGCGCGAGTGGATTTATCATCACATTCACCGCATTGGCGATGAGCCATACCGAACCGGATACGTGGTCGACCACGGCGATATCGGTGGCCAGGGCAAGCACGGTCTCAGGCTGGCCGGTCTCGTCCGGAGCTTCGGCGCGCAGGGTCGGTTCCCAGTGGCGGATGGCATCCCAGCCGACCGTGCCGACCAGACCGCTGGTCAGGTTCGGCAGGCCTTCCACATGCGGGGCCTTCAGAGTCTTCAACGTGGCGTGAGCGACTTCGACTACGTCACCGGTGACGGGCACGCCGACCGGGACCTTGCCCAGCCAGTCGGCCTGACCGTTGTTGGAGCGCAGCTGGGCCATCGAGTTGACGCCGATAAAACTGTAACGGCTCCACGTGCCGCCGTATTCCGCCGATTCGAGGATGAAGGTGCCGGATCGGCCGCCGGCGAGACGCTCATAGAAGCCGACCGGGGTGAGCGAGTCGGCGAGCAGACGGCGCACAATCGGAATCACACGGTATCCGGCGTCGGCCAGTTCGTGGAACTGTTCGCGACTGGGCCAGGTGGCGCCCCACTTCAGGTGTTTGACGCTGCATTCGCTCATATTCGCTCCTTTGCTTACAACTCGATGTCTTGTTTCATAGTACGCGGTCGCTCGGCTTCCCTCAGTCAGGAAAGCCCGTTCTACTGCTCGGCCGGGCGATGGCCTTCGACCACGGGCAGGGGGCCGCCTTCGAGGAAGCAGCTGCGCTTGCCGGTGTGGCAGGCGGCACCGACTTGGTCGACTTCGACGAGCAGTGCGTCGCCGTCGCAATCCAGGGACACGCCCTTGACGTATTGCACATGGCCGGAGGTATCACCCTTGCGCCAGTATTCCTGACGGGACCGGGACCAGAAGGTCACGCGGCCGGTGGTCAGAGTACGGCGTAATGCCTCGTCGTTCATGTAGCCGACCATCAGCACCTCGCGTGTGTCGTACTGCTGGATGACGGCGGCGACCAGCCCCTTGGCATCACGCTTCAGGCGTGCGGCAATACGGGGATCGAGTTCAGTGGAATTGTCGTATGTAGTGTCTGTCATACCTATCTTCTTTTTGTGGACCACCCTCAGTCAGCTTCGCTGACAGCTCCCGGATTATGTGCGACGTGCGCATAGCGCATTGCCACGAACAATTCACTGGATTGTTCGCCCAGCGGGAGCAAGGTGTATTCGTTTAGCGAACGGTGTAGCCGTGCTTCTTGAGTTCCGCCTTGACATCGGCGATAGTCAGGATGCCGTAATGGAACACGGATGCAGCCAGCACCGCGTCGGCACCTGCTTCGATGGCGGGCGGGAAGTCCTCGACCTTGCCGGCACCGCCGGAGGCGATGATCGGAATCTTGACTTCCTTGCGCACGGCGCGAATCATCTCGAGGTCAAAGCCTTCCTTGGTACCGTCGGCGTCCATCGAGTTAAGCAGAATCTCGCCGGCGCCAAGCTGCTCGGCGCGCTTGACCCACCAGATGGCATCAATACCGGTGGATTTGCGGCCGCCCATCGTGGTGACCTCAAAACCGGACTGCGTATGCTGCTCACCCTTTTCGCGGCGGGCATCCACGGAGAGCACCAGCACCTGGTTGCCGAAACGATCGGCCACACGGCTGATAAGCGACGGGTCGTTGATGGCCGCCGTGTTGACACCGACCTTGTCTGCACCGCAGCGCAGCAGTGAGTCGACGTCCTCGGGCGTGCGTACGCCGCCGCCCACAGTCATTGGGATGAACACCTGTTCGGCGGTGCAGGAGACCACGTCAATCATCGTGTTGCGGTGGGAGCTGGATGCGGTCACATCCAGGAAGGTGATCTCGTCGGCTCCCTGACGGTAGTATTCGGCCGCCAGCTCCACCGGGTCACCCGCGTCCTTGAGGTTCTCGAAATGCACACCCTTCACCACGCGACCGGCGTCAACGTCCAGGCACGGGATGACTCGTACCGCCAACGACATGCTTCACTCCCCTGTTCGGCTTTGCATTACAGTCCTTCAGACTACCTACCGCCCGTTACATGCGCCGCACCTGTTTCTGGAATATGAGAATCATCATATTGAGCACCGACATGGCAGCCGCTCGGCGTGAGAGAATGGCTCGTGGAAGTTGTCCGCCGAATCAAGGAGATTGGCATGGCTGTCGAAAACAGCAAGGTACTGATCATCGTCAACAACTGGGGTATCGAGGAGACCGAGCTGACGCGCCCGCTGCGCGATCTCAAGGCCGCCGGCGTCAAGGTGACGCTTGCCGCCACTACCTTGGACCCGTGTGAGACGGTGCAGCACGACCGCTACGAAGGTGAAACGCTGACCCCGGACGCGCGCCTGTCCGACGTGCAGGCTGCCGACTACGACCTGCTGGTGGTGCCCGGCGGCACCTGCAATGTGGATCGTATCCGCGTCAATGAGGATGCGATCACGCTGGCGCAGGAGTCGCGCACGAAGCAAGCCGATCGCCGCGATCTGCCATGGCGCGTGGCTGCTGGTCAACGCGGGTCTGGTGGCTGGCAAGACCGCCGCGCCCTGCCGCTATATCGCCGCTGATATCGAGAACGCGGGCGGCCATTACGTCGACGAGCAGCTGCACGTGGACGACGCCAACGGCTTCAAGCTCATCACGTCCCGCAAGCCCGACGATCTGGACTACTTCGTGGGCGCAATCAAGGATGCGCTGAAGTGACGGAATCGCCGCAGGCCGATTCCGTCACCGAAACTACCGCTCCTTGGCAGCAAGCTGGCCGCAGCGCCGTCAATATCCTGACCGCGGGTGTCACGCAGTGTGGCGGTGATGCCCGCGCGGTGCAGGATCTCCAGGAACCGCTGTTCGTCTTCCGGCTTGGAGGCGGTCCACTTCGAGCCTCGATGGGGTTGAGCGGAATCGGGTTGACGTGGGCCCAGTTGTCGCCGTAATGGTTAAGCCTCTTGGCCAGCAACTGCGCATGCTCGGCCTGGTCGTTGATGCCGCGCATCAGCGCGTATTCGATACTGACGCGGCGCTTGGAGGCCAGCCAATAATCGTGCGCGGCATCCAACACCTGCGCGGTGTTGAAACGCTTGTTCATCGGCACCAGCTCGTCACGCAGTTCGTCGCTGGGGGCATGCAGGGAAACGGCCAGACGCACGGGAATGCCTTCGGCAGTGAGCTTCTTGATGCCGGGGACCACGCCCACCGTGGATACGGTGATGTTGCGCGCGGAAATGCCGAAGCCTTCGGGAGGCATGGCGGAAATCTGTCGTACGGCGGACAGCACGGAGTTGTAGTTGCCCATCGGCTCGCCCATGCCCATGAACACGATGTTGCTCAGGCGGCCCTCTCCCCCGGCCACTTCGCCGTCGCGCATCATCTTGGCGGCCACACGCACCTGTTCGATTATTTCACCGGTGGACATGTTACGGGTCAGGCCAAGCTTGCCGGTGGCGCAGAACGGGCAGCCCATGCCGCAGCCGACCTGCGAGGAGATGCACAGCGTGGTGCGGGTCGGGTATCGCATAAGCACCGATTCGATGAGGGAGCCGTCGAACAGCTTCCACAAGGTCTTGATGGTGGTGCCTTCGTCCGCCACTTGGCGGGTCACCTCGGTGATGAGCTGCGGGAAAAACGCGGCGGCGGCCTCGCTGCGCTTGGCTGCCGGAAAATCAGTGAATTCGGCGGCATTCACATCGAAATGGCCAAAGTAATGGTTGGCGAGCTGCTTGACTCGGAACTTCGGCAATCCGAGTTCGGCCGCTTTCTCGACGCGCTGCTCGGGCGTCATATCCACAAAGTGCAGCGGCGGCCTACCACGGCGGGCATGGTCCTTGGATAGCACGTCACGGAAGGCACCTGATGTGCCGCCGGGAGTAATGCCGGTTTCCGGAGTGTCAGGATGCTGTGTGGTCATGATGGGTTCGCTTCGCTCTCGATATCAGAAAATAGTCAAACATGCAATAGAAATATCAGAATCCACCATACGGCGTGCCGCATACGAATCAGATGGCCCATGTCTTAGCCCATAGCGAACGCATATTGAACGATGATTTCCCCATATATGGCATGTGGCACCGTGCGATATACACACGATGCCACATTGTTCATGCACGAGGCATGCGAATCACAGTCCGGTGATCCACAGCAAGGCGCAGGTGAACGGTGCACTCATCAAAATGGAATCCACACGATCCATCACACCGCCGTGCCCCTTGAGCAGATGGCCCATGTCTTTGATACCGATATCGCGCTTGAGCATGGAAGCACACAAATCACCGAACGTGCCCACGGCACCGATGAGAATACCCGCCACGATCGGCACCCACCAACGAGTGGCCCATTTCGAGGCATCATACGTGCATGCGAATACGGCAAATGCGCCAGCCATGGCGAAGAGCATCGAGCCGACAAGGCCCTCAACGGACTTCTTCGGCGAGATGCGCGGGCTGAGCTTGTGTTTGCCGAGCCAGGCACCGGCAAACAAACCGCCCGTATCGGATAGGGCGGGAAGGAACACCAGCATGATGGCGTGTGCAATCGGATGCCCATTAAAAGTCAGTGAGATGATGACGCAGCTGGCCAACAACGGAATGTACAACACGGTAAGCACGGACACAGCCACATGGCTGAGCCGGGAATGATGCTGTTCCCCGCCCTCATGATTAAACGAGGATTCGAGGCGCGCGCTGGCATCCGTGTTGGACAGTTTGCCGGCAACCGCCAGAGATAGGCGGTTGCCGACGCTGATTTTTGCGCTGGCCGCGATGGCGACCAGAATAATCGACACGATGATACTCAGCGACATCGTGATGAGATGGTACGGGGAATAGTAGGTGGCAATGAGGGTGAAGGACGAGCACAGCCACAGCATAAACACCGGGAGGTGCAGGCCCACGGTGGCGAAGTCCACCCTGAGCTCCCACAGCGCCAGAATCATGAACACGACTACCAGCAGCACGAAGAGGTCGACGCTGAGCAGCAGGCACGCGACAATAAGGATGACCAGTGCCGCGCCTGTGGCGATGGCCTGCGGCATGTTGCGGCCGGTCTTCTTGTTGATCTGGTCGAGCGTCTCCTCGGCCTCTTCATGGGGTTGTTCGTTGCGTTCCATAATTCTCCGGACCTGGTCTGAATCAGACTCCATGATCTCCTTCTGCTTGGTCTCCAGCAGAGTATCGATCTCGTCGGTAACGGACTTGGTGACCTTGTCAAGATCCTTCAGCAGGCGATCGCCTTCGTCCTCACCCATCTCGCCGTCCTTGACGGCCTTGTCGATGGTTTCCTTGGTCTTACGGCGAATGTTGCGCACGGCGACCTTGCCATCCTCGGCCTTGCCCTTGGCGAGCTTGACGTATTCCTTACGACGATCCTCGGTGAGTTCCGGCATGGTCAGACGGATGACGTTGCCATCACGGTTCGGGCTGATGCCGAGGTCGGAGTTGCGCAGGGCCTTTTCGACGGCACCGGCCTGGGAAGCGTCAAACGGGGTGACGGACAGGGTGCGCGGTTCGGGAACGCCGATGGAGCGACGGCCTTAATCGGGGTGGGGGCACCATAGTAGTCCACGGTGATGCCGTTGAGCAGGGCCGGGTTTGCGCGACCGGTGCGAATGCCGGAGAAGTTTTCCTTGGTGTTTTCCACGGTCTTGGCCATCTGTTCCTTGGCCTGGTCGATAAGAGACATATTCACTCCTTGTGTGTTGGTGTTCGTCAGTGTTGTTCGTCTATGAACGCTTGATTCGATTGTGGGCGTTTGCGGCTTACTCGGCCACGCGCGATTCGGCGGTGGAGACCAGCGTGCCGATTTCATCGCCGACGAGGGCGCGGGTCACGTTGCCCGGCTCTTCGAGGCCGAAGACGCGGATGCGCTTCTTGTTGTCGCGGGCCATGGACAGTGCGGAGGCGTCCATGACGGCCAGATTGTCCACGAGGGCGCGATTGTAGCTCAGGGTTTCAAAACGCTTGGCGTTCTCGTCCTTGCGCGGGTCGGCGGTGTAGACGCCGTCGACGCCGTTCTTACCCATAAGTACCTCGTCGCAGTGGATTTCGAGGGAACGCTGGATGGAAACCGTGTCGGTGGAGAAGTACGGCATGCCGGCACCGGCGCGAAAATCACCACGCGACCCTTTTCAAGGTGACGGATGGCCTTGAGCGGAATATACGGCTCGGCGACCTGTCCCATGGTGATGGCGGTCTGCACGCGGGTGGCCTGCCCCTCCTGCTCCAGAAAGTCCTGTAGAGCGAGGCAGTTCATCACCGTGCCGAGCATACCCATGTAGTCGCCACGGGAACGATCGATACCGGCCTGCTGCAGTTCGGCACCGCGGAAGAAGTTGCCGCCGCCGACCACGATGGCCACCTGCACACCCTGTTGTACGGCCGGAACGATCTCCTCGGCAATGCGACGAATCACCTGGGTATCGATGCCGACCTTGCCACCACCGAATGCTTCGCCGGACAGCTTGAGCAGAACTCTGCGCGGATTGTCGCTATCAGTCATATTGTGCCTTTCTCAAAACCGAAAGTGCGAAATTATCCGTAGACAAGCGTATCGGTTTACGACGACACCCCCTAGCAACGACACCCTTGGAATAGCGAAACGCCATCCGATTATTGAATAACCGGATGGCGTTTCGTTGAAATTACGCTAAGCGCGTGGAGTAAGCCTTAGGCTCACTCCTCTTCGCCCTTGCCGACCTCGACACGAGCGAATGCGGTGGCGTTGCCACCGACTTCCTTGAACAGGTCGCCGACGGTCTTGGACGGGTCCTTGACGAACGGCTGCTCAAGCAGCACGACTTCCTTGAAGAAAGCGTTGAGACGGCCTTCGACGATCTTCGGAACGATCTTCTCCGGCTTGCCCTCGGCCAGGGACTTCTCGGTGGCCACGCGACGCTCGGACTCGACCACATCGGCCGGAACGTCCTCGCGGGTCAGCCACTTGGCGCCCATGGCGGAGATCTGCAGAGCAGCTTCGTGAGCCACGGCGGCGCCGGCCTTGTCGGTGGCGATCATGGCGACGATGCTCGGCGGCATCTCGGCGGACTTCTTGTGAGCGTAGACTTCGACGTGCTCGCCGGAGATCTTGGCGAACTGGCCGACCTTGACGTGCTCACCGAACAGGGCGGCGGCCTCTTCGACAGCCAGCTTGACGGTGGTGTCGCCAGCCTTGGCCTCGAGCAGCTCGTCAGCGGAGTTGGCGTCGGCGTCCACGGCGTAGCCGAGAACTTCCTCGGTGAACTCGACGAACTTCGGGGTCTTGGCCACGAAGTCGGTCTCGGAGTTCAGCTCGACGGCGTAGCCGGTCTCGCCATTGGCGGTCTCGACGACCTTGGAGGCGATGGTGCCTTCCTGAGCCTTGCGGCCTTCACGCTTGCCGGCTGCGGCGATACCCTTGGCGCGGATGATTTCCTTGGCGCGGGCGACGTCGCCTTCGGCTTCGGTCAGAGCCTTCTTGACGTCGAGCATGCCGGCGCCGGTGTCTTCACGAACCTGCTTGATCAGTGCGGCGGTAATTGCTGCCATTGATTATTCTCCTTGAGAAATTTTGCTTACCCATGAACGATGGGAAGCGCTCATTCAGGCACTTCCCATCGTAGAGCATCACTCGGCCTTGGGGGCCTCGGCGGTTTCGCCCTCGGCGGCAGCCGGAGCGGCGGCTTCAGCGGAAGCCTCGGCAGGAGCCTCGTTGGTCAGGAGTTCCTTCTCCCAAGCGGCCATCGGCTGCTCGGCGGCTTCACCCTCGGCCTTGTTGGCGCCGGAGCGCTCCAGCAGACCTTCGGCGACGGCGTCAGCCATCAGGCTGGTCAGCAGTTCGATGCCGCGGATGGCGTCATCGTTGGCCGGGATCGGGTACTCAACGGTGTCCGGGTCGGCGTTGGTGTCGACGATGGCGACAACCGGGATACCCAGCTTGTGAGCTTCCTCAACAGCCAGGGCTTCCTTGGTGATGTCGACGACGAACATCGCGGACGGGGTGCGGTTCATGTTGCGGATACCGCCCAGCTGCTTGTTGAGCTTGTCCTTCTCGCGCTCGAGCAGGAGGAGCTCCTTCTTGGTCAGGCCGGAACCGTGCACGTCGGTGAAGTCCATTTCCTCAAGTTCCTTGAGGCGGTTGACGCGCTTGGAGACGGTCTGGAAGTTGGTCAGCATGCCGCCGAGCCAACGCTCGGAGACGTAGGGCATGTTCACGCGGGTGCCTGGTTGGCGATAGCTTCCTGAGCCTGCTTCTTGGTGCCGACGAAGAGCACGGTGCCGTTGTGGGCCACGGTGGTCTTGATGAAGTCGTACGCCTTGTCGATCATGTCGAGCGACTTGAACAGGTTGATGATGTGGATGCCGTTGCGCTGGGTGAGGATGAACTGCTTCATCTTCGGGTTCCAACGACGGGTCTGGTGGCCGAAGTGCAGGCCAGCCTTCAGCATATCGCTCATAGTGATCTGAGCCATGGTATTACTACCTTTCATTGTCGGTTCTTGCCTGGCCATGCGCACCTGCGTGCAGCTGCTCCCCCGGTTTCACGAGTTGCGCAGCCGACCGACACAAGCCGTCGCGAGCATGACGCGAATTTGTTGTGTGCCGGTTGACAATATTGGGTGGCTCTGGACGCCAGCGACTGCGTCCGTTGCCGGGTGGCACACAAGTTTCGAGAATAGCACGGAGCCGGTACTAAAAAAAAACAGGCTCCCCTCTCTGAGGGGAGCTGTCGCCGTAAGCGACTGAGGGGAGTTACGGGCGGTACCGGCAGACACCCTCAGTCTCACTACGTTCGACGCTCCCGCCAGCGGGAGCCGAGTATGGACTACTTCGCCTGACGATTACGCATGTAGCGCAGGGCTTCGCGGCGTTCTTCCTTTTCCAGGCGATCCAAATACACGTGGCCGTCGAGGTGGTCGCATTCGTGCTGAAGCATACGGCCCATCAGCCCGGAGCCCTCGAGCACGACCTCGTTGCCGTCCAAGTCGATGCCACGCACGCGAGCGTAGTCGGCACGACGGGTCTTATACCACAAGCCGGGCACGGACAGACAACCTTCATCGCCATACTGCTCGCCGGACTTCTCCTCGAGTACGGGGTTCAGAACGTAGCCGACTTTGCCGTCGATGTTGTAGGAGAAGGCCCTCAGCTCACGCCGATCTGGTTGGCGGACAGGCCCGCTCGGCCCGGATCGTCCACGGTTTCCAACAGGTCGTCAACCAGGCGGCGCACGGCCGAGGTGATTTCCTTGATCTCATCGCAGGGGGTGCGCAGGACTGGGTCGGGCACGACCCTGATCTCACGGATGGCCACTTCTCGTTACTCCTCGTTCTTCTCGTCAGCCGGCCGGTCCGGCTTGCTGCCGGTGTCAGCGGCATTGTCGGCATTGTCGGCATTGTCGGCGGAATCGCCGGTCTCGCCCTCTTCGGGTTCGGCCTTCGACTTCTTGATCTTCTCCGACACGCTAGCAATCGAATCAGACACGCTGGTTTTCATCTGTTCCGAGGCCTGTTTGACCTGTTCGGACGCCTGCTTGACCGATTCGGAGGATTTCTTGACGGTCTCCAGCGTGCTGTCGATGATCTTGGCAGTGGCGGGCAGCGGCTTGTTGGATGGCTTGGGCGCGTACAGATCCTCTTCGATGACGGTGGCGTAACGCTGCAATACCTTGGGACGCACCACTTTCATGCTCGGGGTGAGCGTGCCGTGCTCCTGACTGAATTCCTCATCCAGCACCGCGAATTTGCGCACGGACTCAGCGCGGGAGACATTGGCGTTGGCCTGGTCGATGTACTGCTGGATAAAGGCGCGCACCGCGTCGTTGTCGCTGGCCTCGGCGAGTGTCATGTCGGCATTGAGGCCCTGACCTTCCAGCCAGGAATGCAGCATTTCGGGGTCGAGCTCGATAAGTGCGGACACGAACGGCTTGCCGTCGCCGACTACTACTGCATGAGCCACGATCGCAGGTGACGATGACATCCTCCATCGGGGCGGGGCTGATGTTCTTGCCGCCGGCGTGATGATGATGTCCTTCTTGCGTCCGGTAATGAAGGTGAAGCCGCGGTCGCCGATACGACCCAGATCGCCGGTTTTGATCCAGCCGTCGGCAGTCATCGTCTGTGCGGTGAGTTCGGGCTGCTTGTAGTAGCCAAGGAACACGTTCGGGCCGGTCAGCTCAATTTCATCATCTTCGCCAAGACGCACGCCCATGCCAGGCCCAGGCTTGCCGACCGAACCGACCTCGTTGTCGTCCTCCCAATTGACGAGCATCGGAGCAGCGGTTTCTGTCATGCCATAACCCTGGATGAAGGTGATGTCATCCATGCCGTTGAAAAAGTGGGCCAAATCCACGTTGAGCGGCGCACCACCGCAGGCCAGCCATTTGAGGTTCGGTCCGAGAGCGGAACGAATGGATTTGCCTACCGTGGCCATGTAGAACGAATGGCGCATGCGCTCGATGAACGAATGGCCGCGGCCGGCCTGCTCATCCTTGCTCCACTTGACGAAGTGCTTGACCGACTGGGCGAAGATATGCCCCTGGATGCCGGCACCAGCCTTCTGCGAGGCCGCGTTATACACCTTCTCGAACACACGTGGCACACCCAGCAGGTAGGTGGGCTTGAAGCTGCGGATATCGGCGAGCAGTCGCTTGGCGTCGGGAATGTATCCGACCACGCCGCAGCCACCGATGCACACGTACTGGATGTAGCGGGCGAAGCAGTGCGCCAGCGGCAGGAACAGCAGCAGACGGTTGTCGTCGTACAGCATGCCACGCAGAATCTCGTAGCCGTTAAGCACGATGTGCGTGTAATTGCGGTTGGAGAGCATCGCGCCCTTGGGCTTGCCGGTGGAACCGGAGGTGTAGACCACGGTGAGCAGATCATCGGCTTTGATACGAGCGATAGCCGCATCCAACGTCTCATCGGATACGCCATGCCCGAAGTCAACGACAGCGTCAAGGCCATCGGCCTTGAAATTGAACACGTATTTCATGCCCGGATGATTGACACGGATCTGCTCAAGCGTCTGTGCGCGCTGGAAGTCGCCGGCAAAGGCGATGGCGGGATCGACTTCCTCGACGATGCCCGCGGTCTGACGGGCGGAATCGGTCTCATAGACGGGCACAACCACAGCGCCGATTGCCGCGCAAGCGAAATCAGCCACACCCCACTCATAGCAGGTAGGCGAGTAAATCAGCACCATGGTGCCGGCTTTGACGCCAAGTCCCAACAGGCCCTTGGCCACCTCGCGTACGCGGGACAGCATTTCAGTAGCTGTGGCGCTGCGCCATTGGTGGGTGTTGTCATCCTGCCATTCCGCGATGATGTCATCCGGCGTGCGAGCTGCTCGTTTGGACAGCAGCGAGTAGACGGTGTCGTCATCGGTGGTGACATATCTGGGTTCTTCTACATGTTCACGCATGGTCACTACTATAGGCGAACCAGCCTATGACACGGCAGAACCGTCTTCCGCTACCAGCGTAGGAATCGGTGTGCGGGCGGGGCCGTCTGGTCAGCCCAAATCGGCATAGATGCACATCCATCGAGAACCGATGTACTTCAGTTTGAGGTTGACTCGCAGATTTTCCTGGCCGATGGTCATGAATACCGCCATTTCCAGCGTGTCCTTGCCGGTGATCATGCCGTCGATCAATGTGGGGACAGTGGGCAGATAGCAGAATTTCGCTTTGAGCTCCGGATGAGTGACCATGTGGATGCCGAGCAGGTATTGCATGGTTTGCAGCCGGTCCAGGCATGGTTTTGTCATGGCTCTGTTGAGATGTGCGACGCTGAGTTTGCCACGTATCGCGTCCGCCGATGTGCAGGCGATGCGGCATGCAGCCATGGCCATGGAATGACATTCCTTCGCATTCAGCCCGCCTATGAATGTGGGTTGGATGTGATACCGCACCGGGCGATCCGACAGCTCCACAACGATGAATCCGTCATAACTCGGCAACGGCCCGTACTGATATGTGCCGTGGAAAAATCCCGAATACTCCATGATGACCCCCTTCAAGCCCCCTTGCAACTCACCATCATCGGCGAGCGTCTGTACTACAACATCACGAAAGGCGCGCCAAGTCAAACTACTTGAGCGCGCCTTCGGGCAAGTTAAGCCTCCTGCATGGAGGCAAACCCCCATTTCAGGGGCAATCGGGATTATCGTGCGGAATACGGGTTGACCACCATGCCGCAACGCTGGAAGTTCTTCACGTCGACGTAGCCGGTGGAGGCCATCGCGCGCTTGAGGCGCCGATGAAGTTGGTCTTGCCGTCCGCCTGGTGGCTCGGTCCGAACAGCACCTGTTCGAGCGGGCCGACCGTGCCGACCGTGGTGCGGTAGCCACGCGGCAGCGTCTGGTGGCGGGCTTCAGAACCCCAGTGGGTGCCCTTGCCGGGGGCCTCGGTGGCGCGGG
>ENA-OQLB01000557-OQLB01000557.1-human-gut-metagenome-genome-assembly--contig:-NODE-557-length-20398-cov-4.074195_pt1 | contig 20398 bp, 17 predicted proteins | sample MGYA00242656_ERZ504813 | MGnify/ENA primary metagenome ERZ504813 (study PRJEB26092, sample SAMD00036388) | human gut metagenome | host: Homo sapiens | study: EMG produced TPA metagenomics assembly of... | reverse complement strand
ATTTATTTAACTTTATTTTTGGCTTTTATCCAGATATATCATACGCAGGATTTTGAAAACGAATCGTAAGAAAGGACGCAATATCAAACATACGGTATTTATCGGTTTCAGTACTTCAGCAGCTGCATATATCGACCGCATCAAATCAAATCCTCAATGGGGTTTAAAGGTTCATGGGATTTTGATGATCTTGTCAGTGATAATTTTGAATATCGTGGAATCAAGAAGATGGTACACTTTCAGATCTTGCCGCTTATCTTGAGAAGACATCTCTTGATGAAGTTGCGATCACTCTGAATCTGAATGAATACCATAAACTGGAACAGATCGTTGCGATCTGTGAGAAGTCTGGTGTGCATACAAAGTTTGTTCCAGATTACTATAACTTTATTTCCACAAACCCATACACTGAAGATCTGGACGGACTCCCAGTTATCAATATCCGTAACGTACCATTAACAAATACGATGAATAAACTGATCAAACGTCTGATTGATATTATCGGTTCTATCATTGCGCTGATCTTATTCTCACCGATCATGCTTATCGTTGCGATCCTTGTGAAGAAGAGTTCTCCTGGACCGATCATTTTTGCCCAAGAACGTATCGGTCTTGGGAATAAACCTTTTAAGATGTACAAATTCCGTTCCATGGGTGTACAGGACCCTAAGAAAGAGGCCAAAGAATGGACAACCAAGAACGATGTCCGTGTTACACCTGTTGGACGTGTGATCCGTAAGACAAGCCTTGATGAACTTCCTCAATTCTGGAATGTATTAAAAGGCGATATGAGTCTGATCGGGCCACGTCCAGAACGACCTTTGTTTGTCGAGAAATTTAAAGAAGAGATTCCTCGTTATATGATCAAGCATCAAGTTCGTCCAGGTATTACTGGATGGGCTCAGGTCAATGGATTCCGTGGTGATACTTCCATCCGAAGCAGAATCGAACATGACCTGTATTATATTGAGAATTGGTCTTTGGGACTTGATATCAAGATATTATTTCTTACATTCTTTAAGGGATTTGTCAATAAAAATGCATATTAAACAGCAAGAAAAGGATGGAGTTTTTCATCCTTTTTTTCTGTACAAACTTAACTATTTAAGGAAATCTGGAGGGATACATTATGACAGCACAGCATACAAAACATGCCAAACACACAAAGCGAAAACGAAGAAGAAGATCTCCACTTCGGATCTTGATCATTCTCATTCTTGTGATCGCTGTATTAGTCGGACTTACGCTTTCCACAGTTCACAAAAAACTTGGGAAAATATCAACAAAAAGTCTTGATCACAGCCAGCTTGTCACTGTAAACAAAGACAGCAATATGACTGACTATACCAACTATGCTTTTTTCGGAATTGATTCTCAGACTGGAAGTATGTCAGATCGTGGAAACCGTTCTGATTCTATCATAGTTGTCAGCATCAACAATTCAACCAAAGATGTCAAACTGTTATCGATCTATCGTGATACATATGTAAGTATTAATGGAAAATACAGTAAGATCAATGCCGCTTATTCCTGGGGCGGTCCAGAGCTTGCGATCAGCACGATCAATCGTAATCTTGATCTGAATATTGAAAAATACGCAACTGTAAACTTTAAGATTCTTGCTGATATCGTTGATGCTGTTGGCGGAATCGAAGTAAAAGTCGATAAAAGCATCTTAAAGAATTTAAATGCTTATATCGGTGACATGAATCGTATCAACGGTGGACATTCTCCAAAACTTTCTTCTGCCGGTACTTATACTCTGGATGGAAATCAAGCCGTTGCTTATTCCAGAATCCGTTATACCGCTGGCGGTGACCTTGCCAGAGCCGGAAGACAACGAGAAGTCCTTCAGAAGATTTTTGACAAAGCCAAGAAAAATCCTTTGAAGATGATGTCTGTTATGGATGAGATACTTCCTCAGGTAAAGACAAATATGAGTCAGGATGAATTGTTTGATATGTTCTTATCTGTTTTCAAGTATGACATCAAAGATCAGCAGGGATTCCCTTGGGACCAGAAAGAGCTCCGTTATTATGGTACTTATTATGGATTCCCTACAACATTGAAAGAGAATGCGATCCGCGCACATAAATACCTCTTTGGTACATCGGATTATCAAGTCAGTGATGAGCTTAGCCGTATCAATCAGAAGATCATTTATCGTGCTGGATATTAATCCTGAATATCAACTCAAAATGCAAAAAAGAAGCTCTCGATCTATGGATTCACTCATAGATCAAAAGCTTCTTTTTATTTTATATTCTTCAAGATTCCTAACAATGTTTCTCCAACCATTCCCTGGCCTTCTTTGCAGTAAAAGAATCCCTTGCCTGCCTTCTAACCTCTTTAAATGATCTTCGCCTTGTACCAGACGTTCGAATTCTTCCATCAAGGCTTCAAATGTCTCTGCCTTATATCCCGGAGCCGCCTTCTCATAATCGCAATACATACCACGATCATGCTCCAGATAATCCTGATAATCAAAATTATAAAAGACTACTGGCCGGTCCAGTAATAGATAATCTATATATGTGCTTGAATAATCTGTAACCAGAATATCCGTATCCATTAATAATTCCTGAATATCCATGGATCTCTCTGTGATATCTGTTATATTAGAATACATGGAGAAATCTACTTTCTCATCTTTATGATAAAAATGGCGCCGGATCACGAACAAAATATCATTTTGGATACACCAATCATTGAGCACTTTAAAATCAAAATGTTCTTCCAAAGGAAATGCCACTTTACCTTCTTTCCTGTGTGTCGGCGTATATAAGATGACTTTCTTTCCTTTTGCCGCTTTTGATAACTGATGAGAAGCATGAAATTTTCCACTTTGATCATAGAATATATCATTCCTTGGCTGTCCCAATGTTATGATATGTCTCTTTGATCTTCGAAATGCACTTTCATAGATCGGTGCATAAAAATCACTTGTTGCTACTACATACTCTTTTCCTAATGGGATTTCCTGAATCATTCTTCGGATTTTCTGACCCTTGCTATCCCAATTCTTGACCTTATCATCATCATAGCCAACCTTCTTTAATGGAACCCCATGCCAAAGATTTAAGAATACTGCTCGTCCCATAAATGTATGATTTACATCACTGATCCCATTGCAGACTACCACATATTTGGCCCGAAGCTGCATTAAAATCCCTTTGAAACTGTCAAACATATAAGCTTCATATCCAAGCTCCCTGACTTTTCTGCAGACTGATTCATTCTTCGTGATCCATATCGGACGGATCTCTTTATGCTCTTGTGCTTCTAAAAACAGATATTTGGGATTGTCTGCAAACTGTTCTCCAAGCCATGCTCCAAAGATATATATCTTTCTGCTTCTTGGAAATAAACACGACAGAAACATGATCACATATTTTCCTGCAAGTCCTAATGCTTTTTTCATAAATATTCCTATCCCCAAAGCCACTGCATCAGCTTTCGGATATTTCCTTCCTTTAATACGTGATGATTTTTATAAAAACTCAATCGTTTGATCTTTCCTTTATAATACAATTCTCCATAACTCTCAAGAAGTTCATAAACATCCAGATTATCGATCTCTTCCCCATATGTCTCAACAAATCCCTGCATCTGCTCCATAGATTCGATCATCATACGGCGATAGCTGTTCTTTCCTTCTTTGAGACGATGATACAAAAAGACGGGATTCTTTGCATCTTTCGCACCAACAGAATTATTGCCATGCTGACGGTAATACATCGTTGGCTCATTTACAAAACCAATCTTGCCAAACACTTTCGCGATCAATGCCGCCCAATAATCATGCATGATGATCTTAGACATCGGTAACGGCCGTAAAAAATATTGTTGCAGACAACGATTGATCATCATCGTACACCCTGTCACAGAATTTTGTACCATCAATTGATTCAATACAATTCTCTTTGGAATATTCGCATACTGAAAGAATGACTCTGCAACCATCTCTAAGTTATGATCTGCAACTGACAGATCTGAATGAACCAAGATCGGTGTTTTCTCTCCATATCTTGCCTCTAACGCTTCCATCTTCTGTAATGTCAGATAAATCTTATCTGGTTTCCACACATCATCCTGATCACAAAACATAAAATACGGTCCGTAAGAATTTTGAATCAGTGAAATAAAATTATCTTTGGCACTTCCCTGTGGCGGGTCATTCTTAATGATCGTCACTTGTTCCGGATATTGTTTACTGAATTCTTCAAGAATGCTGATCGTACCATCCGTAGAACCATCATCACCTACGACCAGCTGCCAGTTTTCATAGGTCTGAGCTGCAATTGATTCTAACTGCGCTTTTAAATAATCCTCTCCATTCAATGTCGCTAACAGAATCGTTACCATATTGTTTTCAAACCTCCTGACTGTGTTATTGTTCGGCAGATCTCTATCTGCTTACCTTCTTTATCACGTCAATGACCTTCTGTGAAGCATGTCCATCATCTATGCCATTGAATTTATCATGATAATTCTTATATTTTTCTTTCCAACTATCTTCATTATATTCTTTAATATCTTTGATCAACTGATCTGTATCTCTTGAAATCGGTCCTGGAATATCATTGACAAAGTCAAAATAAAATCCTCTCAGATTCTCCTTGTAGTCTTCCAGATCATATGCAAAGAATAACATCGGCCTGTTAAGAATACTATAATCAAACATTACAGAAGAATAGTCCGTGATCAACATATCTGACACAAGGTATAACCATGCAATATCTTTTGTCTCGTCGAATGTATAAACGAATCCTTTATATGGTGTCCAATCAATCTTATCTGATACAAGATAATGATATTTTACAATGAATATATATTCATCTGATAATTCCTCCTTTGCTTTATCAAAATCTAGTTTTGAAGCAAATTTGTACTTTCCTTTCTCGCTATATTCATTATCTCTCCAAGTTGGAGCATATAATATGATCTTCTTATCCAATGGAAGTCCAAGTTTTTCTTTGTATTCTCTGATCTTAGCAGGAGAATTATCATTGATCAAAATATCATTCCTTGGATATCCGATCTGTAAGATTGGACGATCTTTAAATGCAAAACATGATCTGAAAATATCTGTAGAAAACTTATTCTGTGATACAAGATAATCCCAATCCTTACATGTTACTCTAAACTGTTCATGATAATTCTCAATATCCGTACTTCCACCCATATCCATTCGGTCCATATCAAGCGCAAGCTTCTTAAGCGGTGTTCCGTGCCATGTCTGAATGTATGTGATATGCTTCTTCTTACGCACATATAATGGCTGACGACTATCAAATACCCAGATTCCTGCTCTCATTAAATACCAAAAATATGGGAAATAATTATTCCGTATCTTCTTGCATTTACCTGGAACTTCTATACTTGTATCAAAGAAAAACCAGATACATTCATATTCTTGATCAAGGCCTTCTCTTACCATCTCTTCATAGATGTATCTTGGATTTCCTGTATAGTTACGTCCATTGCTGCTCTGAAATATAATCATCTTTTTATTTACTGGAATCAGATATGTTAATACTTTATATATCTGAATCGTAATATTCTTAATCAGTTGCTTCATACGTGCACTCCTATTTACTTACTTCAAAGAATGAATCTCTGCGATTCTTCTTATCAAACATCATATTGTACTGAATCATACGATACTTCTGTATTATACCATAATATGGTGATCCTTTATCATTAATCTGATAAAATTTTCCATTCTTTCCCCAATATCCCTGCGATGTGATCGTTGGAACTTCTTTTCGGACCTCATTTAAAAATCTCTGATATCCTGTCATCTTTACTCCAGCTGTCTTGGTCAGGATACTTTGGATATAGTTCATGCTTGTCTTCTCTATATGCTGTTCTTTAATGTCATAATTAGCCCAGATCACAAATGGTACCTGATAACGCTTCATCATCTGTTCGCTGCTCCAAGTCTGATATTGACCGTTTGTGATCTTATTCATAAATTCATCTGTCAATCTTGGCTGATGATCTCCTAAAAATAAAATGATCGTTGGCTCTTTACATTTTTCAAAATAACCTGTCAGCTGTTTTAAACTGTCATCTGAATATTTGATCAGATTTAGATATCTATTGGCCTCAGCATCATATTTGCTGCTTTCAATCTTGATCGGCTGTTTAAAGTTGGCTGCATCCTTATCATAAGGGCTGTGATTCTGGATCGTCATATTATACATATAAAATGGCTGATCTGTCTTCTTACGATTCTTTTCATATTCAGAAATAATGCGATCTACATTTGCCTCATCAGAAATATACTCTCTAACCCTTTTTACATTCTTAGGAAAGTCAAATTTATCAATAAAATCCGTAAATCCAAAATCTTTATATACAGCTGGTCGATTATAATTATACGGATTGAACGGATGCATCGCTTTATTTCCAGAATATCCTTCTGCCTTTAGATTACTAACTAGTGAAGGCATCTGCCCATGAATATAAAGCTGAAATGCTGTCGTTCCAGCTGATAAAAACCCAAGAGTATTTCCTGTCAACAATTCAAATTCTGTATTCGCTGTCTGACCACCTACAATCGATGCATACGTATATCCTGTCACACAATTCTTCTTCAAACTATGGAAATAGGGCATATAATCTTCATTCGTCTTAAAATCTCCCAGCACCTTAATATCTGCGAATGTTTCATTGACAACTGTTATGATATTCGGATATTGCTTTGCTGTACTTTGCTGTTCATTCGCTGATTTCTTTTCATATTCCTGAATGATCTGATCAACCTTCGCTGTTGTATATCCTTCTGGCTTCTTCACGACCGCATATCCAACACTTCTTGCAAATGTCAGCACACCTCCATATTTTTGATAACTTTCCATTGGACGGAACATACGAATATTGATCTGGTGCTCTTCCATAAAATCAGACAGTATGATCTGATTTGTGAACAATCCGCATCCTAATGCAACAACAATAAATCCTGCAATGTGAAATACTCTTTTTTCTGTAACCTTTACCTCATGAAGTCTTAAAAATGTAAAGAAAAATGCCATACATACCAAGATCACACTATATTGTTCAAACGTCAATTTGAATGTATAATTACCCATCACGCTAGTAGCCGTCTGTACTGTTAAAATATCTGGTGCCATCATCGGAATCCCGCGAAATTCATATACAACACATACAACTACCGCAAAGATAAACAATACAAATGGTACGATCACTGATCCAACTCTGATGCTGTTTGTCAAAAATATGATCAGCAGATCCACCAAAATGATCATTGCAAGACTTAGAACGATCCAAAGTGGCTCTTTCTGATAGAACTGTGTCGGCGGAAATGCACACTCTGCTTCATTGATCAAAAATTCTGACAAGATCCATCCCATAACTGGTGCGATCACTCCAAGAATGATCACAAAAGCCCTGTCAACCTTCTGACTCAAACGAATGTCGCAAACTGTTACAAATACCATCCAAAAACATGCCAAAAATACAAATCCCATACGTTTCAGGTAAAAATCAGTCTGCACATGATACATTGGCTTATTTGATAAAAAGAATCCAAGCAATGCAAACATGACCAGTAATTTTAAAACTGCGGTAACTTTATATCTCTTTTTTTCACTTTTAAAAATATTGCTAATTTCTATAAAATGCATCAAAAACTAATCCTTTCATCGATAGCATTATCTTAAATTCTTTTTGTTTGATAACGCAGAAAAGAAGAATTCCGTCTCTAGCCGTTCATAACCTCTATTGTCAACGAAATTCCTCTTATATCTTAATTCATAACTCTTGCTATTTATTCGCTGTTGTTCCGTTTAATCCAAGATCCTGTTTGATCTTTGTTGTAGAAATTCCTTCTGTTCTTGGAAGATATACGACTTCACAGTAATCTTTTAAGAAATCAAACTTACCTTTCCAGTCATCTCCCATAACAAATGTATCTACATGATATTCTTTCACATCGGAAATCTTCTGATCCCAATTTTCTTCTGGAATCACAAGATCCACATAACGAACTGCTTCTACAAGTTTTTTTCTTTCTTCATAACTGAAATAACATTTTTTCCGTTTTTCATTCCAGTTAAACTCATCTGTTGATACAACTACAATTAAATAATCACCTAATTCTTTTGCTCTGCGCAATAAATTGATATGTCCCGCATGCAGTAAATCAAATGTTCCATATGTGATTACTTTTCTCATATCACACCTCCGTGTCTTCTATCTTACTTTGTTTTCTCTTCGTATACTTTACTTACTTCTTCAATCGATCCATGAGAAATGATCTTTCCTTTTTCAAGTAGGATTGCCTTATTACATAATCTCTTTACCTGATCTAAAGAATGAGATACAAATAATACTGTAACTCCCTTGTCAAACATACTCATGATCTTTGCTTCACTTTTCTTTCGGAATTTCGCATCTCCGACAGATAATACTTCATCCAGGATCAAGATATCTGGTTCCACCAATGTTGCAACAGAGAATCCAAGTCTTGATTTCATACCTGAAGAATAGTTCTTAACTGGGACATCTATAAATTTGCCCAGTTCTGAGAACTCTATGATCTCATCTAACTTCTCATCTAAGAACTTCTTTGAGAATCCAAGAACTGCTCCATAAAGATAAATATTCTCACGTCCTGTATACTGTTGATCAAATCCAGCACCTAATTCAAGCAATGGAGCGATCTTCCCCTTGGCTGTCACAGTTCCTTCCGTTGCTTTTAATACCCCTGCAATAACCTTTAACAGCGTACTCTTTCCAGCTCCATTCAATCCAAGGATTCCAAGTCGATCCCCTTTGTTAAGGGTAAAATTAATATCTTTTAATGCCCAGAATTCATTATATGAAATCTGATGTTTCAATAACTTGATCACATAATCTTTCAGATCATCAACCTTTTCCTGACTTAAGTTAAACTTCATTCCAACATGTTCAACTTTCAATACTTCTTTCTTTGCCATGATACCCTCCTAAATATGCAGAATGAATTCATCTTGCTTCTTATAGAAGAAAATCAATCCTACAATAACACTTACGATTGCAAACACGATGGATGCAGCTAAAAACTTCATATTCATCGGCATACCAAAAACAGCCTGTCTAAAATTATGGATCAAAAGATATAATGGATTACATTTTAAGATCCATCCAAAACCTGATTTTAATAACTTCTCTGGTTTGTAGAAAATTGCTGAAGCATACATAATGATCATTAATCCTACAGACCATAAATATTCTAAGTCTCTAAAGAATACTGCCATCGTAGATAGGATCATTCCAACTCCAAAAGCTGTGATCAGTAATAAGATTAATGGAATGATCGCCTGTGCCAGATAAATGGTTGGATATACCTTCAAAACAATAGATACTACTACCAACACGATCAAAGAGATAGCAAAAATAATATAATTAAACAATACACTGGATAATGGATAAATATATTTTGGCACATATACTTTCTTGATCATTCCTGCATTCGTCCTGATCGCTTTCATCGCACCATTTGTCGCAGATGAAAAGAAACTATACATCAAACGTCCACATAAGATATATACTGGGAAATGTGGATCCTTGTTTCCAAACAATGTACCAAATACTACACTTAGTACGATCATTGTCATTAACGGTTCTAACAGTGTCCATAAAATACCTAAATATGATCTTCTGTATTTTAACTTAACACCTTTCTTTACAAGTTCCCATAAAAGGAATCTGTACTTTTTAAAATTTTCAATATAAGATTTCACTGTACTTCTCCATTTTGATATTTTTAATTTACACCTTGCTATTATACTATTCCTTAACAGATTATTCAACTATCTAAAATCTTCCGATCAAAAATTTAGCTTTTGTATTAACAAATGTTATTATTGAATATTCAATGATCATCACAAGGATCATTGCCCCAAGCAGTCAATATAATATCTCCATGCCATGATCCCTGGCATTCCTGATATGATCTTCCATCCTGCAGTTGCAGTAGAAATAATATAAAACGGTCTTTGTGTACACATTAATATCAAAGAATTCTTTCCAAAATAATTCAGTATCGTAAATGAAACATAATCTTCAAGAAATTCAAAGACAAATAGTGCTCCAAAAGATCCAATGATTCCTGTAACAAAAAATAGTGGTGGGTGAATACCTAAAGACATATTATTTAAATCTACACCATTATTTTGCTGTGATAAAAGATATTTCCAATTGTAAATACCAGTCCGATCATAAATCGGATTTCTCTGGATGTTACTTTACTGAATAACATACATCCAATATGTCCTATCTCCAAGAACCATAATGCGATCAATGCTTTACTGATCGGTAAGATCAAAAATGATATTCTTTCAAATGTTAATGGATCCACTGAAACGATCAAGTGTCTGATAAAATAAGACTCCCAAATTCCAAAAACAGGTATCACGATCAATATCACGATCCTCACCCATTTCGGAAGATATTTGATAAGACAGAAAAACAGGATCTCCGCAATAAATAACACCGGCAAAAACCATAGTGCAAATGTTCCTCTTAATGTGATTGTTGCCAAAATATAAGATTTGATCGCCGGAATATCAATTCTGTGTTTCATGATCATCGTTGCAAATCGAAAGCCAATCGACAAAATACTAAACAATACATATGGCAGCATCAATGATTTCAATAGCTTTACTGAATATCCCTTTAATGTCTGTGTCCGATAAGAATCTGCATACCGGATCAGATATCCGGCGGCAACAAAGAAAATTGCCATCTTGAATGATGCCGCCCACGTATCGACTGGATTATCAAGCTTGGTAATATGTCCCCATGTTACCATCAAGATTCCTAAGCCTTTGCACAAATCTATATATTTTATTCTCCTCTTTTTGTCCATTTTAATATCCTTTGCTTATGATATATTCATACGTACGTTTACTGTTATCATTATCACGATATTCAAAATAATAATCTTTTAATTTTGTATATTCTTCTTTTTCTTTAAATCCATTGTGAATATACTCTTCAATTCCATCGATCAATTTCTCATATTCTGTATAACGTTCTCCAAATAGTTCATGCTCCATATCCAGATAACTTCCATGCGCCTGCATATACATATCATAATCAAACTGATAGAATAATACGGGTTTATCAAGATAACATACATCCCAGCATACACTAGAATAATCTGTGATCAGCATAGAACATTTCTTCATGATCTCATTTAATGGCTCTGTTCCAAATGGAATCAACTCAATATTATCTCCACTGACATTAAACTCACTCAAATAATCTTTAAACTTTGGATGAATGTAAAAAATCAATTTAACATCATTTTCTTTTAAGATTCTTGCAAGTTTCTGACTCTGTAACAGTTTCATATAGTTTTTATAATAATCACTTGCCTTAAACTCTTCTGCACTCTTTTCTTCCAACCATGATCTCCATGTCGGCATTGCAAGAATGATCTTTTCCTCTGGTTTTGAAGTATCTTCCAGAACATCCCATCTCGTAAATCCAAGAATCGGTGCATCTCCATCTTCATATCCAAAATTCTCTACAATGATCTTATGCTCAAATCTTGATGTCGTTGTAAAATGAGTCATAGGACTTGAACCTTTCATTCCAAAAATCGGATGTACACGTTTTAATGCTGTCACCCCATGCTGTAAAAACAAGATATTATGTTTTGAAATACGATTTGAGATCACATTTGGTTTTGCTCTCCATGTATATAAATGTTTCTTTGAATCAGAAGCTATATATAAATTAGCAACAAGTGAATATAAAATATGTCGAAAACTCATAAATGGAATCACATGCTTTCCATATTGCTTCATCTTATCATAATCAGCAGAATCTGTATCGAGAATATAATAAATATGCTGCTTCTTTTCTTTTGGAAGCTGCTCCATACAATATTTGAAGAAATAATATCCATTATCCTGCGCCATAGAGCAGAATTTTTCAAATACTAACCATACTCGTTTCTTTTTCCAATATGGTAATAACAACGTATAAACACCAAAAGCTGCTAATTCCTTGATCTTTACATCAAATCCATCATATTTTGATCTTGTACGATAAGTAAATGCCATTTTGCATGTGATCGTCGAATAAGGGAAAATAATATGCTCTTTATCAACATCACATTGATAATTCATCAGTAATAATTTTAATCTCTGCCATCTGCTCCAATATGCACTTACTCTTACTTCTTCTCCATTCTTCTCTGTTACAGCAAATACATCCCAAAACAGTTCTTCCAGTGATAATACCGACATATCAATCTGAGCATCAATAATATAATGATCACCTGACCTCGTTACTTTATATTCAAATGGATAATCGATCGTCTCCACTTTACTTCGATATGATAATATGACATTTTTGATTCCAGCTTCTTTGTTTTTATATTTCATTTTCACATGAACTTTTGAACCCTTGATCTTGAATTTCAGTACTTGTCCACGCATATTACGAACAGATAACTGTGCCTGATCTCCCATAAATACAGAAAATCTTCCATCTACTTCATTCATATAAGGAATCACACTTGTATCCGCAGGTTCGAATGTATTCTGATAAGTAATATCATGTTTCTTGATCCCTGTCATATATACAGAAGATTTATCTAATTCATCCATCACTTCTTTGCGTTTTGCATATTCTTTACGATCTACAAAGAAATATGGCAGTTTGTTGCCATTTTCATCTTCTAATTCGATCATCAACTGATATCTTCCGTTCATATCTGCAATTTCAAGCGAAAGAAATTCATCAAAATATTCCTTGATACAATGATCTTTCCATTCTTTTTCTGTTAGATCCCTTGTATAAATGATCTGACTTTTCTTATTTACAAGTAACAGCTTCTTTGGCTGACCTTTCTTGCCTTCCTCAAACTTAATCTCCAAATGGTCTTCCATTACTCGCATGGATGCATTGATCATTTTTTTCTTATTGAAAGAAAATGTCTCTCCTGCTTCTCCATGATAGTATTCTGTCTCAAACTTTGAATATACTGGAAGATCTGCAAAGCATCTCTTGATCTCCCTCTTATGAAGTTCTTTTCTGACCTTGGCACTCTTTCTCTTTAACACTTCTTCTGCATAGGTTCTTGGAAGTGTTCGTGTAATAAAAATATAATCAAAATCATCAAGATAATTATCATGTAAATGACTGCTTAATTCTGGATTGAAGAAACGTTTTTCAAAGATCACTACATCTTCATCTTTCTTAGCAATCTGTGCGATCGTATCGATCGTCTGTGCTGTTTTTACATTTGGATAGTGCAAAACTCTTCGTTTCTTTTCTTTGTTAAAACTGTAATCGATCGTTGGCATATCGCACATATTTCCATGAAAAACAAGTTCTGCCATATTCTTTGCAGCATCAATAGAATCATACTGAATATATTTTTCTGTATATTCCATATCATTTTCATAAGAATCCTCGCGGAATGTCTCGTTGACCAGACAATCTCTTAATGCTTCCTTGTCATAGATCTTTCTAAATGGCAATTCTTTGATATCAAAATACATTCCTCTATCGTGCATGTATTCTTCATAGTCATACATATATAATATGATTGGTTTTCTTGTAATCGAGTAATCAAAAAATACGCTTGAATAATCTGTGATCAGTGCATCAACACTATTCAAAAATTCATATTTGTCAACACCACTTGGAAATGGATAAATATGTTCATAATTATCCATCTTTACAAACTTCTGCACAATTGGATGAAAGTTTACATATAATTTCTGATCATCCTTTAAATTCTCATCAAGATAATGTAACAGCTGATTGATCTCTCTGCTATATTCAGAGGTATTCACATCATGATTACTCTGTCCACGCCATGTCGCATATATGCCATCGTTGTATAATCTTCATTTCCAAGTTTCTTTGTTACCTGATCAGCTTTCTCATGATCCATAAAAATACTGTTTCTTGGATATCCATTCATCACAACAGTTCCTGTATACAAAGCTTCCAGATTATAATCTTCCATGATCGCTTTTCTTGTAAATTCATTTGGGAACATGATGTAGTTGGCATGTAAGAAATTATGTTGCACATTATACATGGATTCAATTCCAAAACGCATTCGTTTTCCTAATGTCTTTAACGGTGTTCCATGCCATGTCTGTAGGTACACCTGTTCATCTCTTCGAATGAAATACGCCGGAAAAGAACTGTTATTGATCAGATACTTGGATGTTGCAAGCACTTTTACATATTTAAAATCTGCAATATCTACAAGTTCTACCTTCAATCCGATAGAATCAATAAATTTCTGATCACGTTTCTTATCATTCGTCGCAAAATAGATCTTGAAATCTTTTGATTCCGGCATTTTTCAAAAACTCCTGCAAGATCGCCAAGGATGAATCTGACACATCCTTGCCGTGAAATGACTCAAAGAGTGCTTGTTTTTCATTGATCTTGCCATGTTTATAATACCAGGCATAGATAAATTTCATCTTTGGAGTTTTTGGAAATAATCTTTTTACAAATCGAATAATTTTTCTTATTTTATCCATGTTTCCTTCTTAAACCTTTCAATGACCTTCTTAAAGATTGTTCTGCCTTATGGCATTGTTTGTTTTTATTTTCCCTGCATCATATTAAATACTTTTTCAGATGAATTTTCACATTCATATGGAATGTATGTTTCATGGAATGCATCGACTCTCTGTTTTGAATTTTCAATCGTTTCATCCAGATGCTCAATCGCATCTAACACCTCATCAGACGTATATAGTAATGGTCCTGGTGCTTCTTTTTCGATATCAATATTAAATCCACGAAGCTTATCTCTATATTCATCCAGATCATATGTAAAGAATAACATTGGTCTGTCGAGAACTGCATAATCAAACATTACAGAAGAATAATCTGTGATCAGGATGTCTGTAATGATATATAAATCTTCAATAGATTCATAATCCGTAAGATCATACACAAATCCATCTGCTGGAACTCCTTTCCAACCTTTTGCTGAAAAGTGATGCAGTCTTAAGATCAATACATATTCATCTGAAAATTTTTCCTTCATCTTCTCAAGATCTAGCATTAATTCAAACTTATCACGCACTCTCCATGTTGGTGCATACATGATGACTTTCTTATCTTTTGGAAGTCCTAATTTTTCTTTTAATCTGCCCATTTCTTCTTCGTTATTAGAAGAATACAAAATATCTGTTCTTGGATATCCAGTATCCATGATCGTGTTTTCAAATTTAAATGCAGATGGTGCAAGATCCGCAACAAACTTACTTTGCACGATCAGATAATCCCAACGTTTGCACTTTCTAATGTACTTCTTTTCTGATTTCTTTGTAGGGAAATCGCCTGGTACATCCAATCCAATTGTCTTTAATGGTGTTCCATGCATCGTCTGTACTTCAATCTGCCCTTTTCTCTTCTCATAAGAATCAGCAAAATTTACATTATTCACAAAGTATTTTGCTCTTGCCATATAATATAAATACTTCCAAGATAGTCTTCTGACTCTAATACCATTTCCCGTGATCGGAATGCATTCATCTTTTAATGACCAGATACACGTATAATCTGGATGATTCTTATCAATATATTCATATAAATATCTAGGGTTACAGCTAAATTTACTTCCCCACATAGATTCAAATACGATCCATTTTTTCTTTAATGGAAGAAGTCTTAATAACGGATATAAGAATCTGTTGACAAAAGCTCTTTTCTTCGCACTTCTTGTCAGGAATTCCTTGACCCTCAGCGTAGTAAAATACAGAAAATCATCTTCTGGATCAATAATAAATCGATATCTTCTTTCTTTCGTGTAGTATTTTTTATCAAAAACTTTATGTTCCCCACCAAGTGCACATACCTTCTGCTGTTCATTATTTTCATATAAAATAAACACCTGACGACGTCTTGCATAAAGATTCTTGATGATTTTTTCGTCCTTTAAACTTAAAGAAATGACAACTTTCTCCTCTTCTCCATGTTGATTCACGGATCCTGTTCCAAGAATAATCTTTTCTTCTTCTAATGGATCTTCTACATACAATGTTGCTCTCTGCCAGTTACCGATATTTTTGTTTATGATCTCAAATGAAAACTGTTCCTCATTCTGTTTTACATCTCGTATCACAGGTACTGCCTTTCGATTTAACAAGTAACATCTATGATCTCCTGATGTTTCTTCTACTAACTGATTCTTCTGGTTTTCTACAAAGATTCTCCTTTTTCTTTTCTTTGTATACAGGAATAAATAAATTACCTTTTTTAACTGCAATATATCGTTTATTTTCTGGAATATCTGAAATATCCACAGAAACATCTTCCTGTGTTATAGCTGCTTTTAAGATTTCCGCATTATGTGCATCTTTCGCTTCATATAATGCATCAACTTTCTCAGAAAGTTTTAATCTTAACTGATCACCGTCCAATTTCATATCATTTAATTCGATGTTCTTTTGTGAAATTTTTACTTTAAAATCATATCTGTAAGACTTGCTAAGTTCGATCAGCATATGATCTTTAAAATATGTTTTCTTGTCCAATTTATTGCCAAGAGATTTTAAGATTCCTCTTAAAATAGTTTCTTTCTTCCATCTGTCTCTCTCATAAGTTAATAATATATGGTATTCTCCATCAAGCTTTAATTCTCTGATCTTGGCTGCATCCAGTATGATCCGGTATCCACAACCTTTATAATTTGCTAAATGGATTTGTTTTGTCTCGTTATCAATTTTTAAGCCAAATTTCTTCTGTGCATATTGTGACTTAATACTTTGTATTTCCAGTGGAATCTTCTCTCCTGTACTTAAGCATACCAAATGTGCTGATAATTTTTGTACATTTACATTTGGCACAGATAATCCTCGTAAGAATACATATCCTTCGATCACACATTGCTCTTTCTGCCATGCCACATCATAAATCAATTGAGTAAGTCTCCACTGATCTAATGCCTCTGTCATATCTGCCTTATCACCAGTTACGATCGCTTTCGGGAATTTTCCAATATATTTGTTGCCCTTTTTCACGATCTTTAAATTCTTATAATTATCAACTTCATATTGACGCAGTTTTACTAATCGTTTTTCATCCAGATTCATCAAAGCCACATATTTTTCACGATATAAAACTGGTAACTTATCGATCGTTCTAAAGGAATTGTTTCTTCTATATAATCTTTAATGATCTTCATCATCTCGAGTGTTCTGTTATCTGAAAGATAAATACAGTTGTTCACATAGATCATCAGATCAATATATAACCATTTATAATATTTTGCATCCCATAATTCTTGTTCTTTGACATTCTCCTCAAAGAATTTATCTACCATACGTAAAACAGTAATACGATCTCTCATATTCGTAAAGTCATCTGCTCTCTGCGTAATAGACTTATTAGCTCCATCACGAATTCTCCAACGATAACAGACATCCTGCACCATTGTCACATTATTAGCAAGATAATGCATAGGAATCGTTACTGGAATATCTTCATAGAGAATTCTCTCTGGAAATTCAAAATGATTACGATCCCAAAACTCTTTCAAAATTAATTTATTCCATGAGGTTGTATCATAAATCAGATCCGTATTGTCTGTAATATGTGTTTTATCAATATATTTTCTAAATGCAATTTCATGCAGATTCGATACATGGTCTTTCTTTGAGTTAAATCTCGCAACACTTCCAACTACCATCTCGCTATGATTTTTCTCTGCTGCAAGATACATTTTCTCGTATGCATCATCTGGGACAATATCATCTGAATCAAGAAAAATAATGTATTTTCCTTTTGCATACTTCACTCCTGTATTTCTCGCATTTCCAAGTCCACCATTTACCTGTCTTACATACTCAAAATGATCATATCGACTAGCAAATTTCTTGGCAATGTCTGTACTTCCATCTAAAGAACCATCATCAACCATGATGACCTGCAGATCCTCTAATGTCTGATCTACAACTGATTGCAGACATTCTTCCAAATATTCTTCTACGTTATAAATTGGTATGATAACACTTACTTTTATCTCTCTCATCACTTACTCCTATCTCTCTGGGAATTTCAATTCAATATCTCCTGGGATATTATAATACATCTTATAACGCCATACCCATGCTGGATTATATACATCTAAACCATAACAGTATGTATCTCCAAGCGGTATTTCCTTTAATTCAATCTTCTTCTCTCCTTGTTTTATCTGTGTTTGTATATATTGAAGTCTGTCATTCACTTGTCCATGAACAAAATAATATACACCAATATTTCCGATCATCACAAAGAAAATACACATCATGATCCCTGTGTTTAAATATCCTTTGCTTATCTTTAAAAATCCACTTCGTATACTATACGATAACAATACTCCAAGATATAAAACGAAAAAGATATATGTTACATAAAAACAACGAATTGCAATCGGACTTGCAACGATCAATGGTCCCATTAAAATCAGTTGTGACCATAAAATGATCTGAACGATCACCTTATCCTTAAAATCTGTAATAAACCATGCACTAAAAGCTGCCAATGCTAAACAATACGTCGTTACTATTACAGCCTGCGCTGCATTGCCCCATGCCAAATAATCTTTCCATATACCAAGATTCATAAAATTAAATATATAAATGCTAAAAAAACACTGAACAGAAGCAAGAACAATCCTTGTCCTTTCTTCTTTCTCTTTTGAATCAATATCAAAATCAATCCACATGTCACTATATTTAATAAATGATTCGGCATGATCCAATAATTAATGATCGTGTCTGCGTATACCTTTAATGCAGAGGCAAACCATTCAAAGCTTAATTCAAACGCTGCGATCTCTTTTCCTGTTCCCTGTGATGTATGTGCCGCAGCCATACGATATGCGCTATTCGAGAACATCCAAAATGCACCAATACCAACCATGATCAAATGAAGTAACATTCCTTTATGCAGCTTCTTATATTGTACACCATAAATAATTAAAAAAGCGATACTTAGTACAATTAGATATACCGTTGAATTTTCAAGAACCAAGCTTCCAAGAAATGCATTGATCATTGAAATCCCTGTTTTCAACTTCGACACTTTCTTTTCTTTGAAAATAGATATATGATATAGCAAAAATCCAAGAATCATCGTTGCACTAACACAGAAATTTGAAAATCCTGATACCCATCCATACGTCTGACTCATTAAGCTTGTTGGAATATTGACTACAAAAAAAACACAAATTAAAAATGATAATATCTTATATTCTGTCAATTGATATATCAAGTATAACATTGCAGTCATTATCCCAGAAATAGCCATACTTCTCAATACGATCGGCAATCTTGTTAAAACAATGACCAAAATATCTCCAAAGTAACGTCCATTATATCCTTCAAACCACGTTTTTAATCTCATGATCCCTACTTCACTTCCCCATCGCCAATCATCCAGTGCTTCCGGCACCCATAACTGCCAAATGGAAATAATACAAAAATATGATCAATATCCAAATATTGATGATTCTTTTCTTTTTTCAATGTACTGTTACTCCTTCTTTTGTTACTAATCTTTTGACCCAATCTATAAACTTCTCATATCGAATTAATTTCTTAAACCATTCTAATACAATCGATGTCACCAATGAAATTGCCATAAGTACTATATAATCTAACCATGCATAATAAAAATGAATATGTAAATTTAATGAAAAAAATACATCTCTGATAAAATGAAATGAATCAAGAAAATATTCATAGAATGTTTTCCTATAAATTCCAGTATAGTATTTACGATCGGAATTTTTGACACATAAAGATATGCAAAAACAATCCACAGCAATGGAACAATTCCATAATTCAATTCTGTACACACAGTAACATCACATGTTATATACAATTTAAATGTCACATACAATCCCACAAGAAACATTATGAATATCAGCCATTTATAATACAAAGCTCGTTTTTTGCACCCATTTTTGCTATTTTTGGTAAATATATCATTTTTCTGCAAAAATCACGCCAACAAATTACAATAAACAAAAAATGATAAGCATGAATTGTTTCCCTGAAATCCTATTCCAAATATTCTTGGCATAATAAATGTCAATACAATTGTAGCTATCCCTCCAATTTTTTTTGCATAAGCAATCTACTACAGGTACAATTATAATTATTGTAACTGCCAGACTCATGTACCACCATGCACCATTCATACTCGGAGTTCCCAAAAAAGCACTCAATCCCAACATATCCAATATAATATTAGCTATACCATGAGATTTCATATACACCTTTATAGGCATTCGATCTATTATCGAACATATAAAAAAAGCACCAACAAATACAAACCAATATCCTTTATATAATTTAAGAAGCCTCCTTTTTATTCCACCCATCAGCTGCTCCCTTTTTTTCTG
>ENA-OQLB01000554-OQLB01000554.1-human-gut-metagenome-genome-assembly--contig:-NODE-554-length-20519-cov-2.113329_pt1 | contig 20519 bp, 28 predicted proteins | sample MGYA00242656_ERZ504813 | MGnify/ENA primary metagenome ERZ504813 (study PRJEB26092, sample SAMD00036388) | human gut metagenome | host: Homo sapiens | study: EMG produced TPA metagenomics assembly of... | reverse complement strand
ACAAGAAGCCATATCTATTGTTTCCTTCAAGACTGAGAGGCCGCTTCCCCAGTTAATAAATTAATCCCAAATTTAATCCTAAATTAAAGATAGAAAGATGATATAATTATAATACGAATATGCCCACACGGAGGAAACGTATATGAGTGAATTTGTGACCTTAAAAGATGTCAGGAAGATATATAAGATGGGGGAAGTTGAGATCATGGCAGCAGCCGGAATCGACTTTGAGATTAAGAAAGGGGAATTCGCAGTTGTAGTCGGACCCAGTGGTGCAGGAAAGACAACGGTGCTGAATATTCTTGGGGGAATGGACACCGCTACGTCGGGACAGGTGCTGGTTGACGGTCAGGACATTGCAACGTATTCTACGAAGCAGTTGACGGCATACAGAAGAGATGATATCGGATTTGTCTTTCAGTTCTATAACCTGATTCCGAACCTGACAGCACTGGAGAATGTAGAACTGGCTCTTCAGATATGTAAGGATCCAATGGATGCACAGGAAGTTTTGGAAGAAGTTGGACTGGGAGAAAGACTGGATAATTTTCCGGCGCAGTTGTCGGGAGGAGAACAGCAGAGAGTGTCGATCGCAAGAGCACTGGCAAAGAATCCGAAGCTGTTACTCTGCGATGAACCGACCGGTGCACTGGATTATAATACAGGAAAATCCATTTTGAAATTATTACAGGATACCTGCCGGAACAGTGGAATGACGGTGATTCTGATCACACATAATTCGGCAATTGCGCCAATGGCAGACCGGGTGATCAAGATTAAAAACGGCCGGGTGGATAAGATCATACAGAATCCGCAACCAGTTCCGGTTGAGACATAGAATGGTAAAAGGCAGGGACGGCAGATGGCAAAAAAGATAACACGTAAGAATTTTTATATGGAGATCCGCCATAGTTTCGGACGCTTTATTTCTATTCTTTTTATTGTTGCGCTGGGAGTTGCATTCTTTTCCGGTATCCGGGCATCTGAGCCATCTATGAAGATTACCGGAGATGCGTATTTTGATAAGTCAGATCTGATGGATATCAAGGCGGTCAGTACACTTGGAATTACGGAAGATGATGTGAAGGCGGTCAGAAATGTAAAAGGAGTTGGAAAGGCAGAAGGAGCCTACAGTGCGGATTTCCTGAATATAAAGAATAAGAAGCAATATGTACTCCACGTGATGTCCGGGGTGAAAGATATGAACAAGATTACGGTCAGTGAAGGCCGTATGCCGGAAAAAGTGGGAGAATGTCTGGTAGATGATCAGATGAAGTATAAAGTCGGAGAGACGATCAGGCTTAAGTCCGGGACGGATGACAAGGTGACGGATACCCTGAAGGTGGAGGAACTTAAGGTTGTCGGAAAAGGGAATTCACCGTGTTATATAGCATTGAATCGCGGAAGTACAACAATCGGAACGGGTACAGTCAGCGGATTTGTAGTAGTGCCGGAGAAAACATTTCATCTGGATGTATATACGGAAATGTATGTGCGGGTGCAGGGGGCGGAAGATCTGACTGCATATACCGGTGCATATAAACAGAAAGTAAAGACAGTCAAAAAACGATTGAAAGCAATCACAGAAGAAAGAGGAAAAATCCGTAAGGAAGAACTGTTAGATAAAGCGAATACAAAGATTGAAAAGGCACAGAAAAAGCTTGATGACGGAAAAGCTGAATCAGAGCAGAAACTTTCAGACGCAGAAAGGCAGATCACAGACGGAGAGACGCAGATTTCACAGGCAAAGGAAACACTCGTAAGCGGGAAGTCGCAGATGGAAGATGCGAGGGCGAAGATCCGGGCGAAGCAGCAGAAATTGGATGAGGCAAAGAAAACATATCAAAATGTCCTTCAACAGCTGGAGCAGGGGAAAAAGCAGTACGAACAGGGAAAAGCAGCTTATGATTCGCAGTATGCAGAAGCACAGGCACAGATCCAGACAGGAGAACAGGGGTTGGCTGTATACAGAACAGAACTTGACCAGGGATGGGATGGATATCAGACACTTCTGAAGAACATAGAAGCATTAAAAGCACAGGTGTCAGGAGAGACAGAACAGGATCAAGAGCTGTCGCAGAAAATCCGGGAGCTGGAAGCACAGGCACAGGAAACAAAGCAGACACTGGATGCGAAAGAACAGGATTACCAGACAAAGAAAGAGCGAACTGGACACAGCAAAACAGCAGCTTACGAATGGGAAAGCAGAGCTGGATCAGGCAAAAGCGCAGCTGGATGCAAGTGAAATAAAACTTAGCAGTGCAGCGGCAAGTATAGAATCCGGACAGAAACAGTTAGATGCAGGAAAAGCAGAGCTGGAAGCGCAGGAGCAGACGTTGAAAAATGGTGAAGTGGAAATTGCGGAAAATGAAGCAAAACTTGCCGATGCCAGGAAAGAATATGAAGAAGGAAAGAAGACATCGGAAGCAGAAATTGCAAAAGGCGAGAAAAAGCTTGCTGATGCCGGTAAGCAGATCAGTCAGATCAAGAATCCAAAATGGTATCTATATGATAGAAGTACACTGACAGAATATGATGGATTCGGAGAAAATGCGGATCGTATGCGTGCGATCGGAAAAGTATTCCCGGTTATGTTCTTCCTTGTTGCAGCATTGATCAGTCTGACCGGTATGACACGTATGGTAGAGGAACAGAGAATAGAGATAGGTACCATGAAGGCTTTGGGATACGGAAATTTTTCCATTGCATCGAAATATCTGGGATATGCATTCCTTGCAACGGCAGGAGGAAGTGTTCTTGGAGTACTGGTGGGAGAGAAAATCCTTCCGTATATTATTATCTATGCATATGAGATCATGTATCCTCATATTCCGAAGATATATGTACCATACCACATGAGTTATGCTGTGATGGCATCCGCTGCTCGATCGCATGTACTATGGGAGCAACACTTGCATCCTGCTATAAGGAACTTGCAGCGGAACCGGCAGTGCTGATGCGTCCGCCGGCACCAAAAAACGGGCGGAGAGTTTTCCTGGAAAGAATCGGATTCATCTGGAAACGGATGAATTTCACCTGGAAATCCACGATCAGGAATCTGATGCGTTATAAAAAGCGTTTCTTTATGACCGTATTCGGAATCGGCGGTTGTATGGCGCTGATGCTGGTCGGATATGGAGTAGGGATTCTGTATATGAGATCGCAGATATTCAGTATGAAGAGATTCAGCTGTATGATGGACATATATTCTATAAAGATGATGTGACAAAGACAGAGAAAGAAGAGCTAAAGGAGTATCTGAAAACAGATTCAGATATTCAGAGTTATATGGAGGCAGATATGCGGAGTGTGACCGCATCCGGAGGCGATAAAAAACTCAGCGTGTACCAGTGCATATTAGGTAATCCAAAGATTGCAGAAAAGTATGTGGATTTTCATGACAGGAAGACGAAAGAATCGTATACACTCACCGGTGATGGAGTAATTGTCAGTGAAAAGACGGCGAAACTTCTGAATGTAAAAGAAGGGGATACCATCAAAGTGAAGAAGGGAACGGAGAAGAGTGTCACTGTAAAGATTGCGCATATCTGTGAAAATTACATGGGACATTATATCTATTTTACACCGCAGTATTACAAGAAGGTATCTGGAAAGACGGTGAAATATAATTGTATCATGTTCCGGGCGAAGAACGGATATTCGGAGGACCAGGTGAAAAAGGCGGGAGAAAAGATCCTGTCAAAAGATCAGGTACTGACAATCTCATACCTGCTTGATATCAGAGATCAGCTGGATGATATGCTGGCCAGCCTGAATCTGGTGATCATTGTACTGATCGTCTCAGCCGGAATGTTGGCATTTGTGGTACTTTATAATCTAAACAGCATTAATATCACAGAACGCCAGAGAGAACTTGCGACTTTGAAAGTACTTGGATTCTATGATACGGAAGTAGCAGAATATGTATTCCGTGAAAATATCCTGCTGACGTTGATCGGATCCGTGGCAGGTGTTGTATTCGGTAAGATTTTGCATCTGTTTGTAATTCAGACAGTAGAAGTGGATGCGGCAATGTTTGGCCGGAGTATTTATCTGAAGAGTTATATCTACAGTTTTTTATTTACGATAGGGTTCTCATTGTTCGTAAACTGGGTAATGTATTTTAAACTGAAAAAGATTGACATGGTAGAATCATTGAAAAGTATAGAGTAAAGTTTATAAACGGTTTATAAATTTCACAGAATTGTTAGCACTCTTTTTGAAAGAGTGCTAATTTTCTATTGACTTTTAAAATAAGCAGTATTATCATATCACTTAGATGAAAAAATGTAGCAAAAAGGTGTCTGCCGACAGAAGAAGCAGTACCTTTTGTCACTAATATGATAGAAATATAAAAAGTAGAAATAGGAGTGATTTACAATGGCAGCAAAGAAAGGTAGTTTGTCAATCAGCAGTGAAAACATTTTCCCGATTATTAAAAAATGGGTATATTCCGATCACGATATTTTCGCACGTGAGTTGGTATCCAACGGATGTGATGCAATCACAAAACTGAAGAAACTGGATATGATGGGTGAATACCAGTTGCCGGATGATTATAAACCGGCGATCAAAGTTGAAGTCAATCCAGAAGAAAAGACTCTGAAATTTACAGATAATGGTCTTGGAATGACAGCCGATGAAGTAGAAGAATACATTACACAGATCGCATTTTCCGGAGCAACACAGTTCCTTGAAAAATATAAAGATAAGACAACAGAGGATGATATGATCGGACACTTCGGTCTTGGATTCTATTCTGCATTCATGGTAGCTGACGAAGTACATATCGATACCCTTTCCTATAAAGAAGGGGCAAAGCCGGTACACTGGGTAAGCAACGGCGGAACAGAGTATGAGATGGAAGAAGGCAGCAAACAGGAAGTCGGATCCACTATGACACTGTATCTGAATGAGGACAGTCTGGAGTTTGCAAATGAATACAGAATGAGAGAAGTTCTGGAAAAATATTGTTCCTTTATGCCGGTAGAAATCTTCCTTTCCAAGGCAAATGCAGAGCCTGAATATGAGACGATCGACGAAGCAGATCTGAAAGATGATGATGAAGTAATCGAGCATATTCACGAAGATGCCAAGATGGAAGAAAAAGAGAATGAAAACGGCGAGAAAGAAATGGTAGAGACAGAACCTGCCAAAGAAAAAGTAAAGATCAAAAAAACGTCCGGTTTCATTAAGTGATATCCACCCACTGTGGACAAAGCATCCGAATGAATGCAGTGATGAAGATTATCTGAACTTCTACCGCAAAGTATTCATGGATTACAAAGAGCCACTGTTCTGGATCCACCTGAATATGGATTATCCATTTAATTTAAAAGGAATTTTGTACTTCCCAAGAATCAACACAGAGTATGATTCTATTGAAGGAACAATTAAGTTATACAACAACCAGGTATTTATCGCGGACAATATCAAAGAAGTCATTCCGGAATATCTGATGGTATTAAAGGGAGTCATCGATTGTCCGGATCTGCCGCTTAACGTATCACGTAGCGCATTACAGAATGACGGATTTGTGAATAAGATCTCTGAATACATTTCCAAGAAGGTTGCAGACAAGCTTTCCGGAATGTGCAAGACAAAGAGAGAAGACTATGAGAAATACTGGGATAACATCAGTCCGTTCATCAAGTTCGGATGCCTGAAAGATGAAAAGTTCTGTGACAAGATGAAAGACGCGGTTCTGTTTAAAAATCTGGATCACAAATATCTGACATTGAAAGATTGCATCGAGGCAAATGGAGGAACCGTAGAAGATCAGAATGCCAAGACAGATGATCAGAATACTGAGAACAAAGAAGAGGATAAGACAGTTATTTATTATGTGACGGACGAGATCCAGCAGAGCCAGTACATCAACATGTTCAAGAACCAGGGCATGGATGCGGTAATCTTAGGACACAACATTGATTCGCCGTTTATCACACAGTTAGAGCAGCGTAATCAGAATATCAAGTTCCAGAGAATCGACGCCGATGTAACAGCAGGTGCAAAGGAAGAAGTTGCCGAAGAAGAGAAGGAAGCATTCCAGAAGAAATCTGACAGTCTGGTAGAGATTTTCCGCAAAGAGCTTGGAAACGAGAATCTGGATGTTAAAATCGAGAAACTGAAAGATGAAAATGTTGCTTCTATGATGACGTTATCCGAAGAAAACCGTCGTATGCAGGAAATGATGAAAATGTATGGCATGAACGGAATGGATATGGGTACAACAAGTACACTGATCCTGAATGCAAATCATCCGCTGGTTCAGTATGTAGTTGAACATAAAGACAGTGAGAACACAAGTATTATCTGCAAACAGTTATATGATCTGGCAATGCTGGCGCATAAGCCGCTCAGTCCGGAAGAGATGACTGCGTTTGTGCAGAGAAGTAATGAGATCATGATGCTGCTTACAAAGTAAAGATTTGAAGTTAAGATTGGCGGAATGAAAAATAAGAGCCGTGCGGCTGTGGAAGTGAAATCCATGGCGGCACGGCTCTGTTTATATCGGAAACTGCAGATCAGTAGTCACCTTCAATGGATCTGGATTTTAAAATGTTTTTTACTTCCTGATCCCATTCTCTTTCGATGGATTTGTCCATGGTGAAAGTGTTCAGAGAAGTTCCGGTGATACATTGTAAGTGATGTCCATCGTAGTGGAAGTTCAGGTACAGCCCCCCGGATCTCTTCCGGGCGGTATCCGGTGAGACCGTGGGCGGTCAGAAAGTACGGGACCTGATCTTCCGGAAGCGCAAGGACAATCTTGAATCCCAATGGAGTGCGTTTACCGCGGATGATCTGGAAGCAGAAGTCTCGGGTTTTATTCCAGCGGGAGTAGGTTTCTTCAGGTTTTTCATCAAAGAAGTCATCCTGGAGAAAGCCGCTGATGGTAAATTTGTTGAAGGTCGTGATCTCGCCTTCTATGAAAGAAAAGTTGTCGAAAGTGTCTTTTAAAAGCAGATGTGACATGCAATTTTTGGCTGATAACTGGTATACATTCATAAGGAAAACCTCCTGTTAATCTATATGATCATTTTCCCCTTTCAGGTATAATGAAATGTATTCAACATTATAGCACAAAAGACGACAGAAAAGAGGATATAAATTGACATTCAAAAAGAAAAACAGTAAAATAAATTGGATATACATATTTAGGATCAACAGAGAAACGAAAGAGAGAAGATTCGTGGATATAGAGAGTAAAACTTCAATTTATGAAGAAAAAGAAGAGACTCAGGAGGTGAATCCTGAGGAGCAGAAAAGTGAAATAAAAAGTGAAAAAGAAAAAGAACCGGGTACTTCAGACTGCAGTGATCGTTGCGGTTGTTATTCTGGTGATTGGCGGGATTACGGTGGCGCGCAGGCTCAGTAATCCACAGAAGGATACAAAGAAGGGCACAGAGATCCTGAAGACGATGGATGAGATGGATGTGTCTAAGGCAGATAAAAAGATTAAGGAGTTAGAAACGCAGGAACGTGAGACAGAACAGGATGCAGAAGAACAGCCGGCAAGCGAAAAATTTGCAGGTTGTCTGGTCCTGGGGGATTCCATCACACAGGGATTGTACGAATATGGTGTGCTGGATCAGGCAAATGTACAGGCAGACCGTGGAGCCGGTGTGTCGGCGGGGGATAATGAAAAACTGGCAGATCATATTGCCAGGGCAAAAGAGATGAAACCGTCAGTATTATTCCTTTCTTACGGGATGAATGATGTCGGAGCGCAGAATGGAGAGGCGGATGGATTCATAAAAGCATACAGGCCGGTGATCAGAGATCTGAAAAAATCACTGCCGGATACGAAAATATATGTTAACAGTATACTTCCGACAGCGCAGATTGCAATTGATCAGAATTCTGTCTATGCAAAAATTCCGGAGTTCAATCAGAAATTAAAAAAATTATGTAAAAAAGAGAAAGTAAACATTTATTGATAATACAGAGCTGGTGAAACAGGAGTATTATGCCGGTGATGGAATCCATATGCAACCGGTTATTATAAAGAATGGGTAAATCATATGGCGGAGGTTGCAGAATTATAATGAAAAACGGAAAATTAGACAGGATTAACCTGTTAAAATATTTGATGGTAGTCCTCCTGATCATTTATGTAGTATTTCTTGTGACCCGGGAAGGGGATAATACCGTATCCGTAGATACGATTGAAAAGAATATCACAAAAGCCGTAAAATTAGAAGGAATGAAAAAAGGCACAACACAGGATCTGAAAAAATATTACAGTCTGAATGCCAATGATTATGAAGGAATCAGTCTGTATATTCCGGATGACGTTATGAGTGTGAATGAAATACTCGTAATAAAGGTAAAAAACGAAAGTCAGATCGAGACGGTTGAAAAGGCAGTGGAAAGTCGTGTAAATACACAGGAAAAGAATTTTGAAGGTTATGGTGTAGAACAAACAAAGCTGATACATGCTGCAATTATTGAGACCAGAGGGCATTATGTGCTGCTGGCAGTTTCAAAGGATGCAGACCGTATCGATGCGGCATTTAAGAAGAGTATTTGATAAAAAGGAATTAGAGAGATGTTATTTAGCAGTATTGTTTTTTTATTTTCATTTTTGCCGGCTGTGATGATCTTATATTATCTGTTGCCGGTAAGATTCCGGAATGTGATCTTATTGCTGGCCAGCCTGGTATTTTATGCATGGGGGGAACCGGTATATCTGTTTCTGATGCTATTGTCCATACTGTTTAATTATTTCAGCGGACTGGATATTGCGAGGAATCTGCAGGATAAGAGAGCTGCAAAGCGGAGCCTGGTTTTTAACCTTATCATTAATCTGGCAGTACTTGGATTTTTTAAGTATGAAGGGTTTGTATTGGACACATTGAACGGGATACTTCCGGTACATATTTCTTATCATGCACTGCCGCTTCCGATTGGAATATCCTTTTATACATTCCAGATATTATCCTATATCATTGATGTATATCGGGGAAATGTAAAAGTGCAGACGAATCTTCCTAATTTTGCATTATATGTAACGATGTTTCCGCAGCTTATTGCGGGACCGATCGTGCAATATGCAGATGTAGATGAACAGCTTGCGTCCAGAGAAATCTCAAGGACAAAATTCGGAGAAGGAAGCATGTATTTTATCCGGGGACTTGCGAAGAAAGTATTACTGGCGAATACCTCAGGATGATTTTACAGAGGTAAGCGGACTTGCGAAAGATAATATAGCCGTGATGACGGCGTGGCTTGGAGCTTTTGCGTATATGTTCCAGATTTATTTTGATTTCAGTGGATATTCGGATATGGCGATCGGACTCGGTAAGATGTTTGGATTTGAATTCAATATGAACTTTAACTATCCATATGTGTCTAAGAGTATTACGGAGTTCTGGCGCAGATGGCATATTTCGCTGAGCAGCTGGTTCAGGATTATGTGTATATTCCATTGGGAGGAAACAGGGTATCGAAGATCAAACATATCAGGAATCTTTTGATCGTATGGTTTTTGACCGGATTATGGCATGGAGCCGCATGGAATTTCGTGGCATGGGGACTCTATTATGGGGTGCTCCTCATCATTGAAAAATATCTCCTGTCACCGGTACTGGACAGACTTCCGGATGTAGTCCGTCATATTTACAGTATTGTTCTGGTTGTGATCGGCTGGGTATTGTTTTTCAGCTTCATCATTCGGACAGGCAGCAGATTATATCAGAGTGATGTTTGGTGCAGGTGCACATGTCTTTGCAGACAGAGAGAGTATGTATCTTCTTACAAGCAACCTGATCCTGTGGCTGATCCTGATATTTGGCTCTACGCCGCTGGTTCATTTCAGATATGAGCATATGTTAAGATCAAAAAATGGAATACAACAATCATTAACAGTGTGGTATATGCTGCGTTGTTTATTGTCTGTATTGCATATCTGGTAACGGAGACCTATAATCCGTTCCTGTATTTCAGATTCTAGGAGCAAAGATGAGACAGTCGAGAAAGAAATGGGAAAGAAAAAGAGAAGAACAGAGAAATAAAGTAATTGCAGTGCTGTTTATTGTAATGATGGTTATCTTCTGCGTGGTAAATATTGCAACTGCTGACAGAGAATTTTCGGCAAAAGAAAACCGGGCACTGGAACAGAGACCTAAGCTTACGATTTCCGGTATTGAAAGCGGAAGATGGATGAATCAGTATGAATCTTATGTGTCGGATCAGTTTGCGGGAAGAGATTTCTGGGTAGCTTTAAAGAGCCGTATTGATCTGATCGCAGGAAAACGTAAGGCAAATGGTGTATTTAAAGGAAAGGATCACTATCTGTTAGAGGATATAGCCAGACCGGATGAAGAACAATTGAAAACAAATCTGGATGCAATGAAAAAGTTTCGGGAGACATATAAAGATATCCCGATGTATATGATGCTGGTACCGAATGCTGCAAATATTGAGTCGGACAAGTTACCGTATTGCGCAGTGACAGAAGATCAGGATAAACAGTTTCAGAAAATAAAGGCTTCGCTCGGGACAGCTTTTCAGTGGGTAAATGTGGAAGATACATTGAAAAAGCACAAAGCAGAAGAGATATATTACCATACGGACCATCACTGGACGACGCTGGGTGCTTACTATGGATATCAGGCGCTGGCTGTGGCTATGAAACTGGATACATCAAAAGCACCGGCTATGAAACCCTATGCAGTGACGAATTCATTTAACGGAACCTTGGCGTCGACAAGCGGATATGAAACAGACTATCATGAGCCAATCTATATATACGCACCGGATGATCTGAAAACAGCACCACAGGTAGTTGTAAATAACGTGAATGAAAAAAAGAAAACAGCAACGTTATACGATACATCCAAGCTGAAAGAAAAGGATAAATATGCATTATTTCTTGGCGGTAATTATCCCGTTCTGGATATCAGAACGACGGCAGATACAACAGACAGACTGTTGCTTGTCAAAGATTCCTATGCGAATAGTGTAATTCCGTTTCTGACAGCATATTACAGGGAAATCATAGTAGTTGATCCGAGATATTATTATGATGACATCAGAGAAGTTATGAAGAAAAATAAGATCACAAGTGTTCTGTTCCTGTATAACGGTAATACATTTGTGCAGGATAACAGTATCAGCGGGGTATTGCAGAATGATTAGACTGAACAAGTATTTAAGCGAAGCCGGTGTCTGTTCCAGAAGGGAGGCAGACAGGCTGATCGAGTCGGGAATTGTGACTGTGGATGGAAAGACAGCAGCTCCCGGCATGAAAGTAGAAGACGGACAGGAGGTCCGTGTCGGAAAAAAAGTGGTCAAAAGCAAAACGGAAAAAACGGTCCTGGCAGTGTACAAACCTGCCGGGATTGTTTGTACAGAAGACAAAAGGGAGAAAAAGAACATCATCCGGTTCCTCAATTATCCGGTACGCATCACTTATGCAGGAAGACTGGATAAAGATTCGGAAGGGCTTCTGATCATGACAAATGATGGAGATCTGATCAACGGCATGATGCGCGCAAGATATGCACATGAGAAAGAATATAAGGTCAGAAGTAAACAAAGAAGTTACTCCGGAATTCATTGAGAAGATGAGCCGGGGAGTACACATCAGAGACAAAAGAAAAGAATCTGGATGCGGTGACCAGACCCTGTACAGTAAAAAAGACCGGGAAATATACATTTTCCATTATTCTGACACAGGGATTGAACAGACAGATACGGCGCATGTGCGAAGCACTCGGATATAAGGTGGATGTGTTAAAAAGGATACGGATCATGAACGTGGAACTTGGAGATCTGAAACCGGGACAGGTAAGAGAATTAACAGAACAGGAGTTAAAGGAATTATATGGGACAGTCAAAGAACGAGAGAATGCTGGAATTAGTAGAACTTCTGAATAAAGCATCCAGATCTTATTATCAGGATGCGCAGGAGATCATGAGCAACTACGAATATGACAGATTGTATGATGAACTGCAGAATCTGGAAAAAGAACTGGGAATTACATTGTCGAACAGTCCGACGGTAAATGTCGGATATGAAGTTGTCAGTGAACTCCCAAAGAAAAGGACATGAAGCCCGAACTGACTCTCACTGGACTAAGAAGACGAAAAGAAAGTAGAAGAGCCTTAAAGAACTTCGTTGGCAGTCAGAAAGTATTGAATGTCCTGGAAGATGGACGGATTGACGATCGTGCTGACTTATCGTGACGGAAAGCTTTATAAAGCGGTCACACGCGGTAACGGAGAAGTCGGTGAAGTAGTTACAAACAATGCGAAGGTATTCAAAAATGTACCGGTGCAGATCGCTTACCGGGGGGAATTGATCTTAAGAGGAGAAGCGGTGATCGGATATCATGACTTCGAGAAGATCAATGAAGAGATTGAAGATGTAGATGCAAAATATAAAAATCCAAGAAACTTATGCAGTGGTTCAGTCAGACAGCTCAATAACCAGATCACGGCAAAGAGAAATGTTATGTTCTATGCATTCACGTTAGTGCAGGCAGATGGAGTTGATTTTCAGAATTCCAGAGCTTGTCAGATGGAATGGCTGAAAGCACAGGGATTCACGACAGTAGAATATCATATGGTGACCAGAGATACAGTAGAAGATGAAGTTGCTAAATTTTCGTCAGAGATTAGTAAAAATGATTTCCCTTCTGACGGACTTGTGCTATCATATGATGATATAGCGTATGGAAGATCGTTGGGAAGAACAGCAAAATTCCCGAGAGATTCTTACGCATTCAAATGGCAGGATGAGATCAGGGAAACGATTCTGCGTGAAATAGAATGGAGTCCGTCAAGGACAGGACTGATCAATCCGGTTGCAATCTTTGATCCGGTGGAGCTGGAAGGAACGACGGTCAGCCGTGCAAGTGTTCACAATATCAGCATTATGGAAGAACTGGAACTTGGCATCGGAGATAAGATCGAAGTTTATAAGGCAAATATGATCATTCCGCAGATTGCAGAGAATCTGACAAGAAGCGGTGTGAAAGATATTCCGGAAAGATGTCCGGTCTGTCAGGGTGAGACGAAGATCAGACAGGTAGGAAATGCGAAAGCATTATACTGTATGAATCCGGAATGCCAGGCAAAGCATGTGAAGGCATTTGCATTATTCGTAAGCAGAGATGCACTTAATATAGAAGGATTGTCGGAAGCAACACTGGAAAAATTCATTTCCAGAGGATATATCCATACATTTGCCGATATCTTCCATCTGGACCACTACAAAGACGAGATTCAGGGAATGGAAGGATTTGGAGAAAAATCGTACAGGAAACTGATCGAAAGTGTGGAAAAAGCAAGAACAACCACGTTGCCAAGAGTTGTCTATTCACTGGGAATCGCAGGGATCGGACTTGCCAATGCAAAGGTTATCTGCAGAGAGTTGAAATATGATGTAGAAGCCCTTTTGATGGTTACAGAAGAAGAATTAAATGAGATCCAGGGCGTGGGAGAAGTTCTGGCAAAGGCATTCACCGGATATTTTTCAGATGCAAAGCATGTGGAGAATTTCAGAAAGCTTTTAGAAGAGTTGACAATCCCGGAAGAGACATCAACAAAGAAACAGATTTTTGAAGGTGTCAATTTTGTGATCACCGGAAGCGTAACACATTTTGCAAACCGAGGTGAAGTGAAGGAATTGATTGAAAGTCTGGGAGGAAAGGTGACAGGATCGGTAACGTCCAAAACGAATTACTTGATCAACAATGATGTAACCAGCACATCTTCCAAAAATAAGAAAGCAAATGAACTGGGGATCCCGATTATTTCCGAAGAGACATTTCTGGAACTGGTGAACCAGGAAGAATCATAGAACCAGGATAAAACAGAGTGAAAGATACGACAAAAAGTAAGAAGGAGAGAATAATGACCAATCAGGACGATAACAATCAGAAAATCGAAAAAGTAGAAGACGTCGAAGTAGAAACAACAAAGAAGACGTCAGATTCGGATGATAAGAAACAAAATGATGATGAGTATGAAAAAGTATGTTTTATATGCAGACGTCCGGAGAGTGCTGCGGGGAAGATGATCGAACTTCCGAACCATATCTGTGTCTGCAATGATTGCATGCAGAAGAGTTTTGATGCGATGTCGAATGGACGATCGATTACAGTCAGCTGATGAATATTCCGGGAGTACAGGTATTCAATATGTCTGATATGGAGCAGAGTATTCCAAAACAAGCAGAAGATCAAGAAGAAAAAAGAAGGCGAAGAATACAAGCCGTTAGTAGATATCAGGAATCTTCCGGCTCCGCACAAGATCAAAGCAAAACTGGACGAGTATGTGGTAGGACAGGAATATGCAAAGAAAGTGATGTCGGTTGCGGTATATAATCATTACAAGCGAGTGGCAACAGATTCGATGGATGACATTGAGATTGAGAAATCCAACATGCTGATGATCGGACCAACAGGTTCCGGTAAGACGTATCTGGTAAAGACACTGGCAAGGATTCTGGATGTTCCGCTTGCGATCACGGATGCAACCTCTCTTACAGAGGCAGGGTACATCGGTGATGATATCGAAAGCGTTGTATCCAAGCTGCTTGCGGCAGCAGATAATGATGTAGAAAAGGCAGAACAGGGAATCATTTTTATTGATGAGATCGACAAGATCGCAAAGAAGAAAAACTCCAGTCAGCGTGATGTGAGCGGTGAGTCTGTACAGCAGGGAATGCTGAAACTTCTGGAAGGAAGTGATGTGGAAGTTCCTGTCGGGGCAACGAGCAAGAATGCAATGGTTCCGCTTACAACAGTGAATACGAGGAACATTCTGTTCATCTGTGGAGGTGCATTCCCGGATCTGGAAGGAATTATCAAAGAACGTCTGACCAAACAGGCAGCGATCGGATTCGGAGCGGATCTGAGAGATAAATACAATAACGACAAAGAGATTCTTAAAAAGGTCGCAACAGAGGATTTGCGTGTATTCGGTATGATACCGGAGTTCCTGGGACGTCTGCCGATTGTATTTACCTTACAGGGTATGAGTGAAGATATGCTGGTGGAGATATTAAAAGAGCCTAAGAATGCAATTTTGAAGCAATATCAGAAACTGCTTGCATTAGACGAAGTAAAATTGGAATTCGATGACGGCGCACTTCATGCGATCGCAAAAAAAGCAATGAAGAAAGATACCGGAGCGAGGGCGCTTCGTGCGATCATCGAAGAATTCATGTTAGATATCATGTATGAAATCCCGAAGGATGACAATATTGGAGAGGTTGTTATCACAAAAGAATATATTGAGGGAACCGGAGGACCGGTAATAATGTTGAGAGGTCAGGAAGTACCAAGGCTTCAATAATACATTTTACATATAGAATGCTAAGAGAGCTGTCAATGACAGCTTTCATTATGCAATGACACATAAGACTTTACTTGAGGAAGAATGGAGGAGAAAGGAATGGAGGAATTATCAGCTATTCCAGTTTGGCTCTGCATACCCTTTGCAGGGCTGTTGCTCAGTATTGCCGTTATGCCTCTGATCAAGCCGGACTGGTGGGAAAAGCATCAGCCGCTTGCAGTTGCGTTCTGGTCGGTACTGTTTATTGTTCCGTTTGCTGCAAAGTACGGAATGTTTACAATGGGAGAGACAGTTTTGGAATGTGTGGTAAATGATTATCTGACATTTATCATTTTATTGTTCGGTCTGTTCTGTGTAGCAGGTAACATTACAATTGACGGTGAGTTTGCCGGATCACCGAGGATCAATACGGCATTGTTTGTTCTGGGAACACTGCTTTCCAGCGTGATCGGAACGACCGGATCAAGTATGCTTTTGGTACGTCCGTTTATTAAGATGAATTCGTGGAGAAAAAGAAAGAGTCACATTATGATCTTTTTTATCTTCCTGATCTCTAATATGGGAGGATGTCTGACACCGATCGGAGATCCGCCGCTTCTGATGGGATTCATGCGTGGCGTTCCGTTTTTCTGGAGCCTGAAGCTGTTTCATATACTGATCTTTAACATGATCATTTTGCTGACGTTATTCTATTTTCTGGATAGAAGAGCTTACAGAAAAGATATTGCGGAAGGTAGAAAACCAGATATCAGAGAGCCCGGAACACACGTTAGAATTGTAGGACTTCATAATCTGATATATGTTGCAATGATTGTCGGAGCTGTAATTTTAAGTGGAATGCTTCCTGGTATGTCTGCATTCCAGAATGCGGACGGAACGGTAAAAGGAATCCATATCCTTGGAGAAGTGACGCTTGGATTCCCGTCTGTGATCGAGATCGTGATCATCCTTCTGGCAGCATTTTTATCATTTAAAACGACAAAAGAAGAAGTACGTATCCGTAACCATTTTACCTGGGGGGCAATTCAGGAAGTTGCGGTTCTGTTCATCGGAATCTTTATCACGATGCAGCCTGCATTGATGATCCTGAAGGCAAATGGTGCGGAACTTGGTATCAATAAACCATTTGAAATGTTCTGGGCAACCGGAGCACTGTCAAGTTTTCTGGATAATACACCAACGTATCTGGTATTCCTTACAACGGCGGGAGCACTTGGTTCAAGAGCGGTGTTGTGACGACACTTGGTTCGGTTCCTATTAAGATGCTGGAGGCAATCTCCTGTGGAGCTGTATTTATGGGAGCAAATACCTATATCGGAAATGCGCCGAACTTCATGGTAAAATCTATGTCAGATGAAAATGGTGTGCGTATGCCATCGTTCTTCGGATATATGGTATGGTCACTGACATGTCTGGTACCGGTATTTATTATAGATATGCTGGTATTCTTTTTGTAAGGGGAGGTGCGGAACATGGAAAATAAGAATAAATACTATGACATAGCGGAACGAATCTATGATCTGGACGGAGAAGTCTATGAATGTGTAGGTTCTTCTCTTGGCCGTACCTTTACGGGAGACAAACGTACTTGTGTAGACAGTCTTGTGAAGCTGATGCGTACAAAGCCACAGGGGCATCTGCTCAGAAGTGAGCTTGCGCTGATCAGTAACATGGCACGTACGATCCGTAAGGATGAAGACCGATCCAGACTGATGAGAAAATATGATGAGATATTAAAAGAAATCGCAGAACTGCCGGCAGGTTTTGGAAAAGTAGAGATTCTGGATGAAAACAGGGCAAAGCTAAATACATCGAACCTGCGTCAGAAGTTTTCAAAGGATGATCATCTGATCATCTGTATCGGAAGAACACATGGAAGTGCGGGTAACGATATTGGATTTGCACTGGCGGATGCACTCAGGATCAACTATTACGATGCAGAGATATTCAATGAAGTATTGAGACGTCTGGACGCGGAGAAAGATTCGGTTGTAGATGTGGCAGATCTGGGAACAAATGAGATTGAGAATAAATATCAGGGATCCGGACGGACGCTGAAAGAACGTCTGAAAGATTTTGACCGTTATCATGGTCTGACAAAAGAAGATGCAATCTTCTTTAATCAGAGTGATCTGATATGTAAGAGGGCAAAAGAAGAAGATTTCATTGTTATGGGACGATGTGCGGATGTGATACTGGCAAATAATCATATTCCACATATCAGTATCTTTATTACAGCTCCTTTTGAACAGCGTGTACACAGAGTCATGGAAGTCAATAATCTAGATCATAAAAAAGCAGAACGCCTTTTGAAGAAGATTGACCATCAGCATTCGAAATATTACAATTTCTATACCGGCCTGAAGTGGGGAGATGCTGTGAACTATGATATCTGTTTTAACAGTGCAAGTTATGGTATCGAAGAATCTGTGGAGATCATCGAGCGTATGCTGAACCAGCATACAAATGCATAAAAATATTAATGAATGACACGAAGTCTTTCATATACATAAAACAAATGTATATGAAAGGCTTTTTTCATTGGAAGATAGATGTAAAGAAAAGATATTATCGGAAGATTACTGGGATTTTATTATCTCGCCATACAGGGAAGATGAGTTAGAAGGAGTGGATACGGAAAAGATGTGTATCCAGGAGCTGGATTTCGGATATAAAAGTGTGTCGTTAGACAGTCGGATGTTACTTCCCTTATCCTTGCGGCAGTACTGGTACGGTGCGATCCCCAAGTGCTATACACTTCTGGATATGCAGCCGTTAGATGCAGCCGGAATTATTACGCTGCAGAATTATCCGACGCTGCAGCTTATGGGAGAGGGGATTATGATCGGTTTCCTGGATACGGGGATCGATTATACCCATCCGGTATTCCGTAATCTTGACGGGACAACAAGGAATTGCGGGGATCTGGGATCAGACAATTCAGGATGGGGATCGCCGGAGGGCTTTCTGTATGGAACAGAGTATACCGAAGAAAGAATCAATGCGGCTCTGCATTCGGAAAGCCCGCAGGAACTGATCTCTTCGGAAGATACAGATGGGCATGGAACATTTGTTGCAAGTGTGGCTGCCGGAAGTGCAGAAAGCAGTGGACAGTTTCTTGGGGCTGCCCCGGAGGCGGTGATCGCGATGGTAAAGCTGAAGCCGGCAAAAAAATATCTGAAAGAATTTTTTGCTGTTGCAGAAGATGCACACTGTTATCAGGAAAATGATATCCTGGCCGGACTTCGGTATCTGAATGAACTGGCCCGCAGACGGGAGATGCCGCTTGTGATCTGTATGGCAATCGGAACCAGTTTCGGAGGGCATAATGGTGACTCTTTGCTTGCAGGAGTTCTGGATGGCTATGCATTGCTGAGAAACCGCTGTGTAGTAACGGGAACCGGGAATGAGGCAGCGCAGAGACATCATTATTACGGAACATTACGGAGTCACAGAATACACGGACAGCGGAGATCAGGGTAGGGGAAGGGGTGAAGGCTTTTGTGACGGAGTTATGGAGTACCCTTCCGAACATTGTGACAGTGTCGATTACATCACCTTCCGGAGAACGTACCGGGCAGATTCCGGTACGTCTGGGATATCTGTTTGATTTTGTATTTGCTTTTGAACGGACAGCTGTTACGGTGGAGTACAGACTTCTGCAGGAGAATAGCGATGCACAGCTGGTGTTTATCCGGCTGCAGAAAGCAGTACCGGGAATCTGGAAAATAGAAGTAAAGCCTGCGATGCAGACGAAGGGGGAGTTTCATATGTGGCTGCCCATGAGAGAGTTTCTGGATGGAGAAGTATATTTTCTGGAATCGAATCCGGATACCACATTTACAGAACCGGCAGGAGGGGAGCATACGATGACGGTGTCTTATTATAACAGTCAGGAGAATACGGTTGATATTAATTCGGGCAGAGGGTATACTAGAGATGAAAGAATCAAACCGGATTATGCTGCACCGGGAGTAGCGGTTACCGGTGCGGTACCGGGCGGAGGATTCAAAGAACGCACCGGTTCAAGTGCAGCAACAGCAATTGCGGCAGGTGGCTGTGCACTGATCATGAAGTGGATCAGTGATCAGCGGGAGCGGGTGGAGCATCAGCCAGTCAGGTAAGAAATGTGATCGTGATGGGTGCGCAGAAGCTTCCGGCGATAGAATATCCAAATACACAGTGGGGATATGGAACGATGAACCTGTATCATTCACTGGATATTTTAAGACGGCTGTAAAGAAGAACGAGATAAGGAGAGGATACAGATGGCAGATTTTTTTGAAGAATTCAGCAGAAGAGTTTCAGATGTTGCGAGTGACATCACTAAGAAGACAGGAGATACACTGGAGATTCAGAAGATCAAAAGTAATGTACGAACTTTAAAGAGAGCAAATGAAAGAGATCTTGCAGATATCGGTCGTATGGTATATGAGAAGTTCCAGAGTGGGGAAGTATCCGACATGGATTACGTAACGCTCTGTGAAGAAATCGAAAAACGCGAGGAAGAGATTGAAAAGCAGGAAGAAGAGATTGTGAAGATCCAGGGAGAGATATAGATGCACACAAGCATACCGGGTGCGGTTGGAACACTGTTTGCTCTGGATATGGCTGTAAAACAATACATAGAAGAAAATGTAAGTGAGAAAGAGGAAAAAAAACTTTTGCGGGACAAAAGTCCTGATCAGAAAAGTATACAACAAAGGCTTTGCATTTAATTCCATGGATTCCGAACCGGATAAGGTAAAAAAGGCGTCTGTGATAACGACGGCAGTGATCCTGATGCTGACATTGGCAGAATCATTCCGGGAAGGTCATAAGGTGACTAAGACAGCATGGACATTACTGAGTGCAGGAGCTATCAGCAATACGTATGACCGGATCGTCAGAGGTAAAGTCGTAGATTACATTGGTATAAGATCTGACCATAAGATATTAGGTGATGTAACAGCGAATTTGGCAGATGTCTATATCCTGATAGGATCTGTCTGATGTGGATGAGAAGAATCGGAAAACGATAACAGGAAATATAACAGAAAATAGAATATTGGAAAAAGGAAAACACTATACTCCATCTTCTTTCGTCTTTCGGATATGAATATAGTGTTTTGTATTTGTATTTACATCTGTATATGAGAATGAAATTAAAATCAGGCATGAAAAAAGCGGGTGATGGGAATCGAACCCACGTATCCAGCTTGGAAGGCTGG
>ENA-OQLB01000553-OQLB01000553.1-human-gut-metagenome-genome-assembly--contig:-NODE-553-length-20529-cov-2.406921_pt1 | contig 20529 bp, 28 predicted proteins | sample MGYA00242656_ERZ504813 | MGnify/ENA primary metagenome ERZ504813 (study PRJEB26092, sample SAMD00036388) | human gut metagenome | host: Homo sapiens | study: EMG produced TPA metagenomics assembly of... | reverse complement strand
ACATTCTACAAGTCATTACTTTTCCGCCAAACTATAAATTGGGGAGTACGAAAAGCCTGCTCTTTGAGATTGCATCTCAAGTTGCAGGCTTTTGCTGCGATTTCAATACATTTATATGTATGAAATTGCTTCCTTATTCAAGACATTTTTCAGGGTGCTCTTTTTCATATAGTTCTTTCATTTTGTCAATTTCTTCTTGGGTATACTCTTCTACTTCAGTTTTCGTCACTTTCTTAATGTGTTGTTTTTTCAAACGCAAATACACATATTCCCGGAAGAGGGTGTAGAGTACGGACACTAATGGAATGAATATGAGCATTCCTATGATTCCCAGAAGGTTGCCGCCAATGGTGACTGCGGCGAGGACCAGATGGAGGGAAGCCCTACGGAGCTACCGACTACGTGTGGTAGATCAGGTTACCTTCGATCTGCTGGAGGATCAGAAATACAAGGATGAAAAGGATTGCCTGTTTCGGGCTCACCATGAAGATCAGGAGCTGCCAAGTACGCAGCCGATGAAGGCTCCAAAGATTGGGATCAAGGCTGTGAAGGATATGATGATTCCAATCAACAGTGCATACGGCATTTTCAGTATACTTAATGTAATTACAAACATACTTCCGAGGATGACTGCTTCCAGGCACTGTCCGGTAAGGAAGTTTGCGAAGGTACGGTAGGTCAGGGAACAGATTCAAGAATTACTTCTGCTTTTCGTTTTGGAATTAAACGCGAAAAACACTTTTCTCACCTGCACATGCAGTTTTTCTTTCTGGAAAAGAATATAGCAGGCAAAGGAAAAGGCAATAAAAAATGTAGTAACTCCACTGACGATGGAACCAACCGCTGTCATCGTTGTATTCATAAAATTTCCCGCACCATTTCCGAGAATACTCATCCCCCACTGGATTGCCTTATTCGGATTGAACTCCACCTGGTTCACAAGATCCATGATTTCCCGGTTATTGTGTGTAAATTCCCGTACCCAACTCTGCATCTGCGGAATAAATTCTGCAATACTGTTCATCAGACTTCCAATTGTTGCCGTAAGCTGCGGAATCAGACCGAACATGACAAGAACGATCACCCCCACTACCAGTACGATCGTAAGAAGAAGACTGATCGGTCTTGCAAGCTTTTCTGCCGCCTTACTTCCTTTCTCTTTTGTCTTTCCAAATAATTTTTCTCCAGAAAGCTCATCGGAACATTGATCACAAACGCGATCGCACCGCCAAGAGCGAAGGGAAAAATAATCCCCCATACCGCCTTGATCACGCCAAAAACCACATCAAATTTCCACAATGCAACTACGATCAGCGCTGTAAATACGATCAATTCCCGGATTTTTTTATAGATAATTTACTAAAATCCACTATTTTCTCCATTCTACTACAACATATTTATGGTTAATCCCCTACAGCCAGTAAGAATTTTCCCATATTGTTACTCAGATAATTTTCCACGTACCCACTTCAGAAGCTGTATGATTGGAAAACAGGCAAATGCATACAGGTAGACAGTCCCAAGCTGTTCAAAGTTCAATGTTTCTACTTTGAACACCTGATGCAGCCCCGGAATTGTAAGTACAGCCGTGATCAGAATTGCGCCCAGTGCAAATGCGCCCTGCATCCATTTATTATTGAAAAACCGTTTGGTAAAAATCACCGGATGATCTGATTTACAGTTATATCCGTGAAACAGCCGTGCAAGACAGAGCGTTCCAAATGCATAAGTACTTCCAAGAAGTGCACCGTCCTGATGATATCCTGTCAGGAAACTGATCATCGTCATTACACCGATCACCAGTCCTTCCAGACCAATCTTTGACAGGAAATCTTTTGTCAGGATCGACTCATCTGCCGGTCTTGGCTTCTCATTCATCACATCACTGGTATGCGGTTCTACTCCCAGTGCAATTGCCGGGAGACTATCAGTCAGCAGGTTGATAAAAAGCAGATGAACCGGTGCAAACGGAACCGGAAGTCCTGCGATCGATGCATATAAAACAGCGAGAATTGCACCGAAGTTTCCCGATAACAGAAACTGGATCGCATACTTGATATTACGGTATAAATTTCGTCCGTTTTCCACTGCTTTTACAATTGTGGCAAAATTATCGTCTGTAAGTACCATCGCCGCTGCATCTTTGGCAACTTCTGTTCCGGTTACTCCCATTGCAACACCTATATCTGCCTGCTTAAGAGCCGGTGCATCGTTGACACCGTCGCCGGTCATCGATACAATATTTCCACGCTCTTGCCATGCACGGACGATCCGGATCTTATGTTCCGGCGAAACCCTTGCATAGACAGAAATCTTCGGGACAAATCCCCGCAACTCCTCGTCACTCATATTTTCAATCTCCGCGCCCTCACAGGCTTCGGATAAATCCTTTAAAATGCCGATCCGTTTTGCGATCGCTGCTGCCGTGATCTTATGGTCTCCCGTGATCATCACCGGACGGATGCCTGCTTTGATACATTCTTCTACTGCAGCTTTTGACTCTTCCCTCGGCGGATCCATCATCGCGATCATTCCGAGAAATACCAGATGGTCCTCATCCTCTGCGGTCAGCAGATGTTCTTCCGGAATCTCCCGGAAGGTAAATGCCAGCACTCGAAGACCTTCCATTGAAAATTCCTGATTCTGGCTCTGAATCTTTTCTTTATCTTCTTTTGTAATCTCCCGTATTCCATTTTCTGTCCAGATCCGGTCTGTCAGATCCAGGAGACGGTCAACCGCACCTTTGACGATCATCCGGTTTTCGCCGTCTATCCGGTGAAGCGTCGACATCATTTTCCGGTCACTGTCAAATGGAATCTCATCTTCTCTTGGATAACTTTCTCTTACTTCTGCAGCTTCCACTCCATAGCGGCTTCCCAGATTGATCAGCGCTGTCTCTGTCGGATCTCCGATTTCCACTCCATTTTCATTGGTAGAATCGTTACATAAAATGCTGCAATCAAGCAGAAATCTCTGTGCCGGATCTGCCATATCAATCTCATCTGCCCGGATTCTTCTGCCTTCTATATAATAATCTTCAACAGTCATCTTATTCTGCGTGAGAGTTCCGGTTTTATCCGAACAGATCACGGAGACACTTCCAAGACCTTCTACCGCCTGCAGTTTTCGAATGATTGCATGCTCCTTGGCCATCTTCTGCGTTCCGAAAGAAAGGACGATTGTTACAATTGAACTTAATGCCTCCGGGATTGCTGCAACCGCAAGTGCTACTGCAAACATAAACGCGCTTCCGATATTTCTCCACGAAATACACTGATTCCAAATAAGATTCCGCAAAATACCAGGATCAGAACCGAAAGCTTCTTTCCGAACTCTTCCAGATTCACCTGAAGCGGAGTCTGCTTTTCAGAGGTTGATTTCAAAAGTCCGGCAATCTTTCCGACTTCTGTCTGCATACCTACACTTGTCACAACGGCTCTTCCACGTCCGTAAGTAACAAAGCTTCCCGAAAATAACATATTGTTCCGGTCACCAAGCGGCACTTCCTCTTCGATTTCATCCAGCTTTTCTCAACTGCAAGACTTTCCCCGGTCAGTGCACTTTCATCGATCTTCAGGCTTGCGTTCTCGATCAGTCGTCCGTCTGCCGGAACATAATCCCCGGCTTCCAGAAGGATCACATCTCCAACTACCAGTTCTCTTGCCGGAATCGGTGTCACCGTACCATTCCTGAGAACCTTCGCCTCCGGTCCTGAAAGCTTTTTCAGGCTCTGAAGCGACTGCTCTGCTTTTACCGTCTGCACGGTTCCCAAAATTGCATTCATTGTAATGACGATCACAATAACCGCCGCACTTTCTGCGTCTCCTAAAATTCCTGAAATAATCGCCGATGCAATCAGGATAATCACCAGGAAATCCTTGTACTGCTCCAAAAAAATCTGCAGCACACTTTTTTTCTTTCCCTCCGCAAGCTCATTCCATCCACATTTTTCACGGGACTTTTCCACTTCTTTTATCGTAAGTCCCTCTTCTCTGCTTCCCATCTGTCCAAGCACTTCTTTTACCGATGACTGATAAATTTCTTTCATCCTTTCCGCCTCCTGTTTCTGAGTATTCACATTCCTGAATTTCTTATGCAACGAAGCTCTCTTTCGATAAAAATGTACAAAAAAAGAAACCCTTATTGCACAACAAATAATGCAATAAAAGTCTCACCATTTTCTTGTGGTACCGGATGCTTCCACCGTACTGACGACACCACAAACGCGGATTCCCTTGCGTAGGTTACTCCCCTTTATTAACGTAACTATATACCACGAATAGCCCGATTGTCAAGAAAATTTTAACCGGAGTCTCCAAAATCGGAAACTCCGGCAAATAATTTCACATCTTAGTTCGTAATTGTCTTTTCTGTCTCTTTGTCGAACACATGGATCTTTTCAGCATCGAATGCAAATGTAACAGTGTCGCCTGTTCTTGCTGTTGTTCTAGGATCAACACGGGCTGTCATTGTAGCTCCTTCATAATCAAAGTGGAGGTATACTTCAGCACCAAGCATTTCATATACACGGATCTTAGCCTGAATAACTGTATTCGGTGAAGATGTGATAAACATCTGCTCATCATGTACATCTTCCGGACGGATTCCAAGGACAACAGTCTTTCCTTCATATCCTCCATCGATAAGTTTCTTTGCTTTTGCCGGTGGAAGTTCAATATCAGCCGGTCCAACTTTGAGGACAACTTTGTCACCCTTCTTCTGGCACACAGCATCAAGGAAGTTCATCTGTGGTGATCCGATGAATCCTGCAACAAAGAGGTTGCATGGGGTATCATAAAGTACCTGTGGTGTATCTACCTGCTGAACAACACCTGCGTTCATAACTACGATTCTGGTTCCCAGTGTCATAGCTTCTGTCTGGTCATGTGTTACGTAGATGATTGTTGTACCAAGTCTCTGATGAAGTTTGGAAATCTCGATACGCATCTGTCCACGAAGTTTAGCATCCAGGTTGGAAAGTGGTTCATCCATAAGGAATACCTTCGGGTTACGAACGATTGCACGTCCCATAGCAACACGCTGTCTCTGTCCACCTGAAAGAGCTTTTGGTTTACGGTCAAGCAGTGGTTCAAGGTCAAGGATCTTAGCTGCTTCACGAACCATCTTATCAATCTCCGGTTTCGGAACTTTTCTTAATTTAAGTCCGAATGCCATGTTATCATATACAGTCATATGTGGGTACAGAGCATAGTTCTGGAATACCATCGCGATATCTCTGTCTTTTGGTTCTACATCATTTACCACTTTGTCACCGATCTTAAGTTCACCGCTTGTGATCTCTTCCAGACCTGCAACCATACGAAGTGTAGTAGATTTACCACATCCAGATGGTCCTACAAAAATGATAAATTCTTTATCTTCAATTTCAAGGTTGAAATCTTTAACTGCTTCAAATCCGTTCGGATATGTTTTGTTAATATGCTTTAATGATAAGCTTGCCATTTATTTTTCCTCCTAAATCTTTGTGCGATTCTTACACACGCTGTCGCTGTTCTTGTTTCTGAAATAAAGTATATCTTTTTTTACATCGTCGGTCTATGACCGGGTTGAACAAAGATTTTTCAAGAAGGTGTACAAATTGACGAAAGCCTTACAGCAGTTCTTTATAAATGTCCCTCTTTCCGACTCCGCGGTCTTTTGCCACCTTTTTCATGGCTTCTTTCTTATCGATTCCCTGGTTCATATAGTAATCCATATGCTCCTGAACCGTCATTTCTTCCCATTTTGCGCGCTCCTCCTGTAAAATGCTCTCCCGGCTCTTCCCCTCGATCACAAGCACACACTCCCCCTTCGGATCGTTGCTCTCGTAATAAGAAACCGCTTCCGCAAACGTGGTGCGAAATGCAGTCTCATGCTTTTTTGTAAGTTCCCGGCACACAGTCAGATGTCTGTCCCCGCCAAGAACTTCTCCAAGCTCTCTCAAGGTTCTCACCAGACGGTGCGGTGCTTCGTAAACGATCATCGTTCTTGTCTCATCTACAAGCTCACCCAGGACTGCCTGTCTTTCCTTTTTGTCCGTTGGAAGAAATGCTTCAAATGCAAATCTTCTGGTGGAAAGCCCGGAAAGTGTCAGTGCCGTAATACAGGCAGCGGCTCCCGGAAGGGAAGTGACCGTAATTCCGGCTTCATAGCACATTTTCACCAGTTCCTCACCCGGATCTGAGATTCCCGGTGTGCCGGCATCGGTGATCAGTGCAATATTTGTCCCTGCAAGAAGTTTCTCCACCAGAGCATGTCCTTTGTCTATCTTATTATATTCATGATAACTGGTCATCGGTGTTTGATCTCAAAATGGTTCAGCAGTTTAATACTGTTCCTGGTATCTTCCGCTGCAATCAGGTCAACCTCTTTCAGCGTCCGGATCACCCGGAACGTCATATCCTCCAGATTGCCGATCGGCGTTGCGCACAAATATAATGTTCCTGCCATAGTTACTCCTTTCCAGTCCCTGTCATTCCGTAATGTTCCAGGATTTCCCGTGTATAACTGCCATCTTTCTCATAAACGATCAGCGGCGGCTCCACGGTCATCCGCGATTTCGCGCCACGGATTCCCTCGATCAAAACCATGTTTGGCTCCTTATCCACATATGGATACACCAAGCGCATCCGCTTCGGCTCCAGCTTCGCCTCGCACATTGCCGGCAGGATCTCGGCAAGCCGGAACGGTCTGTGTACCATGTAAAATCTGCCTCCGGCTTTTAAAGTCCGCGCACTTTCCCGGATAATATCATCCAATGTACAAAGGACTTCATGCCTTGCGATCGCCTTGGCACTCTCCGGATTGGCAAACCCATGCCCACCGATCATATACGGCGGATTCGTTGTGATCACATCCATGGAACCGTGTCCAAATATCTGTGACGCTTCTTTGATATCTCCCGTCACAATGTCGATCTGCTCCTCAAGCTGGTTGTGCCAGACGCTCCGGCGCGCCATATCTGCGCTCTCTTCCTGGATCTCCAGCCCTGTAAAATGCTTTCCTTTTGTCTTTGCGGCCAAAAGAATCGGGAGAATTCCCGTTCCTGTTCCAAGATCAAGAACGCATTCTCCCGCTTTTACTTTGGCAAAGGCACTTAAAAGCACTGCATCCATTCCGAAGCAGAACCGCCCCGGGCTCTGGATGATCTCATAGCCTTTTATCTGTAAATCATCGAGCCGTTCTCCCGGCTTAAGATTATTTGTCATCTAACTTTGACGCTCCTTCACCTTTCTCCAGAGCTGCAAGCTCTTTCATTTCCTGTTTGGAAAGTTTCACATCCTTTTTCCGGCGGCGCGGTTTGAACTTCAGGTCAGCTGCCGGATATTCACGGATTTCTTTCTCATCATTGTCCAGAGTTACAATAACCCTGACAAGCTGACGCAGTACGCTTAATGACTGTACTTCACCTTTCAGGCCTTCCGGAGTTGTCACTGACTCACCTACAGACGGAAGATTATTGTTGAGTTCCTCGTATGTCTCTTCCTCATTTGTCAGGCAGCACATCAGTCTGCCACATACACCTGAAATCTTAGTCGGGTTCAGCGACAGATTCTGTTCTTTTGCCATCTTGATCGAAACCGGTGCAAACTCAGACAGATAGGTGTGGCAGCAAAGCTCTCGTCCACAGATCCCGATTCCTCCGCGGATCTTCGTCTCGTCTCTTACACCGATCTGGCGAAGTTCAATCCTGGTACGGAATACCGCTGCCAGATCCTTTACCAGTTCACGAAAATCAATTCTCCCGTCTGCGGTAAAGTAAAACAGCACTTTATTGTTGTCAAAGGTATATTCTGCATCGATCAGCTTCATCTCCAGCTCATGCTTGTGGATCTTCCAGACAAATCTGAAATGCTTCTTTTTCTTTTTTGCGATTCTTTTCTTCTACACGGCGGTCATCCTCTGTCGCCAGGCGGATCACTGTCTTAAGAGGCTGGGTGATCTCTTCATCCTTCACTTCCTTCGGTCCCATCACAACGTTACCGAATTCTACTCCTCTCGCAGTCTCTACAATTACCTGATCGCCACGCTTCACCTCAAATTTGCCCGGTGAGAAAAAATAGATCTTTCCTGCAGTCCGAAAACGGACTCCAATTACTTTTGTCATTCCCTAGTTCTCCTTTATTGTCAACAGAAGAAGTTCCATGACAAGATCAAAGTTGACATTGGCGCGCAGTCTCGCCTTTGCTTTCTCAAGTGCTTCCAGAATTGTCTCAATTCCTTCATAAGAGCTCTTTTTCGCACGCTCCCTGATACTGTCGATCTCTTCACCGAAAATCAGTCTGTCGATATTCATTGTTGCTTTATAGATCAGAACATCACGATACCAGATCATAAGGATGTCCAGATAATCTGTGATCTCAATCTTGTAAGCGGAAATCCGTTTCACAGCTTCCACCAGATCACCGAGTTCCATGGTATCGATATTCTTCAGCAGACGAACTGCCTCATCTTTAATTTCATTAAAATGCTCAGAGCCTGCAGCATAGCAGCTTTTCCAATATTGCCCTGTGCAAATGCAGTACACACGTCTGCCTTGTAATCAGGAACCTGAAGCTGCTCCATCAGATACCTTTTCACAAGCTGATCCTTAATGTTGCGGAGCTTCAGCATAACGCATCTTGAGCAGATCGTTGGGAGCAGACTGTTCGCATTCTCTGTAAGAAGCAGAATTACCGCATAAGCAGGTGGCTCTTCGATTGTCTTCAACAGAGCATTCTGTGCCTGTACAGTCATCATATCTGCATCCGGCACAATGTAGGTCTTGTATTTTCCATTATAAGGCTTCACCTGAATATCCCCATTGATCTGAACCCGGATATCATCTACACTGATGCTGTTCGGCTTTTCATGCGTTACCCAGATAATATCCGGATGATTGCCGCTGACTGCCTGCTTGCACGAATGGCACTCATAGCACGGTTCTGTTCCGCCCTTTTCGCACTGCAGAGTCTGTGCAAAAAGACCTGCAAGCATCTTCTTTCCTGATCCCTTCTCGCCGTTCAGAATATAAGCGTGTGATACTTTATCTTCTGTAACCGCGTTCTGTATATACTGAATGATCTCGCTATGTCCTACGACATCTTTAAATCCTGACATATTATCACCCTCTTCTTTCTTACTATTCCATTAGTATAACATAAATTTATGCAGATACCTAGAGCAAATTCCTGTGGTCTTTCTGAATTATTTCTGAAAATTCTGCGAATTTCGCTTTGCAGGTATGCTTTTCAATAATAAAAGATGACAACTTTTTCGATATGTTTTATAATAGACATAAATATATAAAGATTCTGTATCCAATGATGTAATCAGATTGCTCCATTGTTACGCAATTTATTCTTTGATACTTACATCATACAATTTATGAATATAAATTTTTCAACCAGACAAACTTTATATAAGTTTCTTACACAGAAAGGGGATGAACTCATGCTGGAAGTAAAAAATCTTACATTCCAGGTGAATGAAAACGGAATAGAACGCAGCATTGTAGAAAATATCAGTTTTAACGTAGAAGACGGAGAAATGCTGGTGATCACCGGTCCGAACGGAGGTGGCAAATCCACACTTGCAAAAGTGCTGATGGGGATTGACCAGGCAAGTGCCGGACAGATCATCTTAGACGGAACCGATATCAGTGATTATGATATCAACCACAGGGCAGAAGCCGGAATCGGTTACGCATTCCAGCAGCCACCGCGCTTCAAAGGAATGACGGTAAGCAAGCTTTTATCACTTGCGGCTGGAGAAGATCTGACAAGAGATGTCTGTTGCAGACTTTTAAGTACCGTTGGACTTTGTGCCAACGAATACATTGAACGTGAAGTAGACGGAACCTTATCCGGCGGTGAAATGAAGCGTCTGGAAATTGCAACCGTTCTCGCAAAGCCGCACAAACTCTGTATTTTCGATGAACCGGAGGCCGGAATCGATCTCTGGAGTTTTTCTATGTTGATCGAACAGTTTGAAAAAAATGCACAAAAGAGAAAAAACAGAGTCTTATTCTTATTTCTCATCAGGAGAGAATCATCCAGATGGCTGACCGGATCATGGTGATCGAAGGCGGAAAGATCGCTTCGATCGGACAGACTGCGGATATCCTTCCACAATTATTAGGAAAGACAGCCGATTCTTACAGCTGTCTGAAATGTAGATAACAGGGGAGGAAGATACAATGACTTTATTGGATAAAATTACAGAAAAAGTATTAGCACAGATCGATGACACCGGTTTTACACAGTCCGGTGCATTCAATTTACGACATAATGGAATCGCTCTCTGCCACGGAGACAGTGAGCATATTAAAATCAAGAAAAAACAGGACAAGCCGGGAATTGATATTTTCATCGATGGAAAAACAGACGGCGAAGAAGTTCATATTCCGGTTGTTGTTGATGCAAGCGGAATGACGGACGTTGTTTACAATGATTTTTATGTAGCAGAAGGTGCAAATGTAACTATCATTGCCGGATGTGGTATCCACAACAGCGGATGTAACGAAAGCCGCCATGATGGTATTCATACTTTCCATGTGGAAAAAAAATGCAAATGTACGCTATGTAGAAAAGCATTATGGAGAGGGCGAAGGCACTGGAACCCGTGTACTCAATCCTGTTACCGAAGTTTATCTTGGTGAAAATTCTGTATTTACACTGGATACTGCTCAGATCAAAGGAGTCGATTCTACGGTTCGTGAAAATAATGTACATCTGGAAGCCGGTTCCAAGCTTTATGTCATTGAAAACTGATGACACATGGAAAACAGGAAGCTACTTCAAATATGATGGTGGAACTGCTCGGAGAAGGCAGCTCTGCGCAGATCGTATCCCGTTCGGTCGCAAAAGGCGAATCCAGACAGGTCTTCCATCCGAGGCTGTCGGAAAGAACCGTTGCCATGCACATGTTCAGTGTGATTCTATTATCATGGATCATGCAGAAGTAAGTTCAATTCCTGAGATCAATGCGAAGCATGTGGATGCGGCTATTATCCACGAAGCTGCGATCGGAAGGATCAATGATGAGCAGTTAATCAAGCTGCGGACTCTTGGAATGACGGAAGAGGAAGCAGAAGGGGTGATTATTGAGAACTTCTTGAATTAGAGTCATACGTGTAGTAGTAAAAGAGACGAAAAAGACAAAATTATCCTCTGGCTATGCTCAGTTGCACTAACCATTCCACCGAGCCTTTGAAAGCATCAATTGTGTCAGCAATGGCTTCCACAATTGATTAAGTCTCGGTTCCATAGTGCAAAATTCGCAGATCCAGAGGATAATTTTTGTCTTTTTCTGTGTCTTAACTCCACTACATTATAAAATCTTATTTAAGTTTCAAGAATTTCTCAATGCAGGATTCATCTGAACAGGTGGGCCTGTCTCACTGGGGTGTTGAGATCGGTGTTATTTATGAATGGTTGAGTTTTGTATGGTTTATAGCTGACTCTGCTTTTTTAGTATTTTTTTACAGATTTTTTCGAGGATGTCTTCAAGGTCTGTGTTTTCGTAGCGTTCTGTGATTCCGGCGTGGGCGAGGTTTTCTTCGGAGAAATCTTTGGAATCGGCGAGGAAACGGCGGCACATTTCGGCGTATTTGGGTTCTTTCTGGGTTTTCTCACGGGCGAGGGCTCGGGTTAAGCGCTCTCCGTCTTCTACCTCGATGTAAAGTGGAACTACTTTTTCGTTTCCAAAATAGGTTTTCAATTTTTCATAGGATTCAAGAGTTCCGATCATGAGATAATCCTGATTTTTTTGTTCAAAATCGAACTGTCCGTCATCAGCGGTGAAATAGTGCCAGATACCATAAACTGTATTGTAAGCACGTTCTTCGATCAATCGGCCTTCTGTTTTGAACTTTTCAAGTTCAGTTTCGTCTGTAAAGAAATATTCTTCGCCTTCTTTTTCTCCCTCACGCCGTGGACGGGTTGTATAGATCGTTACATTTTTTTAACTGTGGCATTCTTTTTCTCAATTCTTTGTAGATTGTGTCTTTCCCCGTTGAACTTTTTCCCATCAGATAATATATTTTACTCATGTTTCCACACCTTTATCTTGCCTTCCGTCTGTATTCCTTCTATTTGGAGATTCTGTGTTTCATAATAACAAAGAAGTTCTACTGCTTCCCGGCTGATCCGCTCTCCGGGTACGATAACCGGGCTTCCCGTGGGTAGAGATATGCGTATTCCAGAGAAATGTGTCCTTCACTTTCTTTCCATGGAATCTCTTCTGCTTCTCCGTCTTCTTCCCGGTCTGCTGCCTCCTGCGGTGTAAAATACTGCTCCAGTCTAGGAAGCTCTCCGGAAATCTCTATGCTTCCGGAAACGGCTGTTTTTGCTTCCAGCTGACCGTCTATTTCCAGTAACGCAGCTTTTAACCTGTCCAGTCCTTCCTGCGTATCTGCCACGGTCGTCATCGCAAGTACATAGGTTCCTCCGGTCATTTCCATTTCCAGATGATATTCTTTTCGCAGCCGGTCCGCAAGTTCCGGACTTGTAATATTTGCATTTGCCGTGGAAATCACAACTTTGGAAATATCATAATGTTCTGTACGGAGAATCTGTAAATGCTGCAATAGTTCCAGCTCTTCTCTGAACTTTGCAGCCTCTCTACATAAAGTTCAAATGCTTCCTCACATTTTCCATCCAAGAAATCCACGCAGGCATCCAGGCTTGCCATGAAAATATACGACGGACTGCTGCTCTGCAACATATCCAGATATTTCTTAATTCTTCTTCGATTGGCAAGCTTTCCGTTAATATGCAGGATCGCTGTCTGGGTAAGGGACGGCAATGTCTTGTGCAGACTGTTGATCACCACATCTGCTCCCAAATCATTTGCACACTCCGGAAATGCCGGATGAATCCAAAATGAGGTCCGTGTGCTTCATCTACGATCAGCGGAATCCCATACGAATGTACCACTTCTGCAATTCCTTTCACATCCGATACCACACCGTCATAGTTTGGAGATACGATCACAACGGCTTTTGATATCCGGCTCTGCAGCAAGTTGCTTTTGCCACATCTTTCTTTGCTGATCTCCCCGTTCATATGCATGGAAATATCAAATTCCGGATACACATAGCGCGGTACAAGACCATTCATATAGATTGCATGGTAAATGGATTTGTGACAATGGCGTGCCACCAGAATCTTATCTCCCCGGTGCGTACATCCCATCACTGCACTTAAAATTCCGGCAGTACTTCCATTTACCAGAAAATGACTTTCCTCTGCCCCAAATACCCTTGCGGCTCTTTCCTGCTCTTCTTTTAAAATACCATCTGCGTGATGCAGATCATCGAAACCATCGATTTCCGTGATATCCAGATCGTATGGGAGTTCAATTCCAAGAAGTGCCTTGTTTCTCTTATGTCCCGGCATGTGAAATGCGTAAAAATCGCTCTCGGAATATGCTTTTAATTTATCGTATAGTCGTTCCATTTGATACCTCTTTAAGTCTTTTAGAAACATCATATAATTTTCTTCCGAAAACGCAAGAGGACGAAACGGTTCTCCCATTTCGTCCTTTCCATATATTCCGGCTTACACAGCCACAATCTCAAACACTTTCGCCTGGAAATCTCCCTTATCATTCACGCCCTTCTTCCATACACCGGACGCAGAATCGGACAGGATCATTCCGACTTGCATCAGCTCATCGCCATAGCAGTCATAATCATATCCGCTGACCTTATAACAGATATCTTCTTTCAGCCCTTTCAGCTTCAGTCTCTTAAATCCAACATTGACCGGCTGCATTACCCGGTAATAACCGACCAGCGCCTTCTTCTGATCCTCCGATACGATCATCCATGCGGTCTCATTTCCCTCAAACGGACTCTTCAGTCGATAGAAAGTTCCTTTCTGGATCAGTTCTCTCTTCTCCTTCATGAATGCGATCTGTCTGCGGATTTCTTCCTTTTCTTCCTCGCTGAGTTTTAAAAGATCAAGCTCATATCCGAACGTTCCGAAGTAAGCCACATCCGCTCTTGTCTCGATCGGTGTCACACGGTTTGTCTGATGGTTCGGTGACGCTGATACATGGCTTCCCATACAGCTTACCGGATAGACCATAGAAGTTCCATATTGGATCTTCAGACGTTCAATCGCATCGGTATCATCCGAAGTCCATCCCTGCGGTGCATAATAAAGCTTCCCGGGTCAAATCTTGCCCCACCACTTGCACAGGATTCAAACAATACATGTGGGAACCGGCTGGTCAGACGCTCATAAAGCTCATACACTCCAAGAACGTATTTGTGGCAGACCTTTCCCTGATACTCTCTGTCATTTCCATTGGAGAACACCTCTGAAAATGTACGGTTCATATCCCATTTGATATAAGATACCGGCACTTCTGCAAGAAGATTTTCCAGCATGTCCCCGATATATTCACGTACCTCTTTCTTAGAAAAATCCAGTACATACTGTGTCCGGCTGTGGCAGATCCGCTTGCCCTGTTCTGCAAGAAGCCAGTCCGGATGCGCCCTGTACAGATCACTGTCTTTGTTCGTCATCTCCGGTTCAATCCAGAGCCCGAATTTTAAACCTTTGGCATTGATCTTTTCTGCCAGCTCCTTTAACGTTCCTTTCAACTTTTCCTCATTCGGATACCAGTCACCAAGGGAAGAAGTACTGTCATCTCTCTTTCCAAACCATCCATCATCCAATACAAAAAGCTCCATTCCAAGATCTGCTGCCGCATCCGCAAGTCCCAGAAGCTTTGGCGCATCAAAATCAAAATAAAATGCTTCCCAGCTGTTGATCAGGATCGGGCGAACCTTATCTCTCCAGGTTCCCCTTGCCAGACGTGTGCGGTACAGCTTGTGAAAGGTCTGGCTCATTCCGTTAAGTCCGGCTTCCGAATATACCATTACCATCTCCGGTGTCTGGAAGGATTCGCCTTTTCCAAGTGTCCACTTAATCCATTTGGATGGATTCCCATCAGCACACGGGCGGTATCATAATTGTCTACCTCTGTCTGTGCAAGAAAATTTCCGCTGTAAACCAGGCTGAAACCGTAGACCTGCCCCTGGAACTCGTCTGCATTTTCACGCGCAAGTGCAAGGAACGGATTGAACTGGTAGCTGCTGCATCCGCGCATACTGTAAATACTCTGGATACCGTAATCTAGCTTATGTCTTCTCACATGGCGCTCTCTCGCCCACACACCGGCAAGATCGATCATCTCATAATCCTTGTCCGGCAGATCCACACAGGCGCTCATTGCAGAAAGAAGTGTGATCTTTTCGTCAGAATCACAATTCAAAACGTACACTTCTCGCGATCACCGGAAATGCTTCATAGATCGTATATAAAAGGACAATTCTTGTATTGATACTTGTATCCTCCAGAACCAGTTCCAGAGTCTGCGCCTCATCATCACTTTCTACATATGTCGCCGGAAGTCCTTCAAGCTTTGGTTTGCCATTATAAATTTTATGCTCTTTATATACAAACTCGACTACATGGCTTCCGTTCTCCCGCTCGATCTCATATGCCGGAAAACGCATATCTCCGCAGCCGAAGTCGGATACTCCTGCTTGATATTCTCCAGTGAGAATGTAGAATTTCCCTCGAAAGCATACGGTGACATATCGCGCGTCGCATATTCAAAAAGATGTCCAAAATCTTCTCTGTGTGTCAGGCGTTTTCCGTAGTAGAGCTGTCCCGGCTGTTCGTTGTCAAGGATCTTGATGATATAGCTGATCTCCTGGTTGTAGAGATGAAACTCTCTTGTTTTTTCATTGTATATGATTGGCATATCGTTTCTCCTCATTCCGTATTGTATAACGTTCATTTTTCCGTATTATCTGTATAGTATCACTGTTGGTTTTTCAGCGTCAATGATTCCTGCGGATAAATTTGTAAAAACGTACACTCAAAAAAGGGACTCTGTCCTTTCCTAAAAGACATCATCCTTTTCCTTTCTTAGCAGATTTATTTAATTTTCTCTTTGTATTCTTTTACTCTGCACTACTGTCCACTTTCCATCCAAGCGCTTTCTCTACCGTATCGATCAGTACCCGGCTTACTCTTTGTGAACCGTCCATCTGTACATAATAGTAGGTCGCACTGTCGTCCTTGCTTCCCACATAGAATGTAACTGTCTTTTCCTTGTCATCATCCGACGTATCCTTGTAAGTCAGCTCCACCTTCGTCCGCTGATCTTCCGCAAGCCCGTAATTGCCAAGCGTCGCGTCCGTCACATGATAATCTGCACAATCTGTAAAATAGAATCCGGAAAGTGCTGTCATAATACTTGTGACAGTATCTTCCTGATCCTCATTGTCCGCTTCGTAGGTTTTTACCTCGTCACCCGGTTTTGTCACAGTCTCTTTTACAAAGTTATCAGATGTAACTGTTACAAAGCTGTCCTTTTCAGCAACATCTGCAAGCTGCCATACCATTTCCGAAATCAGATCTGCCGATACCGTGTACACTTTTTCTGTTCCATCTTCCATGAAATAATAATTTTCTCCGGAAGCATTCCCGATTAGAAATTTATGTGCCTCGCCATCCTTTCCGGTCAGCGTAAGATTATATTCCGGTGAATCAAATCCATAGTCCGAAAGGTCATCCGGATTCTTGATCTCTTTTACCGCCCGAATATCCGAAAATGCATCTTCCATATTTTGCATACTGCTCTCCGTCAGTGCGATCGTGGTGTCCGGCGCATACTCCCAGGTATCATCTTCTTTTACAAAGGACATTTCTTCCCCAGATGCTTCTTTATACTCGATCGACTCCAGCGAATCTGTCTCAAAAATATGCACCACTGCATTTTCTTTTTTCTTCTCTTCTGCCTCTGACTTAGATGTATTCCATTTTTTCAGCCCGAAAAAATGTAATGAGCAAAACAAGCAGTACGAGCAGAAGGATTCCTATTGTCCTTGTTTTTTTCTCCATCTTTTTTCCTCCTGCCTCTTACGCTTTCCGTCTTCTCATCCAGATCACAAATCCAAGGATCAGAATTGCAAGCGGAATAATAAAGATCACAAGGATGCTGAATGCACCTGCATGCATCGGTGTGTTGGTCTCAGTCGAAAGACTCTTCGCTTCAATCGCAACATTGTTTACATTATCAAAATTCTCTGTCACTGAATTTACAAACAAAGTCAGGTTATCCAGTGTCGTCAGCTGATCTGTGATATCCGAGCTGATCATAGATGCAGAAGCAAGCACCGTAAGTCTTGCTGTCTTTGTGTCTGTATCCGTTGCATCACTCTTATCGTCTTCATCCTCGCTGTCCGAATCTGAAGAATCCGCAGAAATCGCATTGGTAGAAACGGCTCCCAGGATATACTGTCCCTGTGTCTGGTCATTTTCTGTCACTGCATATCCACTGTCTGATGTCTGCATAAATGGAGTAACCGTCAGATTATCATTATCCGTATCTGTTTTCTCCATACCAGGTGAATTCAGCAGAAGTACCATTTGATTGCTGATGCCGCTTCCCAGGTCACCACTCAGAGAAAGCTGTGGGAAGATTGCATAATAATTTCCCTGGTAGCATCTCTGGGTATCTGCAATATAACCGCTGACTTTTTTCAGTCCATAATCCGACATAATTCCGTCCAGATTTGGTGTGTCTGAAGTCGTATCTCCAAGGATCAGATAAACCTTTCCGCCGTCACTCAGATATTTCTCAATAATTGTCTTTTCATCATCTGTAATATCCGATGTCGGTGCATAGAGGAACAACAGGTCACAATCATCCGGGATTTCCGGATTCATGCTCAGGTTGATTTCTTCCGTCTCCAGATTATTCTTAGTAAGCAGATCACTTACCGAACTTGAAAATGTCGCTTCTCCGTGACCACTGGTTCGGTAAATCTTGCTTGTTTCCTCGCTAGTTACATAATTGATCGCACTGGTAAGCTGTCCTTCTCCGTCGAAAGAACTTTCACTGGCACTTCCGGTCGTATAATAAGAGTAATAATCGGACTGGATAATATCTGAAAATGAAATCGTTGTAGACTTTCCGGTTGCATCACAGGACACAACGATTACATTCCCATCGGTATTATATTTCTGAAGAACGGACGGATGCAGTACGCTGTCCACCCATTCCACTTTTACTTTACCGGAAAGCGCCGCATATTTTTCACAAAAGTTCTTGATCCTGGTATCCACAGAATCCTGTTCTGCGATCACTTTCAAATCTACTTTTTTATCCAGCTTCTTCAGCATTTTTGTGGACACGCTGCTGATATCGTACAGATTGTTGCTGCTGATATCAATATTTCTTACTTTTTCCGGAAGCTGTCCTGCCACCAGATTGATCACGATCGCGATTGCAATCACGATCACTGCAAGCCCTACGCTGTAAGTTCCGTTCCGGGAGGACTTGCTGCTGAACATTTTTTTGATTTTTTCCATGTCTTCTCCCTCCTAACTCCAACGTCTTTTCTGAATGACTGCATGGTCAAGAAGATAAATACACCTGCCACACTCAGATACAGGATCAGCCCACTCACATCGAAAAGCTTGTTATATGCTACGTTGTCAAATACATCTGCAAGATACAGCTTCTTCATGATGTTGACCAAAATATTTTCAAATAATGAAGATTTTACGAAGCTTACGATCACAACCGCAACAACTCCGATCGCTTCGATAATTCCTGCGATCATCCAGTTTCCAGTCATCCGGTAAATGATCAGCGCCGCAATGGTAACGAATACCACAATACCGATCATGCCGCTTGTAGCTGATGTCGGGAGGAAATCGATCAGTCCTCCCCAGAGATAGATCAGAAGCAAAACGCCAAAGGTTATTACTGCCGCAATGATCTGACTTTCTGTGAGTGACGAAAGAAACATTCCGATTGCCAGATACACGCATCCGAGCAGGAAGAACATCAGGATCGACAGATAATCCACCTTCAGATACGCCGTTCCAAAGCTCTTAATGATAATCGGGAAAATGCAAAAAATCAGGCACGGTACCGCAAATACCGTCACCATCGCAAGGTATTTCCCCATCACGATATCAAATAATTTTACCGGTGCGGCAAGCAGAAGCTGGTCTGTCTTGTTCTTCCGTTCCTCCGCAAAGGAACGCATGGTGAGCATCGGGATAATGATGATCAACACGTAGTTGATATTCATCAGAACATATGAAAAATAGGGATATCCCGAATTTAAGTTGTACGCCATAAAATAGATTCCCGTGAAGATCACAAGGAAGGCGATCAGGACATAGCCTGTCATTGATTGAAAATAGGATTTTAATTCTCGTTTATAAATTGCTGTCATTTTCGAGATCCTCCTTTTCATCCTCACTTGTCGGAACGGCATTTTCTTCCGGCTCTTCATCCATCTCAGTCAGCTCGTTCTCTTCTGCCTCTTCCTGCGCATTTTTCTTGCGCCGCTTTACCATCCAGTCTTTCTTTTCGCCGTCCTTCATCGCTTTTGCTGCTGCAGGTGTGCTTCCCTGCGTCAGCTCCAGGAATACATCTTCCAACGTCGTGCGGCTGTGATACAACATAAGTAACGGGCAGCCCTCCTGTGCAAATGCCTTAAATACTGTTTCCCTGATATCTTTTCCATCCTTCGGGAACAGACTCGCTTTTACCGTTCCTTCTTCTTTTCCGTGTTCCACGGATGCCTTCTGCACATTACCGATTGTGCCGATGACTTTCCGTACCGTATCTTCATTTCCCTTTGCCAGGATTTCCACAGTCTGCTGATTCGTCAGAAGCTTTTCCAGATTCTCCGGTGTATCACTTGCCACCAGTTTCCCTTTGGAAATGATCATAATATAATCGCAGACTTCCTGGATCTCTGCCAGAATGTGCGAGCTCAGGATCACGGTATGCTCTTTTGCCAGCTCGCGGATCAGTTCACGGATCTCAATGATCTGCTTCGGATCCAGTCCGACCGTCGGTTCATCCAGAATGATGATCTCCGGGAATCCAAGGATTGCCTGCGCAAGTCCGACTCTCTGCTTATAACCTTTGGACAGGTTCTTGATCAGCCGGTCCTGTACATCCATGATCTTCACCATCAGCATGACCTTCTCAATCTGCTCTTGCCGTTCCGATTTTGGGATCTTCTTCAATTCCGCTACGAACCTCAGGTATTCATTCACCTTCATATCCGTGTAAAGCGGTGGCATCTCAGGCAGATAACCAATACATTTTTTTTGCTGCCTCCGGTTCCTCCAGTATATTGTGCCCGTTGATCAGCACTTCACCTTCTGTGGCGCCAAGATAGCCGGTCATAATATTCATCGTTGTGGACTTTCCGGCACCGTTCGGTCCTAAAAATCCATAGATCTGCCCGGTATCTACAGTAAAATTCAAATGATCTACAGCCAGATGTGAGCCGTATTTCTTTACAAGATTTTTTACCTCAATCAATGTTGTTCCTCCTGACTACAAAATTTTCATGTTTTTCAATTATACGGATGATTTGTGAAACTTCTGGGGGCAATTCTGTGTTCATTCTGTGTTTTTTCTGTGAAACTGTGAACTGTAAAAGTGTACCACCTGCCCGATAATAATAGAAATACCGATATCTGGAAT
>ENA-OQLB01000552-OQLB01000552.1-human-gut-metagenome-genome-assembly--contig:-NODE-552-length-20569-cov-2.114715_pt1 | contig 20569 bp, 29 predicted proteins | sample MGYA00242656_ERZ504813 | MGnify/ENA primary metagenome ERZ504813 (study PRJEB26092, sample SAMD00036388) | human gut metagenome | host: Homo sapiens | study: EMG produced TPA metagenomics assembly of... | reverse complement strand
CACAATCATGTGATCTGGAACTCCACTGCACTCAGCCAGACCCGGAAATTCAGAAACTTTTGGGGCAGCAGCCGCGCCGTGCGGCGGCTCAACGATACCATCTGCATCGAGAACGGCTACTCCATCGTGGAGAATCCGAAGCGCCACGGCAAGAGCTACAACAAGTGGCTGGGCGACAAAAAGAAGCCCTCCCACCGGGAGCGAATCTGCGCGGCCATTGACGATGCGCTGACACAAAAGCCCGATAGCTTTGAAACGCTGCTGGAGCTGCTGCGGCAGGCCGGGTATGAGGTCAAGGGCAAGAAAGTCCCGTCCCTGTTAGGCGGCGGACAGAAAAAGTCCATTCGCATGGATACCCTCGGCGACGGTTATACTCCCGCAGATCTCCGCGCGGTGATTGCAGGTGAAAAGGCGCATACGCCACGAAAGAACGCCGCCGCACCGGTCAAACCGCAAAAGCGCAGCGGGAATCTGCTGGTGGACATTCAGACAAAATTACGCGCTGGCAAGGGTGCCGGTTATGCGCGTTGGGCGACGTTGTTCAATTTGAAGCAGATGGCACAGACGGTGGCCTATCTGCAAGACCATGAGCTTTTAGATTACGCCGTTCTCTCGGAGAAAGCGGCGGCAGCGTCCGCTCACTTCAATGAGCTTTCCGCAAGGATCAAGGCTTCGGAAACACGCATGGCCGAGATTGCCGTGCTGCGGGAGCATATTGTCAATTACGCCAAGACCCGCGATACCTACGTTGCCTATCGCAAGGCTGGGTACTCCAAGAAATTTCTTGCAGAGCATGAAAGCGAGATCACGATCCACAAGGCCGCAAAGAACTATTTTGATGGGCTTGGCCTCAAGAAGCTACCCACCATCAAGGCGCTGAATACCGAGTACGCCGAGCTGCTGGCGGAGAAGAAAGCGGCCTACGCCGAATACCGAAAAGCCCGCGAGGAAATGAAAGAGCTGCTGACGGCCAAGGCCAATATCGACCGTATTCTGGAGTTGGATAAGGAGCAGGAGGAAGCGAATGAACGACGGGAAAAAGAGGCGGAGCAGCGCTGAGCTGTCCGCTCACAAGCGATTTGCAAAATCGCGCAGCCGATGGATTTATCCATCGTTCCAGAACACAAAACTTGTGTTCTGCGGGGATTGGGGCAGCGCCCCAACAAGCATGAAGCGGGCGGGTTCCGTGTGAACGGAATCCGCCTGTTTTCGCAAAGTGGGTACCGCTTTGCATTGCTTGCCAGTTTCCCTATACATTATAATTGCCATCAGGATAATCAAAAAACCAAAACTATATGGAGTATTTTCAAGCCGAATGGAGTAGCACGCCCCGATTGGTATGTGGTAATATATTTCTTGCGAAATCCTGTTTCGCAAATTCTTAAGAATGTCAGTTAGCCATATCTAACTATAACGGAGGTATGTAGAGAATGGAAGCAAGAAGTAACAAACTACAAGCCAAAGACCTTATCAATGTAGGTATTTTCACCGCCATTTATTTTGTCATTTTCTTTGCGGGCATGATGCTGGGATATATCCCTATCTTCATCCCGCTGTTAGGATTGGTGTGCCCCATCCTGTGCGGTATTCCCTTTATGCTGTACTTAACGAAGGTCAAAAAATTCGGCATGGTATCTCTGACTGGCATTATCCTTGGCCTGCTCAATCTGGTCATGGGTAGCGGCGTGCTGGTTCTGATTTTTGGTATCATCTTTGGCGTTCTGGCGATGTAATTCTGCGGGCCGGAAAGTATCAAAGCTGGAAATGTACGCTCCTTGGCAATGGTGTGTTCTCCCTTTGGATCATGGGATATGTAAGCCGGATGTTTTTGACCCGTGATACATTCTTCGCTTCACTTGTAAGCAGCTATGGGCAGGAATATGTAGACGCACTCATGTCCTATACCCCTGGCTGGATGTATCCAGTTCTATTTGTTGTCACCTTTATCGGCGGCATTTTGGGGGCGCTTCTTGCAAGGCCGTGTTGAAGAAACATTTTGAAAAGGCGGGGATTGCCTGATGGATGCGGCGGTTACAACGCTAAAATTTGAAAGCAAAGCTGTTATTCCCACCGATCCGAGGACAAAACTGTTTTTGACTGTAACTGTCAGCACCATTATGATTACCGGCGGCACGGGCGGATTTATGAACTTGGTTCGCCCGTGCCTCATGGCATGCCCGATTGTATTCCTGCTCCTTTCAAGAAAATGGGGGGCCGCAGCCAGATTTGCAGTTACATACGCTATTCTGTTTGCTTTGGAATTAACGGTATTACCGCTGCTCACTGGTACATGGAATTTTATCCTGGGAGCCGCAGTCGGGATATATACACACATGCTCCCCGGATTTATCATGGGATATTATCTGGTGAGTACGACAACGGTCAGTGAATTTGTTGCTGCGATGGAGAAGATGCACATTCCACAAAAAATCGTGATCCCTATGTCGGTGGTATTCCGATTTTTCCCACAGTCAAAGCGGAATATGCGGCTATACGGGATGCCATGAAGATGCGCGGCATCACTACTCTCCGCAGCCCCATGAAGATGCTGGAATACCGGGTGGTTCCTCTGATGATGTCGATTGCCAAAATCGGAGAAGAACTGTCTGCGGCGGCTCTCACGCGAGGGCTTGGAGCGCCGCAGAAACGGACAAATATTTGCAAAATTGGCTTTGGGCCTTTGGACATTTTCTTCTTCCTGCTGGCGATACCCTGTTGGGTCGGTTTCTTTATTTGTTAGGAGGAAGGAGTCTATGATTGAACTTTCGCAATATCAATTTTCGGATATGCCGGGGGAACGGATGCCGGTGGGCTTGTAAACATTGACTTAATCATCCCGGACGGCAAGTTATCCTTTTGTGTGGGCAATCTGGCTGCGGAAAAACAACCCTGACCCGGTTGGTGAATGGGCTGATCCCGAATTATTATGAGGGCGAGTTAAGCGGCGAAGTCCTGCTGGATGGCAAGAACATCAGCGGACTTCCGCTCTATGAAACAGCGAAATATGTGGGGAGCGTTTTTCAAAATCCCCGCACGCAGTTTTTACGGTGGACTCCACCAGCGAACTGGCCTTTGGATGTGAAAATCAGGGCTTGCCTGAAGAAGAAATCATTCAGCGGGTGAAATCGACTGCGGAACAGTTTGATATGGACAATCTGCTGGGGAAAAATATCTTTTCTCTTTCCGGCGGAGAAAAGCAGAAAATTGCTTGTGCCTCTGTGTCGGCCAGTAATCCGCCCATCATCGTGCTGGACGAACCATCTTCTAATCTGGATATGTCAGCTACAAAAGATCTACGCCGGATGATCCAGATTTGGAAACAGCAAGGGAAAACAGTTATTATTGCGGAACATCGGCTCTATTATCTGAAAGAGTTGATAGACCGTGTTGTGTATCTAAAAGATGGGAAAATTGAAAAAGATTACTCGGCTCTGGATGCACTTAAACTGTCCGTGACGCAACAGGCAGAAATGGGGCTGCGGCCTTTTGACCTGGGCGCGTTCCCTGTGACAGCACATCCTGTTGCAAGCAGTGGTTCTATCGAATGCGAGAACTTTCATTTTGCTTATACAAAGCAGAGGGATGCACTGGATATTGATAGTCTTTCGCTGCCACAGGCGGGCGTGATTGCAGTAATCGGCCATAATGGAGCGGGAAAATCCACTCTGGCCCGCTGTCTCTGTGGCCTGGAGAAACACTGCAAGGGCATTGTGAAAGTGGACGGGAAGCCGTATAATAGAAAACAAAGGCTGTCTCTGTGCTATATGGTCATGCAGGATGTCAACCATCAGCTGTTTACGGAAAGCACAGAAGAAGAAATGCTCATCAGTATGGCGGAGCCATCTCCCGACAAGGCGGATGCAGTTCTTGACCGATTGGATTTGTTACAGTTTAAGGAGCGACACCCGATGGCACTCTCCGGCGGTCAGAAGCAACGGGTGGCGATTGCCACCGCTCTTGTTTCCGAGCGTAAGATTTTAGTGCTGGATGAACCTACCAGCGGTCTGGATTTACAGCACATGAAAGAAGTGGCCGATGAACTTGTGACGATACAGAAAATGGGAAAGACATCTCTTGTCATCACCCATGATTATGAGCTGATCGTCAGTTGCTGTACTCATGTTCTGCATTTGGAGCATGGTATGGTACAGGAACAATATGCATTAGATGCCGCAGGGCTTCAGCGCCTCCAAAAATTTTTCATAGATTCGAGGTGATCCCATTTTGAATAAAAGCGACTTGTTTTTCTCGCAGCAAAATATGAATTTGCTCTGCCGGGATGAATCCTGTTCCGTTTATCAGATGAAAAACGAAACGGGAGACGGGACAGCAACCTATTATGAAGTATATCCCGGAGTAGGTGTCATGTATAATGATTTTCACATGGAGCACTGCCCGTCAAGGAAGTTTGAACAAAATACGCACACTTTTGCAATTCACCATTGCAGAGAAGGCCGCGTCGAGTGGGAAGTCAGCAATGGCGCTTATCTTTATCTTGCGTCCGGCGATATTATGCTGGACAGTTCTGCCACGGAAAACAACCATTGCAGCTTTCCCGTAAGCCATTACCACGGGATCACAATTACGATTTCTGTTCCCGAAGCGGTAGAGGGATTGGGTGATCTTCTGTCCCTGTTTTCTATTGACCTGGAACAGATTGAGCAGCAATTTGCCTTGAAAGCACGCCCTTTCATCATGCATGGAAATCTGTCCCCGACCATGTAATCTCAGAACTGTACCAAGTGCTGATAATATCCGTCTGGAATATCTTAGGGTAAAGATCCTGGAATTGTTAGTCACGCTCAGGACGGTAGACCCTACGGTCTTAGGTGTGGAACGCCCCTATTTTTATAAAACGCAGGTAGAGAAGGTCAAGGCTATCATGTCGTTTATGACAAATGAGCCGGAGCACCATTTCACAATGGAGGAGCTTTCTGAAAAGTTCGATATTTCTACCTCCGCTCTGAAGCAGTGTTTTAAGGGCGTTTACGGCACGGCCATTTATACCTACATGCGGAATTACCGCATGGATTTGGCGGCTTCCCTTCTCACACAGACGATGAATCAATCACAGCAATTGCCGGAAAAGTTGGCTATACGAACACCAGCAAGTTCTCCGAAGCGTTCAAGAAGGTAAAGGGAAAAACACCGCTGGAATATCGAAAAATAAAAATCTAAATGGAGTAAAACCCGGCCGGCAGAGTGGCAGACAAAATGAATACCTGCAATACTTAGAGAGTATCAAAGCGATTGATACTCTCTATTTTTGCCAAGGAGGAATGGAAATGAAGCAGAAAAGCTGGATTTCTATTGTGTTTTCCTTTGCTTCACAGTGCCGGGGCAAAATTGCCCTGTCTGTCTTATGTGCAATCATCAGTGTGGTTGCCGGACTGATACCCTATTGGAGTGTTTACCAAATAATCACGCTCTTTATCGGCGGTTCACCTGTGATGGCAGAGGTTTGGAAATGGTGCTGGATCGGACTTGGCGCTTATGCGATACGCTTCTTGCTCTATGGTATTTCAACGAGCCTGTCCCACATATCCGCATACACCATTTTGGAAAATATTCGTTTGACCCTTGCCCAGCGGCTGATGAAAGCGCCGCTGGGGACAGTCATCGGCGAGTCTGTGGGTAAGCTGAAAAGCGTATTGGTAGACCGGTAGAAACGATTGAGCTGCCGCTGGCCCACATGATCCCGGAGTGTATCTCCAACCTGCTGCTCCCTATGGCAGTCTTTGCCTATCTGGTCTGCTTCGACTGGCGTATGGCGCTGGCGATGCTGGTCACGCTGCCTTTCGTTCTGATTGCTTTTGCTATGATGATGAAGAATTTTAACAAGCTCTATGCCGATTACATGGAGTCCAACAACTATGTGAACGCTGTGATCGTGGAGTATGTGGAGGGTATTGAGGTCATCAAGGCATTCAACCAGTCCTCCAGTTCCTACGAAAAGTTCGCCAAGGCGGTAGAGTCCTTCAAAGATTACACTCTTAAATGGTATCAAAGTTCCTGGAAGGTGATGAACTTTGTTTCGGCTGTGCTGCCGTCCACCTTTTTGGGAACGCTTCCGATTGGTATGTATCTCTGCTGGAACGGCAGCCTTTCGCCGCAGGATCTTGTGATGTGCCTGATTCTCTCGCTGGGCATTGTAGGTCCGCTTATGAACTTTACTACTTATATCAATGAAACGAAAGCGATTGAATACGCCGTCCACGATGTGGACGAACTGCTCCATGCGGAGGAATTACCCGATGCTGAAAAACCAGTGGATATACAATCCAAGGACATCCAGCTTCAGGATGTTTCGTTCTCTTATGATAAAGAGAGAGGTAAACAGGTTCTTTCCCATATCAATCTGAAAATCCCGGAGGAAAAGTTTACGGCACTTGTCGGCCCGTCCGGTGGAGGTAAGTCCACCATCGCTCGCTTGATTGCCCGTTTTTGGGATGTGAACGATGGAAAAATCACCATTGGCGGTGTTGACATTCGCAGTATGCCGCTGGCCCAACTTGCCGATATTGTCAGCTTTGTTACACAGGATAACTTCCTGTTCAACTGCTCCATCAAGGAAAATATCCGTCTGGGAAACCCTGATGCTACGGACGAAGAAGTATATGCGGCAGCAAAAGCCGCCTGCTGTGATGAATTTATACAGAAATTGGACAATGGCTATGACACGATGGCCGGGGATGCAGGGAACCGGCTTTCAGGCGGTGAAAAACAGCGTATTTCTATTGCCCGCATGATTTTGAAAAATGCCCCTATCGTGATTTTGGATGAGGCAACTGCGTTCACAGATCAGGAGAATGAAGAAAAAATCCAGCAGTCTATCGCTGCTTTGACAAAAGGGAAAACGCTGCTGGTCATCGCACATCGTCTGTCCACCATCAAAAATGCCGATCAGATTATTGTCCTGCAAAATGGGCAGGTTGAGAATGCGGGCACTCACCAGCAGCTTTTAGATGGCGACGCTCTCTATCGGGATATGTGGGAGGCGCATATCGGAGCGCAGAACTGGTCTGCCGGTTCCGGGAAAGGAGGTAACTGATATGTTTCGGATTGTAAATCGACTGATCCAATGGACAGGAAAATATAAACGGCGTATTTACATCGGGTTTATCTACGCTTCATTCATAGCATTTTTACCGCAATTCCTATTATGCTGGCTGCAAAGGGACTGAGTGCTGTTCTGGATGACTGGGGTGGCGTTAAACCATTGGAGGGCCGGGACATCTGGATCATGCTGGGGGCCATGATTTTAGCTGTATTGGGCCGATACCTGTTCTCATATCTCCGAGCTATCACGCAGGAAAGTGTCGGTTATGAAGCAACCGCTGACGAAAGGATACGGCTGGGTGATATTCTGAAACGGGTGTCGCTGGGATTTTTCAACAAGAACAATATAGGTGAGTTGTCGGCAGCTGCAACGACCGATCTCTCGTTTATGGAAATGTATGCCATGAACATGATAAACACTGTAGTCAACGGCTATATTACTGTAATTGTCCTGATACTGTTCCTTGTATTTTACAGTCCTTTGGCTGGAGGAATTGCTCTGGCTGGCGTCCTTCTGTCTGCCTATTCCTCCATCTGTTGGAGGCACGCAGCCACCAAAACGCGCTATCCATCAAAGGCACAGGACGATATGGTGGAAAGTTCTATCGAGTATCTGCGAGGGATGCAGGTGGTGAAAGCCTTTAAGCAGGAAGGCGTATCTATTGCCGGTATCCGCAAAGCATACAACGACAGCAAGAAAATCAACATCAAAATTGAAGTGGAATATATGCTTCAACTGCCTGCACCTGTTTTCTCTGAAAGCCGCCTCCATTGCCATTGTAGCTGTAGCCGCTCTGCTGACCTATAACGGCAGTATGGAACTTCCTACCATGCTCATGCTGGATATGTTTTCCTTTATGATTTTCGGAAGTGTTGAGGCCATGAACAACGCCGCCCATGTATTGGAGGTCATTGATGCTACGCTGGATAAACTGGACGGCATTGAACACGCCGACATTATAGACAAAGACGGGAAAGATATTTCTTTGCAGAACACAGACATTGCTTTCCGTGATGTGACATTCTCCTACGATAAAGTTCCTGTTTTGCGGAATATCAGCTTTTCCATCCCCCAGGGCAGCACTACGGCCATTGTAGGGCCATCTGGCAGCGGCAAGACCACGATTTGCAACCTGATTGCCCGTTTCTATGATGTGGACAGCGGCGAGGTCACAGTAGGCGGTGAGGATGTGCGAAACATGACCTGTGACAGTTTGCTCCGCAATATCTCGATGGTCTTTCAAAAGGTCTATTTGTTCCACGATACCATTGAAAACAACATCCGTTTCGGCAATCCAAGTGCAACGCAGGAAGAAATTATAGAAGCTGCGAAAAAGGCTCGGTGCCACGACTTCATTATGGCTCTTCCCGATGGATATGAAACGGTGATCGGCGAGGGTGGCTCTACGCTGTCTGGCGGAGAAAAACAACGCATTTCTATTGCCCGCGCCATTTTGAAAAATGCCAACATTGTCATTCTTGATGAGGCAACAGCAAGTATTGACCCCGAAAATGAGCATCTGATCCAGCAGGCAATCAGTGAACTGACCATTGGAAAAACGGTTATTGTTATTGCCCACCGTCTGGCGACGATTGAACACGCCGACCAGATTTTAGTGGTGGATAAAGGTCAAGTTGTTCAGAAAGGAACACATCAGCAGCTTGTTCAGCAGGAAGGACTTTATCGCCGTTTCATTACAATCCGTGAGCAGGCAGAGGCTGGAGCATTGCCTGATAATTTGAGGGAGAACCGCAACATGAAACTTCATGCGTCCGGGGAGGACTATCTGGAAACCATCCTTGTTCTCCAAAAGAAACTCGGTATGGTACGCTCCGTAGATGTGGCCCGGCACATGGAGGTGTCAAAGCCAGCGTGTGCCATGCGGTGGCTACCTTGCGGGACGGTGGCTTTCTCACAATGGATGAAGATTACTTTCTCCATCTGACCGATATGGGTCGCGAAGTTGCTGAGAAAATTTACGAGCGGCACCAGTTTTTTACGATGCAGTTGATCACTGCGGGCGTAGACCCGGAAATCGCCGAATACGAAGCCTGCCTGATTGAACACGCCGTCAGTCAGGACAGCTTCGAAAAAATCAGGGATGCGCACAAACAGGAAAAATAGAATAAAAGTTGCCCGTCGTTCCAACTGCGCGGACAAAAGCAGCCAGCGGGTTAAGATTGTGCGTCTATGCCCGCTGGCTATTCTATAAGGTAAAGCGGCTATCCGCATGGATGGTCGCTTTTACTCACCGTTTTTCAACTTCTCTGCGCTTTGGCACAATGCAATATACCGCTCCGCTTCTGCATCACTCTTTCCGGCAAAGAAATCTGCCACAACTTTTGGAATTTCACGCGGTTTTTCGTCGTGAAACACCACGGCGTCAAGGCTGATTCTCATCTCCTTGGAAATGAGAGCCACGGTTTCAAACTTCGGATTGCTTTTGCAGTTTTCAATCTCAATAATCGTGCGCGTACACATGTTCAGTTTTTCAGCCAGTCCACGCTGTGTTATCTTCTGCTGGATTCGCTTCTCCCGAAGTTTGAGGGCAAAAAGGTCAAGAAGTTCATCAGAAATCACCTCTCCTATATTTTATGGTGAGTTCTAATTCAGCTAAATATACACCCAACTCATGTCAAATGAGTTATACATCACAAGTACGAAATATGTGAGGATGTCTTATGGGATTGACTGACAATAGGAGGTATCGCTAATGTAGCTATCCACCGCAAAGGAAGTGGATGCAGAACATCTCAAAAAGAAGCAGGTGTTGTAGAGACTTTTGCGAGCTGCACTTATCTATGTGAGTTGCAGCTCGTTTTCTGTGCATCACAGATTATCCGCAATATAGCTCCGCCCAATTATGAAATAGAATTGCAAGGCACTCGTTCAGGCTCTTATGCCTGTACGGGTGCCTTTTTGTTTGCACTGTTTTTCTTCTCTGTGGCTGCCGCTCCCCGCCGCCCTTCGTTCAGACCTTTTTACCCACTCGGATCTGAACGGAGGAACAAAATGTTTAATAGAAAAAGCATCTATGCACTGAATAAGAAAGACCCCGATGCCATCGTTTATATGGACGCCAATGAAGTCATCGTCCGCCTGACCCGCGAGGACTTTGCCAGCGAGAAGAATTTCTGAAATGGAAAGCCCTGTCGGACGAGGACTATCACGCCTCCGAAAAGGAAGCTCACGTCTATGCCAATCACACGCTTGCGCTGGATGAGCTATCCGAGGAAGCGGCCTCCATTCCTGCCGTGGATGTCTGCATGGAGCAGGCGCATGACCGGCAGAGGCAATCCACCGCAGCGTCAGAAAGGTCACGCAGATTCGGAAGCACCTGACGGATACGCAGTTCCGCAGGGTGTGGATGTATTTCGTGGATGGGATGACGGTTGATGAGATTGGCGCAGCCGAGGGTGTCAGCCATCAGAATATTTCCAAGAGCATCGGCGCGGCGATGAAGAAAATGAAAAAACTTTTCCCTGATTGCTGAAAACAGGTGCAAAAGTGGCCCAAAATCGGCGATAGGTGAAGGGACATTCTCCACGAAGCCTTTCACCGAACGTTGAAAACTGAATAGACCATGATGCAGGCACAAAACCCGCGTGATAGCGGCATAAGGTGCGCCGCCACGACGTTGGCTTCAAGGAGGTGATTCCGGAAAAGCCATCTGAGCGATCTACGCAGCCTTAGACCTGATTCGGCAAATCGGGCGCGATGACAGCGCGGCGGATAATGAAACTTGCTCACGCCCTCCCACAGACTTGAGGGGGAACCCTGCGGTATGCGCCAGCTCTTTGAGGCAGCGGTATCGTGGAGTTATGACAGCCCTGCCAAGGGCGGCCTGCATCATGCCCACTATTCGGGGCGCGTGGCAAATAGGATAGTTCTTCTCAAATGGACAAGCAGAGCGGCTGCGCCGGTATTCGCCATTATGTTATGTGGCTCCAATTCTGCCCGCGCAGCCGCCTCTCAAAGTCAGATACCATGCGCTGACGGCCTTTCCCGTCACGCATTCATGTGACCTTGAGGAAACCCACCAAACCGAGAAAGGAGATCGCATGATGCAGCCAACGCCAAAAGAATCCCGAATCCACACGGATGAGCTGGTGGACATCCGGGAAGTATCTGTTGACAAAAATCTTCCCAAGGAAGAACGTATTGCCGCCTTTATCCGCCAGATCAAAAATCCCTACCGCTTCCGCTGCGGCGATTTTGTGGTAAACGCCTGCTTTGCCGGGAACGGCGTTACGTTGGAGGAATGTCTGCAAGGCATTTTGCGCTGAGCGACATCCTCGCTTTTTTCCGCAGAGAGTGCTATGATCGGTGTGGAAAAGGATGAAAACTAATAGCCAGATAACCACTCTTTTCATGCGGGAGCAGTCCGGGAGAAAGGAGTGCTTTTTCATGCCTAAATACAAAGCTACCGCTTACATCCGCCTGTCCTACACCGACGATCATTCCAGCGAAAGCGACAGCGTTTCCAATCAGCGCAAGCTCATTGAAAACTTTGTAGAGCGTAACCCGGATATTGAGGTCGTTTCCGAAAAGATCGACGATGGATACAGCGGCATCATCTTTGACCGCCCCGCGTTCAAGGAAATGATGCAGGATGTCACCGATGGCAACATCAACTGCGTCATTGTAAAAGACCTCTCCCGCTTAGGGCGCGAGTACATCGAAACAGGCCGGTATCTGCGCCGGGTATTCCCGGCCTACGGGGTGCGTTTCATCGCTATCACCGACAGCATCGACACCGCCCACGACAGCGGCGATGATCTGACCGTATCGGTCAAGAACATTATGAATGAAGCCTACTGCCGGGACATTTCCATCAAGACCCGTTCTTCTCTGGACGTGAAGCGGCGCAATGGCGATTTCGTCGGCGCGTTCCCGGTGTACGGCTACATGAAAGCCGAGGACAACAAGAATTTGCTCGTCCCTGACCCCTACGCTGCCCGCGTTGTCTGCGACATTTTCCGTATGCGGCTGGAGGGCGCAAGCGCTCCAAGATCGCATCTGAGCTGAACCGGCTGGGTATTCTCTCCCCGCTGGCGTACAAGAAGAACAACGGTCTGCCTACGCGAAAAAAAGGCTATGCGGACAAGGCTGACTGCAAGTGGTCGGCTACCACCATCATCCGCATCTTGCAGGATGAAACCTACACCGGAACGCTGGTGCAGGGCAAACAGGGTACGCCGCATTACAAGATCAAGCAGATGGAGCAGCGCCCCGCCTCCGAGTGGGTGCGCGTCCCGGATGCCCACGAAGCGCTGATCGCCCGTCAGGATTTTGAGCTGGTGCAGCGCATCAAGGGGCTGGATACCCGCACTTCTCCCAACGAGGACACGGTGTACCTGTTCTCCGGTATTCTGATCTGCGGGTGCTGCGGAAGCCGCATGACCCGCAAGACCAACCGTGCAAACGGCAAGGAGTACCACTACTATTATTGTCCCACCGGCAAGAAAAAGGGCTGCACTCATCCGGTCATGCTGAAAGAAAGCAGCCTGATCGACTGTGTGCGGGACAGCCTCAAAGCCTATATCGGCAATATTGCTTCTCTGGAGGCGCTGCTGACCGGCATTGACCAGACCAGCATCAATCAGGCGCTTGCCAAGGAATACAGCGACCACATCACCGACAACGAGCGCCGGTTGGAGCAGGTGCTGGAGTTCAAGGCAAGGCTTTATGAGAGCCTTGTGGGAGGTATGCTCACCAAGGAGGAATACGCCTCCTACAAGGCCAAGTACACCAAGCAGGCCGAGGACATCCGAGAAAGCGTCCGCGTTCTCAAGGAAAAGCTCACGGAGGTGCTGGAAAATCGAAGTGAGCGCAACCGCTGGATTTCGCAGTTTACACAGTTCTCCACGCTGGAAACCTTAGACCGCAGGGCGCTCATTCACATGGTGCAGAGCATCCGCGTCCGTGGGAAAAAGGAGCTGGATATTACCTTTACCCATGAGGACGAATACAAAAAGGCGTTGCAGCTTCTCACGCTGGCAGCGCAGCAGAAAGATTACGAACAGAGAAAGGTGGGCTGAGCATGGCGAGAAAAAGCAGAAAAGAAACGGCTGCGGTAGCCGTGCAGGAGGCCGACGCCGCTTGCCGCGCCGCGATTTATGTCCGCCTTTCGGTGGAGGATACCCACACGCACAGCGTATCCATCGAAACCCAGCAGATGATTATTGCCCGCTATCTGGAGCAGTACCCGGAGATCAGCGTATACGATACCTATATCGACAACGGTGCGACCGGGACAAACTTCCACCGTCCGGGCTTTCAACAGATGCTCTCGGATATTGAGGCCGGTCATGTAAACTGCGTGATTGTCAAAGACCTCTCCCGTTTGGGACGAAACACCATCGACACCGGCTACTACATCGAGCAGTATTTCCGCATCCGCAGCATCCGCTTTATTGCGGTCAATGAAAACTTCGACACCGCCGCCCCGGAGGACGCCCATTCCGGTATCATCATCCCGCTGCGGAACATGATAAACGAAGCCTACGCTTTGGACATTGGGCGCAAGATCAGGGCGCAGCAGCGGCAGGCCATGAAGGACGGCAAGTTCATCGGTGCGCGTACTCCCTACGGCTACCTGAAGGCCAAGGACGATTGCCACCAGCTTATCATTGACCCGGTTGCCGCTGTTGTGGTGCAGCGGATGTTCCGCTGGGCTTCCGAGGGCGCTGGCCTCAATACCATCGCCGTGCGGCTGAACGAAGCGGGCGTCCTCACCCCCAGCCACTACAAGAAGATGCAGGGCAAGATCACTCACGAGAATTTGCTCGGCAGCGGCAAGTGGCAGACCCGGACAGTCGGCGTCATTCTCCGCTCCGAGGTCTACACCGGAGATCTCGTTCAGGGGCAGACCAAAACCGTGGATCACCGGCAGGTCAAGGCCGACGCCGAGGAATGGACGGTGGTACGGAACACCCACGAGGCCATCATCAGCCGGGAACAGTTCGCGGCGGTGCAGGAAATTCTCAATCAGACCGCCAGCCGCGCCAAGCGCGGCTGGTCAAAGCCTACACGCCGAATTTGTTCAAAGGCAAGGTGTTCTGCGCCCATTGCGGCGGCAGCCTGCATCGGCAGCGGAATATCCGCAAGAAGTCCGATGATGTGTACTTCTACCATTGTCTGAGCCAGAGCCGAATCAGCAGGATGCCTGCCCCGGCGTGACCATCCGCGAGGATGCGCTACTGGATATGCTGGCGGATATGCTTCAGGAAGCGCTCAACACCGCTTTGGGCGACTACCGCCTGTCGCTTGCGGAGCTGCCCCGGCAGGCCGCTGACCGCGCTGAGCTGCGGGAGAAGATCACCAGCCGCGAACAGGAAATCCAGCGGCTTCGCGGTATCGTGCGGAGCCTGTATGAAAACCTTGTGCAAGGCGTTCTCATCAAGGATGAATACTTTGACTACAAGGAGAAGTACGAAAGCCGCATTGCCGACCTCGCCGTGGAAATGGAACAGTTGGAAGATGGCCTGCGAACGATGGATGCTCAAACAGAGCAGCACCGGGCGCTGGAACAGGATGCCGCGCAAATCAAGACTGACCGTGCGCTGACCGGCGCACTCATCGAGCGGCTGATCGACCGCATCGAGGTATCCCACGACAAGCAGATCACGGTGCGCTATCGCTTCCAGAGCGAGTTTGAAACCTATGCGGAGGTGCTGAAACAATGCAGAAATATGTAATTGCCCTCTACATCCGCCTCTCCATTGAGGATTACAAGTACGACAGCCTGAGCATTGAAAATCAGAGCCTTGTTCTCCATGAATATGCGGCATCCATGCCCGAAGCCCTGAACGCGGAGATCACGGAGTTCATCGACAACGGATACAGCGGCACGAATTTCGAGCGCCCGCAGGTACAGAAGCTCATTGAGCTGGTGCGGGCCAATCAAATCGACTGCATCATCGTCAAGGATTTTTCCCGCTTCGGGCGAAACAGCATTGAAACCGGCTACTTTATCGAGCGCGTGTTCCCGCTTTTCCATACCCGCTTCATTTCCATCAGCGACGATTTTGACAGCAGCAAATTCAAGGGCGACACCGGCGGCATGGATGTGGCGTTCAAGTATCTCATCAGCGAGTATTACAGCCGCGATATGTCCATCAAGACCAAGAGCGCCAAGTACGCCAAGATGCAGCGCGGCGAGTATCAGAGCAAAATCTGTCCCTACGGCTACCGCAAAAGCGCCGATGGCAGAATGGAGCCTGACCCGGAGGCCGCTGCCGTTGTGCAGCTCATTTTCCAGCTTGCCGCTGAGGCATCAACGCCACCGCCATCACACGGGAGTTGTTCCGTAGAAACATTCCTACCCCCGGCCAGTACAAAGCGGCGCACGGCAATCACACACACGATATTTCCCGCTGTCACGGGATTTGGAGTGCATCCACCATTCTCCGCATTTTGGAGGACGAACGCTACACCGGCGTGTATGTGATCGGCAAGCGGGCGGTTCTCGAAGTAGGCGGCACCAGAAGCCGTCTGAAGGACAGAGAATCGTGGTACATCATCCCCGACCATCACCCGGCCATCATAGAGAAAGCCGTGTTTGATACCGTGCAGGCCAGCCAGCTCCGCTTTTCCCAGCCAAACAAGAAAAAGCGGGACTACCCGCTGAAAGGCAAAGCTTCTGTGGCTGCTGCGGTCATGCGCTGTCCCGCACCATGCAGAAAACCTCGTATTACTATTGCCGCCATTCCGAGGCGGACGAAGAAAGCCGCTGCCACAAGATGCGCCTGAACGCCGCAGAGCTGGAACAGGCGGTATTCCTGACGCTGAAAAAACAGATGGAAGCCGCCGCGCCGCTTGCCCCTGACGGTACGCTCCGGGGTGGATGCTTCCGTACCGGAACGCACCGAATATGAGCAGCAGATTGAGGCACTGCAAGACGGTAAGCGCGCCTTGTATGAACGCTATCTAATAGGCGAGATTGACCTGAACACCTACAAGGCGGAAAAGGCCGCGTGTGACGAGCTGCTGCTGAAAACGAAAAACGCCTATGCCGCAGTATTGGCACAGGCGAAGAAAAAGCAGGACGAACAGGCACGGCAGGACAGCCGCAAGAAAGCGTCCAAGGCGATTTTCGATGCGGACACGCTGACCACCGAGCTGGCCGAGCTGCTAATCGACCGGGTGCTGGTGTACCCTGATAAGCGCATTGAGATCGCATACAAAATCCAAGACATTTTCGATTGAGGAGGCAGACATGAAAATCGCTTTCTATTGCAGAGTGGACGGACAGGGCTTCGGCTTTGTCCTACCCGAAGAAGCTGACAAGCTCCGCGAGTTTTTCGCCGAGCATCAGGATAAGCCTGCGCTTGAAAATCCATCAGGCGTAAGCTAAAAATTTTTTGTCGTGTGCTTGACATACGGGTGCCGGAGATCGTGGAAACGGATATGCCGCAGGCCTTTCATTTCCAGCAGCTTGCTGAAATTGCTGCTGAGATTCCGGGGATTGAAAATGTTCCCCATCGCGTCCACGAACACGTAGCCGTCATATTCCCGGTTGTAGCAGTTGCCGCAGATCCGCTTGTTCTCCTTCTGCTGCTCCTTCAAGGCCAGCAGCTTTTCACGGATGTTGGCGACCAGAGGAAGAGAGCGCAGACTGGATTTGGTTTTGGCGCGATCCGCACAGACGATCTCACACTTGCCGTCTATCTTTGCATTTGTTACGATGTGTCTGATGGTGATGGTGTTGCGCTCAAAGTCGATAGCATCCCATCTCAGGCCCAGGGCCTCGCTGCGCCGCAGTCCGTAGAACGCGGTGATCTGGATCAGCAGAGAATAGGGTGATCCTTCGTCGCCTCGAAGAGCTGCTCCAGCTCCTCCAGACGGTAATAATCCGCAATATATTTCTGCTTCTTCGGACGCTCCACCTTGTCGGCGGGGTTGTACGGAATGAGGTCCATCTTGACGGCATATTTCAGAGCCTTGTGAATATTGGCATGCTCATGGATGACCGTGCTGGCAGACACGGTTTTCAGCTCGTACAGATAGAAGCTCTGAATATGCCTGGCCTGAAGCTCGCCCAGCTTGACGCCGGTTTTGCGAAAGTACGGCACGATCTTTCCCTTTACCATCTGGGTATAGGAGGAGAAGGTTGTTATCTCGATTGAATTGCGAACGACCTCCAGCCACAGCTCCATATAGTCGGCGAAGAGCATGTCGGCGGACAACTCTCCGTTTGACTTGTGCTCGGCAGGGGGAACATAGGTCTGACGCAACTCCAGCAGCATCTTTTCCGCACGCTTTTTGTTGTTCTTGATCGGCAGTCCTGTTGGAAACCACGGCTGCTTCCGTTTGCCGTTGGCGTCCAAATAGCTCAGGACCATATAATTAGTAGTCGTTTTTGATTTGCAGGTGTCCCGCTATCATTCATCAATACCTCCTTTTGCTGACAGCGTATGAACGGGCACCCTTTCGGACCGTATTCATTATAGGGCTACTCAGATGCCCGTCCAATGTGTCATTTCAGTTCAAATCCGTGTCACGCCGCAGGTGGGGATTTCCCGCCGAGAGGGCGTAGCGAATCACGTTGATCTTCGGAACGCGGTAGGCGTTTCCGATCTTCATGCCGGGGATATACCCGTCGCCGATCAGCTCGTAGGCAGATGGCGACTGATTTTCAGCATGGACTGGACCTGGGCGACGTTCACGATGTCGGGGTAGTCCGTGAACATTACCTCATACATGGCCTGGATTTCAGCCTTCGTCATCGAAACCACCTCCTCCGTCGTCAACAGTCATGCTGTCAAGCTTTTTGGTGATTGTCTTGACCACATACTGGGTCTCCTTCTTGGAGAGCATAAAGGTGAGCTCGTTCCCAAGCTCGTCGTAGAAGGTGACCGCAAGCTTGGCGTAGCTTCGCTCAAAGTCGCAGGAATCGTAGTCGGCCAAATAATCCTGGAACAGATCCTCAACAAGGAGGCATCCGTCATCCGAAAACTTTTCGATCATCTGGTCAAGCTCCTGCCTTCTTTTCATTGCCGCCAGATATTTCTTGTCATATACGATTTTCATTGTAAATTCTCCTTTCATCGGGCGTCGCGGTCTCGGCGCTGACGCTCCAAATGTCTGTTGTAAAACTCCATAGCCTTGACAAGTGTCTCTGTCATCTGTTTCATAGAGGTGTCCGGGCGAAAGTAGCTGCGGAGCTTGTCCACCGGCACCTTGACATATTCCACCTGATTGCCCTTGACTTCGGACATCAGCTGCATCACTGCACTGTCCGTGAACCTCTGCTCCTCGCTCATGCGTCGCAACCGCTGAGCCTGGGACAGCGACGGCGTCACCTCGTCGCAGTCCATCACGGAGAAGAGCATTTCCTGCTCGGACGGCTGCAGATACGACAGTTCCACCGCCGGAGTCAGGGCAATCTTTCCGTCATCCACCATCTGGAGGATCTCGGGGATCAGTTCGTGAGGCGGATATAGCGCTTGACTTGCGAAGCGCTGTCACCAGCGGCATCGCCCAGTAACTGCGCTGTACTCTGTCCACGAAAATGTGGTCCAACTTGGTCCACATTTTTGGGCCTCCCAAGTTTTCTATCCATTGCCTCCATTTTCATCTTGTACGCGAAGGCCTTTTCCGACGGCAGAATGTGCTCCCGCTGCAGGTTGCTGTCCACCATCGTAATGACGGCCTCCTCGTCGGTCAGCGTGCGGACGATCACCGGCATGGTGTCCATCCAAGCGCTTGCAGGCGGCAAGCCGCCGGTGGCCGGAAATCAGCTCGTACCCGCCGCCCTCCTTCGGACGCGCCAGGGCGGGCGAAAGCACGCCTGCATCGGCGATGCTCTTCATCAGCTCCACCATCTCCGCATCGTTTTTCACCTTGAAGGGGTGGTTCTTGAAGGGAGTCAGCTCTGAAAGCGGAAGCTCCTCTACCTTGGGCTTGCGGGTGTCCGCACGCTCCTGCTCGGTCATGAACAGCTCGTCATAGCCGCTCAGACCCAAATCAATGGTTTGGCTTTTCAATTTCATCATCTCTCTTTCTGCTGTAATCAGCGTACATATTGTTTTTCCTCTCTCACTGGGGGCGTTCTGCTGCCGCAGGGCGCTTTTCTCCCGCTCCGAGAGATATGGGTCGTTCTCCAGCCGCGCCTCAAATTCACTCTCCAAAAGCTCCCGGAGCTTCGGATGGTTCTCGATGATGGCGCAGGCCGTTTTCTTTTTCTTCCGCAGATCGGCCAGCACCGCGGTGCAGGCGGCGCACTGCTTTTTGAGCTCCGCCATCCGTGCCGGATCGGTGCAGTTCCGCTGCTTGTTGCGGACTTGCTGCGGGTGTCTGTCACCTCGTCGATCTCCGCGTTGATCCGGGCGATATAGCGCTGCAGGTCCTGCGGCGTCTCCAGATGCTCTTGCTCCACCAGCGTCATTTCAGCGGTATACCGGTCCAGACGGCGGCAGGCCTCCCGGCACTCCGCCGACAGCGGCTGCTGGTATTCCTTTTCATACATGGGCGCGACGCCCAGCACGATAGCGACGGCGCGGAAAAAGCTGACATATCCGGTGATGCGCGGCGCCTTGCAGTAGAACTCCCGCTTGCGGTAGTACGCTTCCGTAGGCGGGTTTTCTCTTGCGTAGCTTCTGGAATAGGGCTTCAGAAAGGCGTAATAGCTCTGTGTCACCCGGTAGTCCCGCTGGTGTTCCAGCAGCCGCTCCCGCATGGCCTCCTTTTCGTAGGCGTGGCCGAGCTGGAAGGTGCGGGTACACTTCCTGGAGCGGAAGGGCCGGATCGTAGCGTACTTGTGGGTTGGGCCGCACTCGAACGCATAGCCCAGCTTGCGGAGCACTGTGGTCATTTCCGACCAACTGCTGCACAGGCTCAGCGCCTTGTCCAGCGCCTCACGCATCAGATTGAAGCGGGTGGGCTCACCGTTCTTCTCGGCAAAGTAGACCGAGCGCGCGGTCTTGTGCCGCTGCGGGTTCTGCACCACCGACAGGCCGTGCTCTTTGCAGATGCGGTCCGATGTGGCGCGCAGGGCGTAGTAGACGCCGTACTTGGCTTCCAGCTTGCGCCCGTCCCACATGCCTACGGAGTTCACGACAAAATGGTTGTGGTAGTCCCCGTGTTGAAGTGGGTCGCCACCAGCACCTGATAGCTGTCGCCCCAGAGTCGCCGGGCGGTCTCCAGCCCGATCCGGTGGCACTCTGCCGCCGACACCTCGCCGGTCTTGAAGGACTGGTAGGCGTGATAGGCCACGTTGCCGCCGGTCTTGCCGAAGCATCGTTGGGCGGTGGACATCTCCTGCGCCGCCGTTTCTGCGCGGCAGTTGATCCCGGTGACGGCGTAGCTCTGCTCGCCCTCGTCCAGTGTCTTGGCCTTGTTGGCGGCGTAGATGAGCACCTGCTCCAGATCCGTCAGCCGGGTCTTCTCCGGGTTGCTGCAGTAGTCCACCACCCGGGAAACGCTGTCATGGATTGCCCAGATCTTCGTCACCGCCATCGGTATCATCCTCCTTCCGTGGTAGACCACCAAAGCAGATCCTCGATC
>ENA-OQLB01000550-OQLB01000550.1-human-gut-metagenome-genome-assembly--contig:-NODE-550-length-20608-cov-1.595332_pt1 | contig 20608 bp, 33 predicted proteins | sample MGYA00242656_ERZ504813 | MGnify/ENA primary metagenome ERZ504813 (study PRJEB26092, sample SAMD00036388) | human gut metagenome | host: Homo sapiens | study: EMG produced TPA metagenomics assembly of... | reverse complement strand
ATCCGTCTGAATTTTTTCGTATAAATCTTTTTTGTAATAAATTTTAGTTAGTAGCATAACTTAAATTTTTACAACCAACTGCCATATTCTTTCGGAGTCTGACTAGTTATTTTTTGCACAAGAAAAGGAGCTGCGCACTAATTAGTGCGACAGCCCCTTCTGATTTTATAAAACTTTATTCTGCAACATCTTTGATGCTGAAGCTCAAACGTCCCATCTTGTCTTTTCCAAGGCAAACCACTTTGACGTGATCTCCGATAGAAAGAACATCTTCTACATGATCGATTCTCTGCTTAGCGATTTTGGAAATGTGTACCATTCCTTCTTTGCCCGGTGCAAATTCGATGAATGCGCCGAATTCTTTGATGCTTACAACATCACCTTCAAGAACCATTCCTGCCTCGAAGTCTGTTACGATGGTAGCGATCATCTTTCTTGCCTGTTCCATGCTGTCTGCATCTACGCCACAGATAGATACACTTCCTTCATCTGTGATATCAATCTTAACGCCTGTCTTTTCGATGATTGCGTTGATGGTCTTTCCTCTCTGACCTACAACTTCACCAATCTTAGCCGGATCAATATTCATCTGAATGATCTTCGGTGCATACTTGCCAACCTGTGCTCTTGGCTCAGCGATTGTCTTAGCCATAACTTCATCCAGAATGTAAACTCTTGCTTTTCTTGTACGTGCAATTGCTTCTTCGATGATCGGTCTTGTCAGTCCATGGATCTTAATATCCATCTGGATCGCTGTGATACCTTTATGTGTACCTGCTACCTTGAAGTCCATATCTCCGAAGAAATCTTCCAACCCCTGAATATCTGTAAGTACCAGATAATCATCGTCAGTAGCACCTGTTACCAGACCACATGAGATACCTGCAACTGCAGATTTGATTGGTACACCGGCTGCCATAAGTGACATAGAAGATGCACATACACTTGCCTGAGAAGTAGAACCGTTAGATTCAAATGTCTCAGATACGGTACGGATCGCATACGGGAATTCTTCCTCTGACGGAAGTACCGGTACCAGTGCTCTCTCAGCAAGGCTCCATGTCCGATCTCACGACGTCCCGGTCCTCTGGAAGGTCTTGTCTCACCTACAGAGTATGACGGGAAATTATAGTGATGCATATATCTCTTGGATGTCTCAGATTCATCCAGTCCGTCTACCTTCTGTGCTTCTGAAAGCGGAGCCAGTGTGGTGATGGTACAGATCTGTGTCTGTCCACGTGTAAACATAGCAGAACCATGTACTCTCGGGATCAGGTCAATTTCTGCGGCAAGTGGACGGATTTCTTCGATTGCACGACCGTCCGGACGCTTGTGGTCTTTGAGGATCATCTTGCGAACAACCTTCTTCTGGTACTGATATACAGCTTCACCAAGTTTGGCAAGCCATTCTTCGTTATCAGCAAAAGCTTCTTCCAGCTTTTCTGTGATCTTACGGATATTTTCTTCTCTTGTCTGCTTGTCATCTGTGAATACTGCAACTTCCATCTCTTCCGGTGTTACGATCTTCTGAATCGCTTCAAAGAGTTCTTCCGGTACTGCAAAGCTACATAATCATGTTTTGGTTTTCCACATTCTGCAACGATCTGGTCGATGAATGCGATGACTTTCTGATTCACTTCATGCGCCGCGAAGATGGCTTCGAGCATCTTAGCTTCCGGTACTTCATTTGCTCCGGCTTCAATCATGATTACCTTTTCTCTTGTAGATGCAACAGTCAGTGCAAGGTCGGACTTTTCTTTCTGCTCTGCGGTTGGATTGAATACCAGTTCTCCGTCAACAAGTCCTACCTGGGTAGAAGCTGTCGGACCATCGAACGGGATATCAGAAATAGCAGTTGCAATCGCTGATCCAAGCATAGCGGTAAGCTCCGGTGAGCAGTCCTGTTCAACAGAGAGAACCAGGTTCTCCAAAGTTACATCATTTCTGTAATCCTTCGGGAAAAGCGGTCTCATCGGACGGTCGATCACACGGCAGGTAAGAACAGCATTTTCTGATGCCTTTCCTTCTCTCTTGTTAAATCCTCCCGGGATCTTTCCTACTGCATAAAGCTTCTCATTGTATTCAACGCTGAGCGGGAAGAAGTCAATTCCTTCTCTTGGTTTGTCGGATGCAGTTGCTGTTGAAAGCACAACTGTATCACCATAATGCATAAGTACTGCGCCGTTCGCCTGTTTGGCAACTCTTCCAACATCTACGCGGAGTGTACGGCCTGCCAGTTCCATTTCAAACTTTTTTGTACATAAATGTTCTCCTTTTTTATCTGTTTATCTGACGGGTAAAATCTCCGAAACTACTGAAAAATACACTTCTCAAATATACTTTTCAGTGGTCTCGGACGCAATCTCTACCCACAATCTTTTGTATTATATCATATCCTTACATCTCTTGCAAGATTCTATATAACTAACTTTAAAATGTGGCAAAACACGGTTATTGGTCACTCCCATGTCAATCACTATGCTGATTGGCATGGATGATGCATGTTGTACCGGTTCGGCTCATTGTTTGCGTAAACAAACAGGGAGCGAAGACATCCAGCTGATGCCTTTCGCTCCCTGTAAAATACGTCTTACTTTCTTAAACCTAATCTTTCGATCAGTGAACGATATCTTTCAATGTCATTCTTCTTAAGGTATGCAAGAAGTCCTCTTCTCTGTCCAACCATCTTAAGAAGTCCTCTTCTTGAGTGGTGATCCTTCGGATTAGCTTTGAAGTGATCTGTAAGATCATTGATTCTTGCTGTAAGAAGAGCTACCTGTACTTCCGGAGATCCTGTATCTCCTTCTGTTCTTCCGTATTCTTTGATAATCTGTTCTTTCATTTCTTTTGTGATCATTTGTCACTACCTCCTAAATATACTGTTAATTGCCTGATATTAAGCAGTGGTTGGAGATTCCATCTGCCGAACATCGGTTTTTCATACTTGCCTAGTGTACCATATGCCCCGAATCCTGTCAAGAAGGATTTTATCTTTCCCGCATCTGGCAGGTTTTCATATTCCTGTTCACAGGCTGCCTGTAAATAACCGCATTTCCGGAGCTTTTTCACCGGCTCTGTTATTTCTTATGATGATAACGGAAAAATTCTTTTGCGTAAGCAATATCCTGATCGATCTGAGCCTTCATCATTCTATCGATTCAAACTTCTGCTCCGGTCTCTTAAAATGATAAAGCTGGATCTCTACCTCTTTTCCGTAGGCATCACCACTGTAATCCAGCAGATTGCTCTCGATCAGCATCCGGTTCTCATCGGATACCGTTGGCTTAAACCCGACATTACCGATTCCGTTGTACCAGATTCCATCAATCCTCACACTATCCAGATAAACTCCGTTCGGTGGAAGAAGTTTATCCCTTGACGGATGTACATTAAGTGTCGGAAATCCCAGTTTTCTGCCAGCTGCCTGCCATGCTCTACTTTTCCCCGTACAGTATATGCATACCCCAGCATATCATTCACAGCTTCCATATTTCCCTTCCGAAGTTCTTCCCTGACATAGCTGCTGCTGATCTCCCGTTTTCCGTACATCTCTTTTTCAATCACAAAAAGTTCATATCCATACACATCGGCATATTCTGCAAGCATTTTTGCATCACCACGCTTGTCATGCCCAAAGTGGAAATCCGTTCCGATCACAATATATCGGGCATGAATTTTCTCAATCAGGATCTTCCGGATGAAATCCTCTGCCGACATACTTGTGACATCTTCGGAAAACGGGCATTCCAGCAGTACATCTACTTTCTTGTCCAGAAGACATCTGCGCTCCTCATTGGACATGATCCCTTCTCTTGATTTTCCAAGCTTTTCATAAAGCGGATTCATATCAAATGCAAACACAACAGAACGAACGCCTTTTTTTCGCCTTCAGCTGACATACTTTTTTGATCAGCTTCTGATGTCCTCTGTGAACTCCATCAAATTTGCCGAGTGTGATTGCTGCCTCTCTGGAATCCTGATAGGCTTCCAGCCCTCTGATATAGTCCATGTTCTTTCCTCTTTAATTACTTTTTTTCATTCCATCAAAAACATTTTTACAATCTTGAAGAGATCGTCTTTCCTGCAGTAACAGTAAATCGCAATAACTGATGCGATTCATCGTACACGCGGACTCTCTCATCGTTCTCATACTCCTTTAATGCTGTTTCCTGTGAAATATCTCTTTTTCTGAAACTATTCCCGTTCCGTACTGCCGCGGCCGTTTTTGGTGGCAGTACGACCTGTGCATACGTTGGAAACATTTCATCTATCGCGATGATCTTCTCCTCCAGAATTCCTTCTTTCTGAAGCTGTGCAATTTCACCGAGCCGGATACTGTCTTCAAGTCCAAACCGCTCTACACGTGTTCTCAAAAGCTCTTTCATGCATCCGCCACAGCCAAGCTTCTGACCGATATCATGACACAGTGTACGGATATACGTTCCCTTTGAACAGGTCACTTCCAGTTTTACCTCCGGAAGATTGATCTCCAGGATCCGGATCTCATGAATCGTGATTCTTCGTGCTTTCCGCTCTACTTCTTGGCCCTCTCTGGCAAGCTCATAAAGCTTTTTCCCGTTAACTTTGAGTGCCGAATACATCGGCGGAATCTGATCGTATTCTCCCTCAAAGCTGCGGATCACATTTTCTACTTTTTCATTGGTCAGATCTTCTGTGCTATGTTTTTCCAGAACCTGACCGGAAGTATCCTGTGTATCCGTCACCTGACCGAGAAGAAGAACCGCCTGATAGGTTTTATCTTTATCTGTCAGCAGGTCACAAAGCTTTGTTGCTTTCCCAAAGCAGACCGGAAGTACTCCTTCGGCATCCGGATCAAGGGTTCCGGTATGCCCGATCTTTTTCTGCTTTACGATCCGCGCAGCTTTGCAACCACATCATGGGACGTATAGCCTTTTTCTTTATATACATTCAGTACGCCATGTATCATTCCGCTTCGCTCCCACTGTTAAACTGAAGTTCCAGTCTTCTTGCCAGATTGTTGATGATATCATGTGGTGTGGCAGTCATGGAGAATCCGGCTGCCCTTGCGTGTCCGCCGCCGCCAAAATAGCTTGCAACTACACTTACATCTATCTTTTCACTGGATCGCAGACTTACCTTAAAAGTTCCATGTTCAAGCTCATACATAAAAATTGCAACATCGATCCCTTTTGTGAGTTTCAGCTGGCTTACGATTCCATCCAGATGTTTCGCTTTTACCTGGTAGAAATCCATCTCTTCTTTTGTAACATAAGATACAATACATCTTCCGTCCATAAAAAGAAAGCTTTCCAACAATGCACGCCCCAGAACCTGGTTCTGTGCATAGGTCTTTTCATCAAAAGTCTCTGTAATTATTTTTGTAAAATCGATCTCTTTTTCCATCAGTGCTGCTGCTGCGCGCATGGTCGACGGATGGGTACAGGAATAACGGAACACACCGGTATCATGCACCATTCCTGTGTAAAGGCACTCGGCAGTCTCCACAGACATCTTCCCATAATCCAGCAGATCGTAGATCAGCTCACTTGTCGAGCTTGCATCTGGCATGATATAGTTCTGGTCTGCAAAACTCTGGTTGCTCACATGATGATCTACACAGAATCTTACTGCCGCTTTTTTGAAAAGGACTGCGAAAATCCAAGTCTTCCCATATCCCCACAATCCAGTGCGATAAACAGATCATAGGTTTTTTCTTCCGTCACTTCATGCCGGATCTTATCTGTATTTTTCATGAATTTCAGTGTATTCGGAAGCTCTTCCAGATAAACATCGATCTCTTTTTCAGGAAAATTCTCTCTGACATAGTTATACAATCCCATGCAGGAACCAGCACAGTCCCCATCCGGGCGGACATGTCCGCCAAGTGCGATCGTCCCGGCTTTTGAAATTGCATCTAATAACATACTAATCATCCTCTTCCCGTAAATCTCTTGTTACATCATCAATTTTCTTTGACATCCGGACACCATATTCAATGGACTGATCCAGTACGAACTTGATCTCCGGTGTGTTACGCATATTCAGTGTATGAGCAAGTTCGCGGCGGATATAGCCTTCTGCGCTCTGTAATCCCTTCAGGGTATCAGCCTGGGCTTTTTCATCGCCCAGGACACTGATATATGCTTTGCAGGTTTTAAGATCCGGAGCAACCTCTACCGCTACAACCGAAGTCATCGGTGCAACACGCGGATCCTTGATCCCTCCACGCAGAATAGTACTAAGTTCACGCTGTACCTCTGCGTTTACTCTTGTATTCTTAATGCTGTTTTTTCTCATTTTCTACCCTTCTTTATCTAGGAACTTCCACCATCTTGAATGCTTCTACCTGGTCTCCTTCTTTGACATCGTTGAAACGTTCAAATACGAAACCACATTCATATCCGGCTTTAACTTCCTTCACATCATCTTTGAAACGCTTTAATGAAGCAAGCTTTCCATCATAGATCACAACGCCGTCACGAACGATTCTTGCCTGGCAGTCACGTTCAAATGTACCGTCAAGGACATAAGATCCTGCAATTGTTCCGACTCCGGAAGCCTTGAATGTCTGACGTACTTCGGCATGGCCAAGTACCTTTTCTTCAAATACAGGCTCAAGCATACCCTTCATGGCTGCTTCAACGTCTTCGATCGCATTGTAGATGACACGGTACAGTCTCACATCAACACCTTCACGTTCTGCCGTTTCCTTTGCAGTTGCGTCCGGACGTACATTGAATCCGATAATGATCGCATTGGATGCTGCTGCAAGCGTAACGTCAGATTCATTGATCGCACCAACACCACCATGGATGATCTTAACAACGACTTCTTCATTGGAAAGTTTGACAAGGCTCTGCTTGATCGCTTCTACAGATCCCTGTACGTCTGCTTTTACAACGATTCCAAGTTCTTTTTAAGTTGCCTTCCTGGATCTGGTTGAAAAAATCATCCAGAGACATCTTGGACTTGGTTTCTTCCAGTTTCTTGATCTTGTTCTGACTGATGAATGTCTCTGCAAAGCTTCTTGCATCTTTATCATTCTTGCAGCCAACAAATACTTCACCTGCATTCGGCACATCATTAAGACCGAGGATCTCAACCGGCATAGAAGGACCTGCTTCTTTTACACGGCGTCCCTGGTCATCCATCATGGCACGTACTTTACCATATGCAGAACCTGCTGCGATCGGATCTCCGACACGGAGTGTACCCTTCTGTACAAGAACGGTTGCAACCGGTCCTTTTCCTTTGTCAAGCTCAGCCTCAATTACAAGACCTCTTGGCTCGGCGGTTCGGATTTGCTTTCAGTTCCATCACTTCTGCGGTAAGAAGAACCATTTCCAGAAGCTCTTTGATTCCTTCTCCTGTATGAGCAGATACCGGTACACAGATAGTGCTTCCGCCCCAGTCTTCCGGAATCAGTTCATATTCGGTCAGTTCCTGTTTTACACGGTCGATATTGGCACTTGGCTTGTCAATCTTGTTGATCGCAACTACGATCTCGATCCCTGCTGCCTTTGCATGGTTGATCGCTTCTACAGTCTGCGGCATGACACCGTCATCTGCTGCAACAACCAGGATTGCAATATCGGTAGAATTTGCACCACGCATACGCATTGCGGTAAATGCTTCATGTCCCGGTGTATCGAGGAAGGTGATTTTCTCACCGTTGATTTCCACAACTGAAGCACCGATATGCTGTGTGATTCCACCTGCTTCTCCTGCGATGACATGAGTATCACGGATCTTGTCAAGAAGAGAGGTTTTACCGTGGTCAACGTGTCCCATAACGCAGACTACCGGCGGACGTTTCTTCATTTTCTTTTCGTCTTCTTCGTCTTCTTTCAGAAGTTCTTCGATCACATCGACTACTTCTTCTTTTTCACAAAGCACATCGAATTCCAGAGCGATTTCTTCAGCTGTCTCGTAATCAATTTCCTGGTTGACTGTTACAATCTTGCCCTGCATGAAGAGTTTCTTAACGATTACGGATGGCTGGATCTTCATTGCATCTGCAAGTTCCTGGATTGTAAGTACTTCCGGAATTGTGATTTGCTTGATCTGCTCCTCCACAACCTCTTTCTTCGGCTGTGGTTTTACCATTTTCGGCTGAGCGTTATTGTTTTTGCCCTTTTTGCCTTTCTGCAGTCTGTCTTCGTTCTCTTCATTTCTGTTATATTCTTTCTTCTTGTGCGCATCTTTTGGTTTGTTGCGGCTTGGTTTCTGTTCTGCGATTGCAGGTGCCGGAATAGACGGGCTAGATTTTCTTCTGTCGTCACGGCGTCCGCCATCACGCATCTCTCTTCCGTCTCTGTTATCACGGTTATCTCGATTATCTCTTCTGTCTCCGCGGTTCTGGAATCCGCCATCTCTTCTTCCATCACCCGGGCGTCCCTGTCTCTGATCCTGACCGTTTCTTGGTCCGTTTGGATTTCTGCGCTGTCTGTTATCACGGTTTTCTCCCTGCGGACGATCCTGTCTGTTTCCGTTCTGCGGACGTCCCTGGCCATTTCCATTACCTGCGGGCGTTCCTGTCTGTTTCCGTTCTGCGGACGTCCCTGACCATTTCCCTGAGGGCGTCCCTGGCTGTTACCATTCTGTGGACGTTCCTGTCTGTTTCCATTGCCCTGTGAGCGTCCCTGTCCATTTCCATTGCCTTGCGGGCGCTGTCCGTTTCGACTGCCTGCGGGCGTCCCTGACCATTGCGGCCTCTTCCGCCGCCCTGTGAGTTCTGCGGTCTGAAAACCTGAACGATATTTTTCTTCTTCGGGGTATCTTCAGAAGATTTTTCACTTTTTACTGCATCAATCTGTTCATCTGAAGTGTACTCATATGACTTGCCACCTCAATTCCTTTATCTTTTAATATAGAGAGTATTTCTTTGTTTGTCTTATTCATCTGTTCTGCCAGTTCATATACTCTTAATTTTGCCATAAATCTACCTCCTGTATACAGTTCCTATTATTCTTCTTCCATATCCAGATGTTTTCTGATTCCTTTTGCAAACCCTGCATCTGTTACTGCAAGCGAAGCGCGGAACTCTTTTCCCATCGCATGGCCCAGGGTATCTTTATCTTCAAAAAAAGTATATTGGCACTTTATAAAAATCACACATGTTCTGAAATTTCTTTTTTGTATTGTCCGATGCGTCGTCTGCCACAATCACCAGATGCGCGCGTCCTTCCTTGACTTCTTTTTCTGTCATGAATTCCCCGCTCTTTGTCTTGCCGGCTTTGGTCGCCAGACTGATCATCGATAATGCTCTATTTATGTTCAAGCTGCTCCAGCTCCTTTTCCAGATTTTCGTATATCTCTTTTGGTATCGCCTGTTTGAAAGAACGTTCCAGTCCTTTATTCTTTATGCTTCCTGCAAACATTCCGGAAAGCACAGATATGCCCCGCGCCCGTTCTTACGTCCGGTTGCGTCCAGAATGAATTCGCCTTCTGCTGTTTTCAGAACACGCAGCATTTCTTTTTTATTCTTCATTTCCTGACATCCCACGCATTTACGCATCGGGATCTTTTTGGTCGTACTCAAATAATCACCTCTGTCTATTCTTCATACAGATCAAGATCATCTGCTACTTCTTCCTCTGATTCTTCATCAGCAGAATATTCTTCGTCTGAATACTCTTCCTCCTGATAATCATCTTCATAATTCTCAGCCATATTCATATAATCTGCCGGAAGTTCGCCAGACTCGATCGCCTGTGTTTCGTTCTTGATATCGATCTTATATCCGGTCAGTCTTGCTGCAAGACGTGCATTCTGACCTTCTTTACCGATTGCAAGTGAAAGCTGGTAATCCGGTACAATTACACTTGCTGTTCTCTCATCCGGATCAGCCATTACAGAAATAACCTTCGCCGGGCTGAGTGCATTCTCGATCAGGATTGCCGGGTTATCACTCCAGTTGATGATATCAATCTTTTCACCGCGGAGTTCATTTACAACGGCTCCGACTCTGGCACCGTTCATACCAACGCATGCTCCAACCGGATCTACATCCGGGTCGTTAGACCATACTGCGATCTTGGTACGGGAACCTGCTTCTCTTGCAATGCTCTTGATCTCTACAATACCATCACGCACCTCGGTTACTTCCGCCTCAAAAAGACGCTTAACCAGTTCCGGATGTGTTCTTGATACAAGGATCTTTGGTCCTTTTGTCGTGTTCTTCACCTCTACAACGTAAAGTTTGATACGCTCTGTCGCTCGAATTTCTCACCTTTTACCTGCTCATTCTCAGTAAGGATCGCATCTGCTTTTCCAAGGTTTACACTGACATTCTTGCCAATATATCTCTGAACCACACCTGTCACGATATCTTTTTCTTTTTCAAAGTACTGATCATATACAACTTTTCTTTCTTCTTCGCGGATCTTCTGAAGAATCAGGTTCTTTGCATTCTGTGTTGCGATACGTCCGAAAGATTTGGACTCAACCGGGATCTGTACGATGTCACCGATCTCATAAGAAGGATCGATCATCTTCGCATCTGCAAGACTGATCTGTTCTACTTTGTCCTCTACTTCTTCTACAACGGTTTTCTCCTGGATCAGAGTGTAATCGCATGTCTCCTTATCCATAATTACTTTGATATTGTCTGCTTTTCCGAAATGATTCTTACATGCATTGATCAGTGAATTCTCAATGGCATCCATCAGAGTATCTCTGCTGATATCTTTTTCCTCTTCAAGAATTGTAAGTGCTTCTAATAATTCGGTATTCATTTCCTTCTTCCTCCTGTCACTAGAAATCGAACGCCAGACGGATCAGTGCGATGTCTGCTTTATCAAATGTCATCGTCTCGCCGTCTTCATATTCAATGGTAACTGTATCTTTATCATAATCTTTTAAGATTCCAATAAACTCTTTCTGTCTGTCGATTGCCCGGTAAGTACGAACCTCTACTTCTTCTCCCAGGCTTCTTGCAAAGTCTTTTTCTTTCTTCAGCGGTCTGCCAAGTCCCGGCGAACTCACTTCCAGAATATACGCTTCATCGATAAAATCCTTCTCATCCAGAATGTCTGAAAGTTCCCGCTTACAACCTCACAGTCATCGACCATAATTCCTCCCGGCTTATCAATATAAGCACGCAGGTACCAGTTTCCGCCCTCTTTTACATATTCTACATCCCAGAGATCAAATCCATGCTTTTCCACGATTGGGTTCAGAATCTCTTCTGTTTTCTGTTCATATACTTCTTTTTTTGACAATCTGCAACTTCCTTTCTTAATCAGGCTCCAAAAATCTGTCCGATTTTGGTTGTATGACTGGCAAAAAGAAGAGTGAACTTTCGTCCACTCTTCTGCCAGATTTCTTATGTAACTGCATACAGTATAGCACTACTTTTCCTGAAATGCAAGGATTTTTAAAATATATGCCTGATTCTCTTTGTAAAGACGCTTTCCGTCGTTCTCTTTCAGCCATTTTACAACCTGGATATCTGCTGCCCAGTCATCTGCCCAGACTTCATCACCTTCGCCACGCGCCGCTGCTTTTTCTGCAATGTATCCCGCCGGGTTTCCGTAAGATCTTTCAGTACTTCATATGCTTTTTCCATTCTTATCATCCAGATCCTGTATCAAAACAACGGTTTCTGTATCCGGTGTCTTTCCATCGAGTGCCTGCAGCTGTTCATTATATTTTTCCAGATTCTCCAGGCTGTCCTTCGCATCCTCCAGACATTCTGTCAGGATTTCGATCTCCGTTTTTCCAGTACCACCCTTTGCAACCGGGCGGATGGATATTTCTGAATCAGCAGTCGTCTTTTTTCAGCTCTGCCCGAATCCTCTCCTCATCGTGATCCATTCTTCCGATATCATATCCAAAGTAAAAACCACCAATTCCAATCACAACAAGAAGAACGATTGCAAAAATTCTTTTTCCGGATTTTTTCTTTTCATCTTCCGTCCTCCTTACCCTAATATCGTACCTGCTATAATTCCAAGGATCATTCCGCCGATCCCGGTTCCCGCAAGCGCCGCAAGATATAAGAGTACCTTCACCGCTTTGGATTTCTCCTTTTTCACCTTTGGAAGTGCCGGACCAGGCTCCGGTGTTCGCCTCTCCTGCGTCTGTTCCGGTGTCTCCTGCCGCGGCATTCTTTCGATTTCTTCTTGTGTCGGATAGCAAACGGCATCACATCTGCTTCAAGAGCTGAAAATAATTTTCCATCAATCCACTGAAAATACTGCCAGATCGCCGCATCAAACATCCGGTGGGTGTCCAGAAAATGATACCAGGATTCCACAAAGGTTTTTGTTCGGAAATATTCTCTATACGCCGGTTCCTCCAGAATATCCTTCCAGTGATACAGCTTATTCCGTTCCTTTTCATTCAAATACAGACTGATGCACTGCTCCATGATTTTCCGGACCTCACGGTCATCCGCGCTTGTCGCTCAGAAGCATCCGCCATATTCTGGAACTGACGGGTCCAGTCACTGTCCCATGTCTGGGAATCTTCCTCTAACTGTACAGGTGGCTCTCCTGCCTCTTCTTCCCGGAAACTTTCCTCAGAATCTTCGTCAGAATGCACAGGAAGTTCTTCATACTGCGCAGAAGATTCTTCTGACTGTGCATCTTCTTTCTGAGGATTTTCCATGTAAGCCTCTTCCGGATTTTTCTCCGGCTCTGCATAATTCCATGTTTCAGATTCCGCTGCTTTTTCCTGCTCCGCTGCTCCCATCTCCATTCTCCGCGGCTCTTCCGGCATCTGTGGCTCTTCCCCTCTTCCCGCATTGCGCTCCGCCCACGCAAGCGCCTCTTCATAGGCATCGTGGATCCTCTGGAATTCCTCCGGATGTTCTTCCGGGTGGAATTCCCTGGACATTGCCGCATATGCTCTCTTTATCTTTTTCTTTTCCGTTGTTGGTTCAATCCCAAGTACCGTAAAACAGTTCATCACTGCTGCCTCCTCCACTCATCATACAGATAAGCTTCTATCTTGACCGGCACCGATCTCTTCGGTGTATTCTCCACAATATCCAGAAGCTCACTTGTCCTTATATACGCCTTCTCGATCGTCCGCAGATCCTGTGCATTTAATGCAACTGAAAAATCTGCCAGGATCTTGTCCAGATATTTTCGGATTTCTCCGGTGTTTTCTTCGTAAAGACGGTCGCCTCTTTCCAGCAGAAGCCGGTTCTTTTCCTGCTCTCTCGGATGGATCTTAATCTTCTGCAGCTCTTTTCTTCTTTCCTCAATCTGCTCTGGTGTCAGATGGATATTTTTGTTGACGATCACCTTACTGAAATGCTCCTTGGTGCTCACCACGGTCACATCCACTTCCAGAATTCCGTTAATGTCATAGGTAAATCGGACATCCACCGCTTCCCTCTGATCCTCTCTTCTTGCCAGCGGCACCGGCACACGGATCCGCCCGAGCTCCAGATTCTGGTCTGCATAGCGGTGCTCGCCCTGTAAAATCGTGATATCACAGTATCCTGGAACTGATGTACCGTCCAGTATCGCTCCACCCGGCTGATCGGAAGCACCGAATTCCGCTCAATGATCGGAGACATGATCGCCGGTCCCTTGGTATCTCCGTGAATGATCTCGGTTCCAAGTGTAAACGGACAGATGTCTGTAAGAAGTACATCCCGCACTGCCTGCTGCCGCTCCTTGATTCCGGCATACATTCCGACGCCGACCGCAACCGCAACATCCGGATCGATCTCACACCGCGGTCTTTTACCACTCAAAAACTGCAGATAATTCTGCACGATCTTCATCTTACCGGATCCACCGATCATAATGATCTCGTCAATATCCTCCCAGCCATAACCGCTGTCATCCATCGCCCGCTTGAGCGGAATTCCGATTCCTTCAAGCAGCTTTGAGGACACTTCAAGGAGTCCTTTCGCATCCAGCTTCATCTGGTAAACCTGTCCGCCGATCACAACCTCCATCTCGCCCTCCGGCTCACTTGTCAGCGTCCGTTTCAGCTTTTCACTCTCACGGATCAGGCTGGCTCTCTCTTCATTGGTGATCCTGCCCTCATCGATCTGGTTGACACTCAGGAATTTCTCTGCAATTGCACGGTTCACGTCATCTCCGCCGAGATGATTGTCCCCGGCAACTGCCACAATCTCGATCACACTGTCAAATGCATCCACGATCGAGATATCCAGAGTTCCTCCGCCAAAGTCAAACACCAGAAAGGTCTGATCCTCCTTAGTCTTTCCAAAGCGATAGGCAAGTGCTGCCGCCGACGGCTCATTGACCAGACGCTCCACAGTAAGTCCGGCAAGCTCTCCTGCCATCTTCGTCGCATTTCTCTGAAAATCATTAAAATACGCCGGAACACTGATGACTGCCTCTTCAACCGGCTCACCCAGGTATTTTTCCGCATCTTCTTTCAGCTGCCGCAGGACCATGGATGACAGATCTGCCGCTGTAAATTGCCTGTTTCCAAGCATAAATGTCTTCTCCGTCCCCATAAAACGCTTGAAGCTTGCCACTGTACTTTCCGGATGGGAGATCAGCCGCTCTTTCGCCGTTCTCCCTACCAGCATCTCACCGTCCTCATCAATTCCTACTACCGACGGTGTTAAATATTCTCCCAGATTATTTGGAATCAACGTGCATTTATCATCCTGCCATACGCTTACCAGACTGTTTGTTGTTCCAAGATCAATTCCTACCGTTGCCATATGACCGACCTACTTTCTCATTCGTGTTCCTGTTCCATCTCTTTTCGCCCGTTTCAAACGGTTCAGTGTCACTTCTTTTTCATGGAAGATCACCTTGCTCTCCGTTCCTTCTTCAAACAGATATACCTCTTCCACGCTGTCATTTTTCTGTAATTTCATACCGCGCACACCAACTGCACCCTTTTTCTTCTCCGAAACTTCTTCCGCCGGGAAACGGAGCACAAATCCATTCTCCGTCATCAGAACTACATCCTGCACATCCCGGATCGGCCGGATACTTACCAGTGCATCTTCATCCTGCAGTTTCGTTGCCGCGATTGTCCGCTTAGTTACCTGGAATTCACTTCCTGCCACCTTTTTTGATCATTCCCTGCTTCGTGACAAACAGAAATTTTGAAAAAAAGAGTTCTCTGTCATCACATAGATATACGATTTCTTCTTTTGTACTGTCAAAATTACTTACATTGTCGATTGGAAATCCTTTGTCCCTGAATTTTCCATAAGGGAGATCCATCACTTTGATCTGATGCATCTTGCCATCCGCTGTAAAAAGACACAACTTGCCGGTATTCATACAGCGCAGAATATACTTATTCTCCTTATCTGCCGCTTCCCGGTTACGTTCATAGACAGATCCATCCACCGTCTTTGCATAACCAAAGCGGTCCATCAGAAGGACAACCTCCTGCTCCTGTACTTTATTTTCCTCAAACACAGCTTCTTCTGCATTCTCGATCTTCGTTTTACGCTTCACGGCATATTCTTTTTTCAGCGCATCCAGATCATCAATGATCACCTGCGCCATAGAATCATAATTATTCAGAATATCCTCATATTTTGCAATATTGCAAGCGTTGTCTCATGCTCCTTCATCAGCGCCTCGATTTCCAGACCGATCAGCTTGTACAGACGCATCTCCAGAATTGCCTGTGCCTGCCGGTCGGTAAACCGGAGCATGGATGCCATCTTCTCAGATCTTTTCGACTTAAACTTGATCTTCTCTGTCGCACCTGTTGTCAGACATTCTTTTGCATCCCTGATGGACGAGCTTCCACGCAGGATCTCAATGATCAGGTCGATCACGTCACACGCCTTGATCAGACCCTCCTGGATTTCTTTTTTATCCTGCTCTTTTTTCAGCAGCGTCTTGTATTTTCTGGTTGCAAGTTCAAACTGGAAATCTACATGATGTTCGATGATACGTTTGAGTCCCAGTACTTCCGGTCTGCCATCGGCTACCGCAAGCATATTGACACCAAAGGTATCCTCCAGTCTGGTCTTTTTATAAAGCATGTTGATCAGATTGTCCACATTTGCATCACGCTTCACTTCAATTACAATACGGATTCCTTCCTTGGAAGACTGATTGGAAATGTCTACGATGTCACTGGTCTTCTTTGTCTCCACCAGATTGCAGACATCGTTCAGAAATTTACCGATTCCGGCTCCGATCATGGTGTACGGGATTTCGGAAATGACGATCTTCTTCCGTCCGCCTTTTATCTCTTCCACATCTACTTTTCCACGAATCTTGATCTTTCCGGTTCCAGTCTCATAAATTTCTGCCAGATCATCTTTATTGACGACAATCCCGCCTGTCGGGAAATCCGGTCCTTTGATGTACTTCATCAGCTGTTTTGTCGTGATGTCATTGTTCTTCATGTATGCCTTAACCGCATCCACAATTTCGCCCAGGTTATGTGTCGGATACTGGTTGCCATACCAACTGCGATTCCTTCCGCACCGTTCAGCAGAAGGTTCGGAATTCTTACCGGAAGAACTGCCGGCTCTTTTTCTGTCTCATCAAATTCGGTACGAAATCAATGATATCTTTGTCCAGATCGGCAAGATATGCCTCCTGTGTGATTTTCGCCAGTCTTGCTTCAGTATAACGCATGGCTGCACCGCCCGTTCATCTTCGAATCGGACGAGTCCATGACCATCTACCAGGATCATTCCTTTTTTGAATTCCTGTGCCATAACAACCAGCGCTTCATAGATCGAGCTGTCTCCATGTGGATGATATTTACCCATGGTATCCCCGACAATACGCGCACATTTACGATATGGTCTGTCATAACGGATTCCCAGCTCATACATGTCATAGAGTGTTCTTCTCTGTACCGGTTTCAAACCATCTGACATCCGGGAGGGCTCTGGAAATGATAACACTCATGGCATAGTCAATATATGATTTTTTCATCAGCTCCGAATATTCCGTCCGGATGATCTGTGACTCTTCCATTTTCTCTTACCTCTTCTAGTTTATGTTTTCTGATGCACAGACTTTCCCCTTTTGAAAATCCATGCCTTTCCGATCTGTTTTTAAATATCCAGTTCTGCCTCTGTCGCATTTTCATAAATAAATGCGCGGCGCGGCGGAACTTCTGTTCCCATCAGCATCTCTGTTACACCGGATGCCATACGTGCATCCTCGATCTCGATCCGTTTCATCATTCGAGTTTCCGGGTTGAGGGTTGTCTCCCAGAGCTGCTCTGCATCCATTTCACCCAGACCTTTGTATCGCTGCAGGGTAAAGTCGGAATGTGTCTTTCTATATCTCTCCAGTGCCTTATCATCGTAAAGGTACTCTTCTTCTCCCTTTTTCGGCATTGCTTATAAAGCGGCGGCATTGCCACGTAGACATGACCTTCGTATATCAGTTCCGGCATAAACCGGTAGAATAAGGTCAGCAACAGTGTGGAAATATGCGCTCCATCCACGTCCGCATCCGCCATGATGATAATCTTGTCATACCGCAGCTTTGTGATATCAAAGTCATTACCATATCCCTCTGAAATCCACATCCGAATGCATTGATCATGGTCTTGATCTCGGCATTTGCCAGAACCTTATCGATGCTTGCTTTTTCCACGTTCAGGATTTTTCCACGGATCGGCAGGATTGCCTGATACATTCTGTCACGGGCAGTCTTTGCGCTTCCTCCCGCAGAATCTCCCTCAACGATGAAGATTTCACATTTGGATGCATCCCTGCTCTCACAGTTGGCAAGCTTACCGTTACTGTCAAAAGAATATTTCTGCCTGGTCAGAAGATTCGTCTTTGCCTTTTCCTCGGTCTTACGGATCTTGCTGCTTTTTCTGCACAGGAAAGAACCTTTTTCAGTGTCTCCAGATTCCGGTCAAAGAAACGCGGGATCTCATCACTGGTCACCTTTCCGGTTGCTTTTGCCGCATCCTGGTTGTCCAGCTTTGTTTTGGTCTGTCCCTCAAATCTCGGATCCGGGTGCTTGATCGATACGATCGCCGTCATTCCGTTCCGCACATCCGCACCGGTAAAGTTGGCATCCTTATCCTTTAACACACCGATTTCACGGGCATACTGGTTCATGATCGTCGTAAATGTCGTCTTGAACCCGGTCAGATGGGTTCCCCCTTCCGCATTATAAATATTGTTGCAGAAGCCTAGTACATTTTCATGAAATTCATTCACATACTGGAATGCAACTTCCACTTCGATACCTTCTGCCTCTCCTTTATAGTAAACCGGATCGTGGATCACTTCTTTTTTGGAATTCAGATCCTTGATAAATCCAATGATCCCATCCGGTTCATGATACTCAATCCTCTCTTCCTGTATCTTTCTTTTGTCTGTAAATATAATCGTCAGTTCCGGATTCAGGTAGGCTGTCTCATGCAGTCGGCTCTTGATCTCTTCTTCTTTAAATCTCGTCTTCTCAAAAATCGTCGGATCCGGAAGAAAATTGACACAGGTTCCGGTCTTTTTGGTCTTTCCGATCACCGGAAGAAGCCCATCCTCCAGTTCTACCACCGGAATTCCTCTCTCATAACGGTCGTGGTGGATCGCACCGTCACGGCTGATCTTTACATCCATATAAGTAGACAGTGCATTAACAACCGAAGAACCTACTCCATGCAGACCGCCACTTGTCTTGTATGCCGAATCATCGAACTTGCCTCCCGCATGAAGGGTAGTATATACGATTCTGGCTGCCGATACTCCTTTTGCATGCATGCCTACCGGCACACCTCGTCCATTATCTGTTACCGTTGCAGAACCATCCTTTTCCAGTGTCACCTCGATCTGTGAACAAAATCCTGCCAGATGCTCATCTACCGCATTATCTACAATTTCGTACACCAGGTGGTTAAGCCCCTTGGTACTGACGCTTCCAATATACATTCCCGGTCTTTTCCGGACGGCTTCAAGTCCTTCCAGAATGGTAATACTCTCCGCGTCATATGTAGTCTTTTTTGCCATTTTCTTTCTCTCCTCTTATGATCTATCCTAAAATATCCAGGTAAAATCCTGCGGCAGCAGCCTCCTTACAATTTCCCGGATTCCCTGATCTGTTTCTTCAATTCAATAAGAAAAATTCTATCTCAATTTCAATCCTCTTGTCAAGCCAAATTGACCCTCCCTACCATTATAACATATTTTATATCATTAAACTTCTGTAGTTTCCATTCTGTCATAAGAATACTCCCTCTATCGTCCGGTCAGCACACTATTTAAAAGGTCTGCCAGCACCTCCATGGCATTTTGCATTTCCTCTACCGTGTTGGTCTGCGCGCCCGCCTCAATAAGAAGCATCCGCGGCATCAGATCCATATTGTATTTATAGCCGCGAAGATAGTTTCTCCTTGCAAATCCCGGATATTTTGTTTCTGCCGCAATCTTCATCTGCAGGGAAAATGCAAGATTATCCTGCAAATATGGATTGGCCATTCCGACAAGGTCTCCGTTTACCCGCGTCCGGCTCAGTCCGTTAAAAAACATGATCTGTGCCGTCGGTTTCCCATTTATCTCTGTCACCAGATGCGTAGTATCCGCCACGCCGTCTCTATGCAGATCGACCACCACTTCGATACTCGGATTTTCCGCAAGGATCTGTTCCACCTCAGGTTTGGCAAATTCATAGGCCTCGCTCCGGTCCAGTTTCCCATTGATCAGATCATATACACCCTCATGATGCATGGTCGGAATCTTGTATTTGTTATTTAAAATCTCCGTCAGATAACGCCCGATCCCTACAATTGAGGTGGACGGATCATTGTCCGAATCTACGAATGTCTCCTGGGAATGGGTGTGATAGATCAGGATTTCGAACCGCCCGTACTCAGATCGATCCTCAAATCCTTCCAAGCAGCTCCGAAGCGTTCAATTCCGAAGGATTGATATAAGTCACGCTGTCCACCGTATAAAAATTGCTCACAAGATATTCAAAATCATTTAGCCGCTCCATTGAAAGATCCATCGTCGGTACGGACGCCTGCCTTGTCTCTTCACTTTTGTCTTTCCCGATAAGCTGTCCATTTTCATCCACCGAATTCTCTTCTTCTGCCTGCTTTTTTGCAAGAATCGCATAGGTAGCCTCATCTTCTGTCAGAAGCTCTGCCGCCTCCCGTTCAGTCACATAATTGCCAAGAGGAATCAGAGCAGATGCCATGTGGACAACAGCCTCCGTCACCCGGATTTCTCCTTGTTTTTTTTCCGTATATGTAACTCCCGGCATATAAAGTCGCTCCGCATTCTCCTGAACACTCTGGATCATCCTGATCTTCCAGGACTTCGGGATCAGTGAACCGCTGCTTTTTGCTTCCAGTCCCCAGATTCCCAAAATCATAATGGCAAGAAGCACACAAATTCTCTGTTCTTTTTTCATCTGCGCGCCTCCCTGCCAGTTTCTGAAGATCGCTGTAGCAAAACCATATCTTTCCAGACTGGATCCTGCCCCGGACCTTTTGTGTCATATTGACATAATATATGCAGCTCACTGCCTGATTATGTCGCTGAAGCTGCAAAAAGCATATTCAGTGCCTCCGAAATCGTATAACTGATTCGCCTGACGGTCTCATCAATATCTTTTGGTGTTACAAACATTCCATTTAAATGTGGCGCGATCAGTTCTTTGATCAGCTCATATTTTTCTTACCGGACTGTATCCTTTGATCACACTTGTCCATGCCTTTAAAGATCAGA
>ENA-OQLB01000548-OQLB01000548.1-human-gut-metagenome-genome-assembly--contig:-NODE-548-length-20630-cov-10.377262_pt1 | contig 20630 bp, 17 predicted proteins | sample MGYA00242656_ERZ504813 | MGnify/ENA primary metagenome ERZ504813 (study PRJEB26092, sample SAMD00036388) | human gut metagenome | host: Homo sapiens | study: EMG produced TPA metagenomics assembly of... | reverse complement strand
AAGCGATTCTCTGCGCCAGGCAGCTCCGCCGCGCAGGGAAAACAATGGGAACACAGACGGCGCCACAATTACGATGGCTATGGTGAACTGTCCGGTAGTGCAGAAGCTGGCCGAACTCACTCCGGAATATTATGAGGCCGAGGGCGTCAATATTGTTATTGACGTTTTGGAGGAGGAAAATCTCCGTACCAAGGTCACCAATATGGTTGCTACCGGCGACAGTACCTATGATTTGTATATGTTAGGCGCTTACGAGCTGTCCACCTGGATCAATAACGGCTGGGTAGCAACCTAACGCCCTATATGGAGACGAAATCGGAAGAGGAATTAGCGGCGTACGACCGCGACGATATGTTTGAGGGCCTTTTATCCGTGGCAATTGGATCTGATGGAAATCAATACGCGATTCCATTCTTCGGTGAGAGCTCCTTCATTATGTATAACATTGAAAAGTTTGAAGAGGCTGGCATTACGGTTACTGAAAACCCCACCTGGGAGGAAATTTACGGCTGGGCGCAGGCCTTGACCGATAAGCAAAATGAGGAATATGGCTTTGTCCTTCGCGGAAACGTCGGATGGGGTGCTAGCGGGGGTGTGTTGACAACCATCTGTAATTCCTTTGGTGCCAGGATGTACGACGAGTCTTGGAATGCCACCTTTAATACGGAGGAAATGAAAAGCGGCTGGGAAACCTTCTATAATCTGGCGGTAAACTGTGTCCGGATGATGTCACCAACTGCACCTACAATGACTGTATCAACTATATGACCTCCGGCAAGGGAGCAATGTGGTATGATGCCACATCCAATGCTCTAATCTGGATACCGATGATTCGGCGATGAAGGATAATACCGGCTATATCGTGGCTCCTAACGACTCCGGATGGATTTGGGAATGGTCCTTTGCTTTAAATCCCCAGTCCGACAAGGGCCAGGAGGTTGTAGACTACATGATGTGGGCCTCCTCTAAGGATTATGTGGATTTGACTATGGGCCTGGATTCTACCGGCGCTTCCACACCTTCCGGTATCAGAACCTCTACCTATGAACGCGACGACTATAAAGGCCTTTCTTATGCCGCGGCGACTCTCGACGCGATCCAGGGTGCAAAGTTTGAACTGGAAGGCAACCCTTGCAAGGGAAACCAATTCCTGGCGATTCCCGAATACAGCGAGCTTGGAGATTATATGACCGAGCAAATGGCCGCTTGCATCGTAGGCGACATTGATATGGATACAGCGCTGAATAACTGCAATGATTTCTTTAATGATGTTGCGGAAGAGGGCGGCTACAAGGAATAAACGGATGCGGAAATAATCGCTGCGGCCGGAGACCAGCTTCTCGGGCCGCAGCGAGTCCACGAAAGGAAGGCTTGTGATGTTCGGGAAAAAGAGAAAGCTCTCTAATGAAAGATTTTATTTAGTCCCCGCAGTGGTCATCGTGGCAATCTGCACGCAAATACCTTTTGTCTTTTGTATCGTTTATTCCTTTACTAACTGGAATCTAACCCGGCCGGATAAAGGGATCACCTTCGCCGGACTGAAAAATTATATTTACTTTCTTACTGACGCGGAATTTTGGAAAATAGCTTTGCAAACGGCTGTTTTGGTCATTGTCTCCCTTGTGGTGTGTACGTTTTTGGGATACCTGATCGCGCTTCTGCTGGATCATGACATTCCCGGGAAAAGGCTGTTCCGCACCATGGTGATTACTCCCTTTTTCTTGATGACCACTGCCAGCGGGGTAATCTGGAAATATACGATTTTCAATATTTCCTTTGGCTGGTATGGAGAAATTGTCCGGACGTTTGGCGGCGTGCCCAGCGATCCCCTCACCAGATATCCAATGGCATCCTTGATCCTGATTTTTATCTGGCAGTGGATGCCGTTTTTCATCATGATCTATTTAGGGGGCCTTCAAGGAATTTCTGAGGAGGTTGTGGAAAGCGCGAAAATTGACGGATGCAATTGGTGGGTGCTAACCTTTAAAATCAAACTGCCAATGATCTTTAATTACCTTCAGGTGGCAATGATGCTGGGCTTCGTTTTCATTATGAAGGAGCTGGGCCTGATCGTGACCACGACATTAGGCGGGCCGGGGACCTCGACCTACACCTTTACCTACGAAATATATAAGCAGATGACGGTTTCACATAATGTTGGCCGAACTGCGGCAGTTTCTGTGATTGTGGTAGTGATTATTTTGATATGCATAAAATTCCTTTTCTCTTCCATGCAGAAGAGAAAGGCTTGAATTGGGAGTGAGTTTTATGAGAAAGAGCCTTCACTTCAAAAAGCAGCTGATGAAATGGATTGTATTCTGCGGCACCCTGCTGTTTGCGGCATTTTACTTTTTTCCGGTGTTCTATATGTTTATTACCGGCTTTAAAACGGAAAATCAGGCGGCATATCCGACGCTGATTTTTACGCCTACTCTTGAGACCTATAAGGAAGTCCTCAATTCCGATATGATGCGCTATCTGGGCAATTCTGTTTTCCAGGTAGTGCTTGGAACGCTTATTACCACCGTTTTATCCGTGTTTGCGGCGTTTTCTATTTTGTTTGCCCGGTTCAAGAAAAGAGGGCGGGGCGGCAGTATGTATTATTGGTTCATTACCACGATTTTGTTGCCTCCGGTGGCGGTGCTGCTTCCTCTTTTCATCATCTTCAGTAATTTCCACCTGAACCAAAATTCCTGGAGCCTGCTGTTTTTGTATGTGGGCTTCCATATACCCATCGGGGTTTGGCTGATTTACTCCTTTTTCTGCGATATTCCGGGAGAGTGGTAGAGGCCGCGCGGGTAGACGGGTGCGACGGGCTTCGCCTGATGTTCCGTATTATTGTTCCGATTGCCCGGGTTGGCATCATCACCGCCGCCTTGCTGGTAGCAGTGTTCATTTGGAATGAATTTTTCCTGGGCTTTAACCTGTCTTCGCCCATGACGGCTACCGTGCCGGTTTATCTGCAAAAATTCAAGGAACAGCAAGGACAGTTTATTGCCAAGCTCTGTGCTTCTACCACATTAGCGTCTCTGCCCCCGATTATTTGCGGCTGGTTCTCCTTGAAATCCTTAATTAAAGGCCTGACCTCAGGCGCTGTAAAGGGATGAACAAAGTGTAAAAGGTATCACTATGAAAAACGGCGACAGCAGATGAATTGATCTTATGAGAAAGAAATACCTTCTGCAGACCTTGGCTCCAGTAGCGGAAAGGTAACGCTGATACACTCCCGAATAACAAAATTGTATCTTGGTTTCCACGATTTTGCCTTTGTCGATTGCCGTATCTTATTTAGAACTGTATTTAGATGATAGAACATGGATAAAGTAGAAAAATCCGCTGATTAAACATAAAGCGCCTTCCTGTTTTTATAGGAAGCGCTTTTTACTTTTAGTTAATAACAAAGGGATTATTTTGAGCCTTTACCAAGGATATTTTCAAGGCTGCTTTAAAGGTTGCTGCTGAAGATTGCCCGCGGGTCTACTAATATTTCTGATTTTAATTGGGAATGCTCTACTAGACAATGGTAGCACTGCATGATAGCTTGCCTGCCCTGTTCTTTAGGATACAGATCTTGCAGCCATCGTTTTTATTCCTCCGTAGATTGAGATGATCTTTTATTTAATAGAAATGCGCATAAATTTAAACTAATAGCTTGAAAAATACAGTCAAAAAAATACAAATGATAGAAGCGAAATTTCCATTCCCACAAAAAAGGTGTTGATATATAATAAAAAAAGTTATTATACAAGAAATAAAATAGCAGTATTTATAATAAATAAGGAGTTAAAACTGTTAAATTATACGTTTATAGAACAGAACCATGCAATGAAATAGTGCAACATATTGTAGTAACATACAACATGTTGCACTAAATACAGTTATCTATAAACGTATGAGATTGAGGCTCAAATGAGAGGAGAGAAAAAATGGGAAAAGGTAAGATTTTGAAAAAGCTGGCGTCAGGAATTATGGCGTTTGCGGTTACTTTGACTACCCTATCCGCATTGCCTCAGCTTGAAGCGTCAGCGGCGCCCGCGACTCCTAGAATGATCGTGGATATGAATAACCGTCAGGGGGAGATCATGCACGGCGCTTCCGGCTTTCTTTATGGCTTCAGCAGCGATGGCGTGCCTACTACTGATTTAACCACACCTCTGAAGCCCATTGTATTAGCACGAAAGGGGCATTAGGAACAGAGCATCCTTATAGTGACGCTTTAGATGTTGCGGAAACGTTTTTTTAAATCGGGCGGGCAAATGATTCAAATGTATTGCAGCAATTATTATGCCATCTTTGGTCCGCGGCCGGATAACACCCAATACGCTAAAGATCTGAAGGAAGTAATTGTACCTGCCGTAGTTGAATGGAAAGAACAGTGGAAAGAGAATCATGGAACTCCCGAGGCTCCCAAAGATGAGTTTGGCAAAATTGATATTGATGAGGCAATCGTTTATCTGCCGATCAATGAAGGCGCTCCTCAGGTGGATCCGGAGACAGGTGTCGCAGATAACCATTATACATTTTATGAATCTTGGAAGCTGTACTATGACGCTATTAAGGAAGCGGATCCCAACGCCGCGGTAGGCGGCCCTAACGACGCGGCTTATGGCCATTGGCGTCCTGGCAGCATGCGGGAGTTTATGAAATTCTGCGCGGAAAACGATTGCTGGCCTGATGTTCAGACCTGGCATCAATTAGACGATGGTGAAGGTGCCTTTACCAGATATCCTGGAGAGTTTGCGGAATATAGGTCTATGTGCAAAGAATTTGGAATGCCGGAGCAGACCATCGTCATTAATGAGTATGCCACAATGGAGGCTTGCGGCGTTCCGGGAATCTTGATTCGGTATATTGCAAATTTGGAAGAAAACAACGCTTACGGCTGCCTGCCTTTCTGGCATCAGGCGAACAACCTGAATGATTTAGCGGCAGATGCAAACGAACCCAACTCAGCCTGGTGGTTTTATAAGTGGTATGCGGATATGTCTGGAGACCGGCTGGCCGTTACTGAAGAAAACACTACCAAGACAGGCTTAACTGGTGTTTCGACGATAGATGACAACAAAGCGGTTTCCAGCACTATTTTCGGGGGTGTAGACGGGGAAGCTACGATTGTATTAAAAGATTTGGATCAAACCCCATCCTTTATGGGAGCCACTAAGGCTCATGTTAAGCTTCAGGCGGCTTATTTTAAAGGATTTCTTGGCGCGGCTGAGCCGGAAACAGTCATAGAGGGAACCTTTGAACTGAAAGATGGCAATTTAGTAATCGACGTTCAGAATATGCAGGCGGCCACTGGATACAATCTGGTTGTTACCCCGGCTGCGGAGGAAGATTTGGTCGAACCGCCGCTGGTTTCCAGATACCACGAGGCATATGAGGCCGAGGATGCCCAGCTGGTAGGCGGAGCCGTTATGAATGGCAGCGGCGGATACTATGCCTCCGGCAGAGCCTTTGTGCGTAATTTTAGCAAAACGGCTGGCATAAATTATACAATTAATGTCCCGGCTGACGGAAAGTACCGTTTGGAATTTGTATATGGAAATGGTATTGGAACCAACCGCGGCGATGAAGACGCCCATAAACCTGTCAACAAGATTTATCAGCTGGCAATTGACGGGGCTTCTGAGGACATGCTCTTAGAAAACACTATGCTGAAAGATTGGACAGATATTTATGTCAAGTATGTGGATCTTACCGAAGGCGAGCACACGATAACGATCCGCGGGGATTCCGATGCATTGGAAGGGGAAGTTTTGCAGGATGTGCTCTATGTAACCTATGTAGGGGCACAGGGACAGCCGGTTCCTTCCTTCAACACTGTTTTTGAAGCGGAGGAGGCTGATTTTAACACGCTGGCCGATACAGCGGAAACCGCAGTTTCCGTTCACTCCGAGCTTAGCGGCTACTCTGGAGGCGGTTATGTAACGGGGCTCAGCGTGAACAAGGTAGCCAACGGCGGAGGCCTGCGCTGGGCGGTTAATGTTCCGGAAAGCGGGCTTTATAATGTTTCTTTAAACTATCAGTCCAAAACGGAAACAACGGCAAATATCTATGTTGGCAACACAGCTCGAACCTTTGATGGAACGAAGACAGAATTATCTCTTCCTGTCAGCGGTCAATGGAACGAAGCGTCTGTTGCGGTATATCTGCAAAAAGGTATGAATATCGTAGATGTAGATACCGCGGCCGAAATTTCATTGGATTACATGAGAATTCAAGGTTCCGCTCGCTCTGCGGACTATGCGGAAACAACCCAGGCGGCAGATACGGTTCCTGAGAGCGCCGATACAGAGGACGTTCCTTATTATGTTTGGAAAGTGAAGGCGGATGACAAGGGAGATCCGGAGCTGTATCAGGAAAACCGCACTGTAAATAAAACAGCTGTCACGACAACTCCTGCGGGGACTGAGTACGTAGTGGGACGCAGCGTGTCCGGAGACGCGTCTGCGGCAGAAGACGCTGATAAGTATCTGGAATTTACTTATACGGCGGATGAAGCCGGCGTTTACGCTATGCAGATTTTCCATTCTAATGATGAGATATTCGGTACTCATGGCTACAATACGAAGATCATAGATAAATACGCATGCGTTCAAGTAAATGATCAGGAGCCGAAAAGATATTTCTTCATTAACTCACTTTCGAAGGATACCTTTAAAGAAAAAACAGTTTACCTGAATTTGGAAGCCGGCGAAAATACTATTAAGGTATTTAATGATGACAGCTGGTCTGTATTAAAAGGACTCGACGATAATCAAGCGGATGCAGCAGGCTTAAGAAGAGGAGACAGCCTCAGCGACAATCGCGAACCGTTGAGCTATTATATGGACAAGCCCGGTAATATTCCGATTACGAATTCCTTGCCTAATATCAGTAAATTTATTATCACGCCGTCATCCCTGAGCCAACCATTAGACACTGGCGATGACGCCCACAAGGTTACCATTAGGACCAGCGAGGGCGGCTTCGCGGTAGCAGATAAAAACGCGGTGGGCGATAACGGAGAAGTAACCTTTACCATTACCTCTGAGCATGATGTTCAGAGGGCCGCGGTCAATGGTCAAGACGTAGAGCTCACGAATAACGGAGACGGCAGCTGGACTTATAAGGCGGCGAACCTTCAGAACGATATTGAGTTACAAGTGATTTTTGCGCCTCAGGCGGAGGAAAATGAAAATCAAGACGCGCTCATCGCCAATAACAGCTTCGGTACAGGAAATACTCAGGGCTGGGCGATTGCTACCAACGGAAGCGCCCAGGTGGAGACCCGCTATTTTAACCAATATGACAGTGAGCACTATCTTAAGCTGTCTGGTGCCGAAGATTATGTGGCCCAGCTTAGCCAGACGGTTACTGTACCGGAAAGCGGCGTATATTCTTTGGATTTTGTCATGAAGAATCTGGGGCTTGACGCCAGCGTTATTGGAGAATATAACAGCTAGAGCTAACCGTAGCAGTAGATGGCAAGATTCAGGCTTATCAGATGATTACGCCGAGCAGCGGCTATCAGGCCATAAGCAGCCTGATGAATGCTGCCAGAGACAACGCGGAGGTTCAGTTCACTTTAAAAATTGACGCGAAAGCAGGATTTGAGGCCTATGTAGATGATTTTACGTTGACAAAGAGCGATATCGAAAGAGAAAGTCTTGCTTATTTTGTCGATTGCGGAGATCATGATCCCTCTACGTTACCTGACGGGGAGGTATTTGGCCTTTACAATACGGTAACGGATCAATTATTTAAAGAAGACCCCGCCACAGGGAAGCAATGGGGCGTTATTGACTATTTGAATCCCGAGGGCGTCAATCACGGCGGCGAGTCTAAAGGCGCGTTTACCCGGAATACTTCTCCAAATTGCAACGACGGACAATCAGATGTACCCTCTAAAACTACAAACTACCGCTATGCCGCCGGACAGGATGGCAATGCGCAGATTTTAGAGCAAATCGGAGAAATGTATGTGGATTATAAATTCCAATTGGAGCCTAACCAGACTTATGATGTTGAGGTGTGTGTCGGAAACAATTGGTCTAATTCCAGTCCGGTAAATATTTACGCGAATTACATGTCTGAAAAACAGCTGGCGGCAGCTGGATTAGCAGAGCAATCTTCTGCCTTTAGCGTATTAGGAGAGAAGGTTGAAATTGAGCCCAAAAATTATCAGACGGTTTCTGGGACTGTTCAGGCGGATCAAGACGGATTTGTTACCATTAATGTCAGACGTCCTTTACCGGCGTCAAACGCTACCATTAATGTCAATTATATTTATATCCGTCAGGCACAGGATTTACAAGAATATCTTGATCTGCTAAACAGCCTGCTAGAGAACGTAGATTCTCTGGATACGGAAGGCCTGCCTGAAAGAGCCAAGGCTATTGTGGACAAGGCCATCGGATTTGCGACAGAGGTTGCGGGCTCGGAACTCACTGAAAATGATTCTGTCGTCGTAAATAATGCCATTGAAGCCTTGAAATATGCCATTCACACGGTTAATTCCATACCGGATGAATCTTTGCTCTATTTTGTCGACTGCGGCGACCATGGAACGTCTACCGTTTCTAAAGGAGATAGATTTGGCTTGTTTAATACGAAAACGGACCAAATCTATGGGGCTGATCCTGGCACCGGAAAGATTTGGGGCGTGGATGATCCTAACGGAAGCTCTAATGGACCTGGTCTGACGAACGATGAAGGCGTGTATACACGATATACCTGGCTCATGAGCGTGACCAGGAAGACCAGGTAGCGCTGGACAATTTAGATAAAAACATTACTTTCCGTTATGCATGCGGACAGGATGGAGCCGGAATTGACCCACGCTATGTTACCTATCGGTTCCAGGTGGATTCGCAGGATGGAACTTATCCGGTGGAAGTAGGGTTAGGAAATATCTGGGGAAATTCTGCAAACCCCACAGTTTATGCAAACCTGGATACTGATGCGGAAGTATTGCTTGGCGAAAATCTGAATATTCCGAATAAGGGGAATGTTACGGTAACTGGAGAAGTCCAAGCGAAGGACGGATATATTTCAATTGATGTCCGCTCTAGCGACGCAACCATTAACTTGAATTATATTAAGATTGGAGTCAGCGCTTCTCAGCCTGAAGCTGCGCTCACCGGTATCGAAGTGACGGCACCCACCAAAACTGAATATGAAATAGGAGAAAAGCTGGATACGTCAGGTTTGGTGGTCACTGCCCGCTACAGCGACGGATCTGCTGCAGTGCTGACAGAAACTCAATATACGCTCACAGGCTTCTCATCAGAGGAGGCTGGTGAAAAGACAGTTACAGTTTCCTACACGGAGGACGGCGTGACCAAGACGGCAGCTTTTGTGGTAACAGTAAAAGGGCTCCCGGCTGTAGTGCTGGAAGGAATTGAAATAACCGCGCCTACTAAGACAGAGTATAAAGTCGGCGATCCATTAGATACTTCCGGCATTTCGGTAACCGCTAAATACAGCGACGGTTCCTCCAGGCTTTTAGAGGAAGATCAGTATATCATCAGCGGTTTCTCCTCAGAAAAGGCTGGAGAGAAGATGGTGACAGTTTCCTACACGGAGGGCGGCGTGACCAAGACGGCGGCCTTTACCGTAACCGTGAAGGAGAGCACCGGCAGTAGCGAGGATCCAGGCACTAGCGAGGATCCAGGCACTAGCGAGGATCCAGGCAGCAGTGAAGGACCTGGAACTGGCAGCAGCGGCTCTGAAAGCGGCGGAACAGAATCCGGAACCGGCAGCGGGACAGAGAACAATAATAACGCTCAGACCGGCGACGGAATGACAGTGCCGATTATCCTTTTAAGCCTGTTAGTCGCGGCGAGCGCGGGAATCGCGGTTGTCTTAGGTAAAAAACGCAGACTAGGATAAGCAAAATTGAATAGGGGTCGGAATCTGGAACTCAAAAATAAAGCAATCCAGCTTCCGACCTCTTTTTCTATACTAAAACGTAGCGTCCAAGCCATTTCTCGGGATTTCTCTTTTTTATAGAAATAGGGCATCAAAAAGAGATAGATCGTAAAAATAGTAATTAGGATTTATTCTGAACCCGTGATTCTTATTTTGCCAAGGCTGTCTTTTGTTTTTTAAAGATCAGCAACCAAACAATTTTCGATTTCCCATCCGGATTGCTCTGGGAATTTTCAGAGGAAGAAAGCGACGGATGGCAGCCGGGACGAAAGAAACGATCAATTTGCCTTGCTCTCAGTTTAATCAATGGAGAAGTCAGGCGGCAAGAACGGTTCTTCCTAACCGGTCAATAGCGCAAAATACTATACAGCCTTCCCCCTGAAGATTTGATTTGAAAATTCTACCTAGATTATTCTAGAGGTTTATATATAGATTGTATAGCCATAGCGAAAAAAACAACTCATACCTTAAGATCGGCCTTTGACATGAGCGAGGATACTGGGTGAAGGCCCCAGCCGAATCTACCGGCCTTGTATGAAAGAATAAAATAAATTTAATAAAGAAGCAGTAAAAACATTGGCCTTATAAAGTTTCAAGCAAAATAATGGAAATGGAATAAATATCACTAAAATTTTAGTGATATTGCTAATTTTTGAGATTTCCTTTGCTCAAAACGGAGTATATAATTATAGATACAGTAACCAAATAAATAAAGGATGGAGGAAAGAAAATGAGAAAATTTATAGCGGCCGCTATGAGCGCGGTTATGCTGCTAAGCGCGTTTCCCATAACCGCCCAAGCCGCAAATGAAAACTCGTCAGATGCGGAAACAGCATTTTATGTTTCTCCTGATGGAAGTGACAGTAACAGCGGAACAGAGAGCGAGCCGTTCAAAACCATTGAAAAGGCCCGGGATGAGGTAAGGAAACATACAAAGGACATGACGTCAGATATTGTCGTGTATCTTAAGGATGGAGTATATTATCAGGATGAGACGCTTGCCTTTGGAACAGAGGACTCGGGAACCAATGGATATCAGGTGAGATATGAGGCGTATGAAGGAGCTGCTCCTGAGATCAGCGGCGGCAAGTTGCTTGAAGGAACATGGGAGGTTGATGACGCAGAAAAGAATATTTATAAAATCAGCGTTCCTGAGGGCATGAATTTCCGCCAGCTATATGTAAATGGAAAAAAGGGAATTCGGGCTAGAACCGGAGTGCCGACAGGCGAGCTTGATCCCACTTCCAGAATTTTAGGAGCCGAGAGATTTACAAGCCAAGGAAAGAACAGCGGTTATGTATACGTTCCTGCGGATGAGCGGATTTTAGAGGATCCGTCGGAAATGGGTGGAGAAAATCCAGTAGAATTACATATCTTTGCCGCCTGGACTGAGAATATCCTCCGCGTGGGCGAAATGGAATATGTAGACAATTATAACGGTGAACAGGCCTATAAGGTAACGGTGCAGGAACCGGAATCTGAAAGAGTTTTCAGCCGGCCGCACCCTGATTTAACCGGGTATGTAGGCGTCAAAAAATTTGCGTTTTATTATGAAAACGCTTATGAGTATATCGACTTAGACAAAGAGTGGTATCTGGATACAGAAGCCAATACCCTGTATTATAAAGCGCCTGCCGGAACGACGGCAGAGGACATGAACAAGGCGTCCGTGGTCGTTCCAAACCTGGAGAAAGTAGTTTCTATCAAGGCGAATCCCTGGACGCTCCCATTCATGATTTTGTTTTTAAGGGGATAACCGTAGAGCATTCCACATGGCTGCAGGCCAGCGAAGAAGGACTGGTGCAGGGGCAAGCGGGCCAGTATTTGGTGGATGGCAGCGTTTATGAAACCAATGACATCAAGGTAACGCCCTCGCCTGGAGCGGTACACATTGAAAATGCCCAGTATGTTAGATTCGACGGCAACCATGTTCGCTACACAGGAGCTGTCGGTATTCTGATGGCTTCCGGCACCAAAGAAGTGACGCTGGTAAACAACGAGGTAGAAGAGACAGCCGGAAACGGAATAGAAATCGGTAAATTCGTCGTTGACGACAAAACCGATTACCATACGGCTTATAATCCTGACGACATACGGGAGGTTTGTACAAACGACAGAATTTTAAACAATAAGATTCACGATATTGGAACCCAGTATGAAGGATCCGTCGGCATAGGCGCCGGCTATGTACAGGGAATTATGATCGCGAATAATACGGTTTACAACTGCCCCTATACAGGAATTTCTGTGGGCTATGGCTGGACCAGCGACGCCAATCCTATGAAATACAACAGTATTATACGCAACGAAGTTTACAATGTGAATAATATCGTATGCGACGGCGGCGCCATCTACACCTTATCGAATCAATATCCCAGCTCCAGAATAGAAGAAAATTATCTGCATGATAATTATGCCTCTGAGGGACTTGATTATGGTTCGTCCGGAATTTACCTGGATGAGCAGTCTGACGGCTTTTCGGTTAAGAATAACGTCCATGTGCAAAGCTATGGCGGGCTTAACCTGCATATTGTTGGCTCGAGAAATGATATAGGCGTTAATTACTTTTTCGAGGGAGACGTCAGCAGCGACGCTTACGACAGCTTTGCGACAACGAAAGTGCAGCAGATCATGGATCAAGCCGGGGCGAAGGATGACTTTACCCTGGAGGATGAAGAAGAACTGTTCAGGCCGGTTCTTCAAAGCGTGGAATACGACCCTGTGTATAATGTAATGAGATTGTCCGGCCGGAATTTCGGCAGCGATATCGGAACCATAACCTTTAACATCAGCGGCGAAGAAAAAGTAATCGCTGCGGAACAGGTCAAAGAATGGTCATACGGTGCGATCAGCGTTGAAGTGCCCGAGGGCGCAAAACGCGGAGATACCGTGACGGTTACTCCCAAGGGAATGAGCGTTGCCTCAGAACCTTTACCATAGGCAGAATCATGAATGTAGTAACCGAGTTGGTCAAGGAAGATTTCGAGGATAAAGATGCCGGACAGTTGGATTCAAATGAGTGGGAAGTAACGGTTCCCGGAAAGGCGGCTGTAGCGGAAAAGGACGGCAATCAATATCTGAGCCTGAAGGGCAACGATCCCAATTTGAATGTTACTAAGCTGCAGGATGGGGAAACCCTGCAATTTGGAAGCAACGTGACCGAGTTTGATTTCTGCTTCCCGGAGGATATGGGCGGAAGTGTAGATTACGTAGGCTTTATAACGAAATCCGCCGCCTGCCTGGAGAGGACCATCTATATTCAATCGACATCCGGCCGGTCTTTGGCTCAAAGGCGACGATTGAATACAAGCAAGGCTGGGATGGCATACAGACTAACGACAGCTCACTGCAAGAAATAAAATGGGGCACCTGGTATACCTGCCGGTCGATGGTATATAACGGTACGATTTATCTCAGCGTTTTTGAAAAGGGCCAGGACCCCAACGGCTGGAAGGTTACTTATGAGATGCCGGATGCGGTCAGCAATGACTGTGTGCTGAACTTTTCTTTCTATGACCCGAGAGGAAAGAGGTTTATATTGACAACATCAAAGTGAGCACCTTTGACGCGGACATCAGCCAGCCTGAAGTAGACGAGGCCGATTATGATATCAATTCAGGAATTGTTACGATCAAAGGATACGGCTTCACCGAGACGAAGGGCACGGTTACCTATCAGACAGAGAACGGCCCCGCGGAGTTATCCGGAGACGCGATTTCCGTTTGGACCAATGAGCTGATTCAATTTACAAGGCCGGAGGATGGCATAAGCGGAACCGCGTTCGCGACAACAAGCGAGGGTGAAAAGTCAGAAGAATTCTTCTTAAAGCTGCCGGTTCGGATGCTCTCCTATGAAGAGAATTTCGATACGCTGACGCAGGAGCAGTTTGGCTATCAGTACAGCGTATCCAACAAAAACGGAGACACGATGCCGGAAGATTCGGCCGTTATATTCGACGATAACGGCAATAAGGTGCTCAAGCTGAAGGGAAGCGATCCGGACCTGTGGGTTGACCTTTTAAACAATGATTTGCAGGCCAGCAATATGGAGAAAATATCACCACCTTTGACTTTAAGTTCCCGAATGGTATTGCAGGCTATTACGGAATGTACAATGAGCTCAGAAGGGCTGCGGATGGCACTGTTTACCGGCTGGGTATTACCCCCACGGACGGAAGCCATTGTTTCTTGGGGATCAAGGACGGCAATACGTCAGGATCCGGAAAAGATGTTGCGGCAAATACCTGGTACACCTGCAAAACCATGGTTTACGATGATGATATGTATCTGAAGGTGTGGAAGACAGGGGAGCAGGAGCCTGAAAACTGGGATGTAAGCTTCCAGATGGCGGACTTCACCGGGGCTGAGGAATGTCAGCTGAACTTTGCCTATTATGATCCGAGCGGAAGCTATCCTTTGTATATCGATAACATCAAGGTAGAAGTCTTGGACGAAAACGACGTAGAGGCAAGGCTGACGGGAATCGAAGTAGCGGAAGGCCCTGACAAGGATGTGTATTACATCGGAGAGGACTTTACCGCCGATGGCCTGAAGATCAACGCTGTGTTTAACGACGGAAGCAAGCAGGAACTGGCTCAGGATGCTTATGCGCTCAGCGGCTTTGATTCTGAGACAGAGGGCGGCAAGACGGTCACGGTATCCTATCGCGGCTTCACCGATGACTTCACTGTTCAGGTGCAGAAGAAGCCTGTAATCACAGAGATCAAGATCACGCAGCAGCCTTATAAAACTGTATATGACCTTGGAGAGGAACTGGATGTTACCGGTTTGACAGTGAAGGCTGTATATGACAACGGCACGGAAGAAACGGTTTCCTTATCGGATTGTACGGTGACCGGCTTTGACTCCGAAACCGAGGGCGTCAAAACAGTAACGGTAAGCTACCAGGGCAAGACAGCGCAGTTTACCGTAGAGGTAAAGGCGCAGGAGATCCCGGAGAAAACCTTAACGGGGATCCGGATTGACCAAAAGCCAACCAAGACGGAATATGAGGTCGGAGAGGAATTAGACCTCAGCGGGCTTGTGGTGACCGGAATCTATGACGACCAGAGCGAAGCAGTTTTGCCGGAAGGCGCCTATTCCGTGACCGGCTTTGACTCCGAAACAGAGGGCGTCAAAACAGTAACAGTAAGCTACCAGGGCAAGACAGCGCAGTTTGAGATACAAGTCAAAGCCAGCGCGTCTAGCGGATCACAGCAGGAGAATGGCGCGGAAGGCCAGTCACCCCAAACTGGCGACAATTCTATGCCAATCCTTTGGGTCCTGTGTTCTATGGTATCTTTATGCCTGATTGTCATTGGGCAAAAAAGATATAAGAAATTTCATTCATAAATGGAGGAAAAGTACATGAAAAAATTGCTAAGCTTGTTTCTTTGTGCGGCTATGGCCGCCAGTCTGGTCGCCGGCTGCAGCAGCGACCAGACCACGGAAAGCTCGTCTGGAACAGCTGACAACAGCCAGCAGGAGCCGCCTCTTCGGAGGGGCCGGAGGAGGAAGCCGCGATTACATGGGCTGTATTTGAAACAGACAACTATACAGCGGAAGTGTGGCAGCATATTATTGATACCTTTGAAGCCGATAATCCGGGAATAAAGATCGAAAAGGTGCTGATGACAGGTGATTCCAGGCCTCAATTTTTAAAGACAATGCTGTCTGCCGGCAACATGCCTGACGTTAATATCGATCCGGTGGATCTGGCTAGTACAGATGGCGTATATGCTGAGGTTCCGGATGAGCTTTTGGCCAATTATGAAGAAAGCGCTGTAGTCTCCTTCAATGGAAAAAAGACCCTGGTTCCCGCCTATAAGGCATACCGTACACAAGTGTTTTATCACAAATCCCAGTTCGAGGAGGCTGGCATCACCAAGATTCCGGAAACTTGGGATGAGTTTATAGCAGTATGCGATCAGCTTCAGGAAAAAGGCTACACACCGTTGATGGGTGTCGGCGCCTCTGATATCTGGGCTACCGCGTTTGGCTACTGGACCGGCGTTGTGAATTCCGAGCTTTATTCCGCGTATCCGAATTTTAACAGAGACATCCTGGATGGAAAATTGTCATGGACCAATGAGGTGCTGTCTGAGACTTTGAAGGACTGGCAGTCGCTGACCAAATATTACCACAAGGGTTCTATGTCCTTTAGCAATACTCAGGCGACTTCTGAATTTATGAGCGGCAGCGCGGCGATGTTTATGGACGGTGCGTGGAGCGCTCCCACCATTGATAACAGCACGGAGTATTCCGCGGATGAATTCGGTGTGTTTATGATGCCGACTCCCTCCGGCGCTAAGACATATTGCACAATGCCTCAGTATTGGGGTGTGGCGGAAGCTTGTGAGAATAAAGAAGCTGCGTTCCAATTCTGCGAGTATGTGCTTGGCGGAAATGAGGATATTTACAGATATTACCTGCAAGCAGACGGAACCTTTTCTGTTACCAAAACGCCCGTAACCTATGATATGGGACCGGTGCAGACAGAATTTATTAATAATTTGGAAGGCTACGAGCTGGTTCCCGAAGCAATGAAGGTGGTTGGCGACGATGCCTTCCCCACTGGGTTCGAGGATTTTACTTTAAAATCTCTTCAGAACATCTTTACAGGAGCTGACGTTGATGCCGAATTGGCAACCTGGGACGCGGAAATGGAGCGTTTGGAAGCACAGTCATAAGCTGTAAAGCCTATAATTAGAAAGATTTAGAGTACAAACTCATCAAACAGTTTTGTACTCTAAATCATTTTTAGGAGTCAATTTTATGAAGAAAAAATCTATATTATTCACAATACCTGCATTCCTTATCTATACGGTCCTGATGATTGTCCCAATTATCGGAGCGTTTTTGTTGAGCTTTACCGATTGGAACGGGATCAGTGCCTCCTATAATATTACGGGCGCAAAAAATTATCTGGATATGCTGTCGGATGAGAGACTAAGAAACGCTATTTTTGTAACCCTAAAAATTACCGTTGTAGTGGCGGTGACAGTAAATGTATTGGGCCTTCTGATTGCGATGATGCTGAACCGGGCGAGGCGAATGACCAACGTATTTCGCAGTATTTTCTTTTTGCCCTATGTGCTTAGTACAGTAGCAATCTCTTTTATCTGGCTTGCTATTCTTTCCTATACCGGAGTGCTTAATTCTTTGCTGGATATGGTGGGCCTGGAAAACTTGGCCGCAGATTACATAGGCAATGCCAATAACGCCATCTGGAGCATCTGCGTCATTGAAATCTGGAGGATGCTGGGCTTTCATATGGTGCTGTATCTGGCCTCCATACAGACAGTGCCTCAGTCCTTGTATGAAGCCTGTATCATGGATGGCGGAAGCCGTTGGCATCAGTTCCGCTATGTAACGCTTCCTATGATCGTTCCCGGTATCACCATTTCGGTCATTATGAGCATTATGACCGAAATGAAACAATACGATATTGTCAAAGTAATTACAAACGGCGGGCCCGGTTATGCTACAGAAACTGTGACATACAATATTGTAACCCAAGCTTTTGGAAATAATATGTTGGGCTATTCTTCTGCAATCGCAGTGTTTCTGTTTATTGTAATCGCTGCAATCTCTGTTTTGCAGATCCAACTATCCAAAAAATTGGAGGTATCCTAACATGAAGATCAAAAGTAAAAAGACAAGCGCTTTAGACATAATTTTAAAGATATTTCTAGTGGTACTGGCGGTAATCTTCGCAACCCCATTGTATATTACGCTGATCAACATCTTTAAAAGTACAAAAGAGATTGCCGCTTCGCCTATGTCTTTTCCCCTTCCGCCCATTATTGATAATATCGTTCAGGTAATAAAAAATCCCAATGTCAATCTGGGAGAAATGTATTTCAACTCTTTATGCATTACCATATTTGGAGCGTCTATCTGTATTTTAGTATCCGCAATGGCTGGGTACTATCTTGCCAGAATGAAATCAAAACTGTCGCAAGGGCTTTACATCTATTTTTTGCTTGGATTGATGGTGCCCTATGCAATTGTTTACGTTCCGCTTGTTTCCATTTTCAAAGGAATTGGTTTAATCGGAAACCTGCCGGGATTGATTATGGTATTTGTATCGGGAAGCATATCGTTTTCGGTATTTATGTATCAAGGCTTTATTAAATCGACGCCGGAAGAATTAGAAGAAGCCGCAATTATTGATGGCGCCGGCCAGTTCAAAATCTTTACGTCTATTATCTTTCCGCTGGTAAAGCCATGTACGACCACGGTGGCCATTTTTATCGGCCTTTCCATGTGGAACGATTTCCTCACGCCGCTGCTAATTGGACAGATTAAGACAATTACAGTAGGAATTTATACGGCGATTGGCCATATGCTTCTGATTGGGGAAGTGTGTTCGCTTATGTCATGTTTGCTACGCTTCCGATTATTATTGCGTATCTGCTGGCCCAGCGGCAATTCATCGAGGGGCTAACCGCGGGAGCTCTGAAAGGTTGAGGTTTTTATGAAGATACTATCCGAATACTCTTTAGGAGATATGAGCGTTAGGTATGTGTTGGCCGAAGACGGCCAGGTGGGCATGGAGCTGTATCCGGCGTCTATGAAGCCGTTCATAAAAGAGGGCAGGCGCTATCAGTTGATCCGCTGGTGCAGTGGAAGAAAGAGGGAGACGCCTTTCCCTATGGCTTTGCCAACGGTATGACAATGCGCAACAGCGAAACAGTAAGCCGAATGGAGTATAAAGAGCAGAAAGTGGAACAAAGCGAAGAGGGAATTTGTGTCACAACAGTTCTAGAGGACGCGTTAGGCAGCGAAATACTACATATCCTAAGATATAAAAATGGAGATCCGGCCCTCTGGGTATCTACAGGGATTAGAAATTTAGGGAAAAAGCCGATTGTCCTTGAATTTCTGGCCAGCTTTTCAGTCGGCGGGATTACACCGCTTGCCGAGGATGAAGCGGTTAATCGGCTCATTGTGCATAGAATACGAAGCAAATGGAGTGCGGAAGGACGATTGGAAACCAGAACGGCAAGCGAGCTGCTGTTAGACCCGTCCTGGTCGCGCCACGGAGCCTACAGCGATAAAATCGGCCAGAAGGGCTCTCTTCCGGTTCGCGGTTATTATCCGTTTGAAGCGGTGGAGGATACGAAGGAAAACGTGGTGTGGGCGGCCTGCCTGGCATGTCCCTCAAGCTGGCAGATGGAACTCTACCGAAGAGATGACGCGCTTTGTATGTCAGGAGGAATCGCGGATTACGATTTTGGCCACTGGCGCAAGGAGCTGAGGCCGGGAGAATATTTCCGTACCGCTCCCGCCTGCCTCACCGTTTGCAGACAAAATGTAGACAGCGCCTGCCAGAGACTGACGCAGATGTGGAAAAAAGAAGATGGTCAAAAGGAGCTGCCGGTAATATTTAATGAGTTTTGCACTACCTGGGGAAAGCCTTCCGACGAGAATATCAGCCGGATCTTAACGGCACTGGGGAGCCGGCCCTTCCAGTATTTTGTCATTGACGCGGGCTGGTATGCGGATCCGGTAAAAGGCTGGGAAAGCAATATGGGCGATTGGGAGGTTTCTCAGGAGCTGTTCCCGCAAGGGCTTAAGGCGACAGTAGATAAAATCAAAGACGCTGGATTCATTCCTGGAATCTGGTTTGAAATGGAAATATGCGGGAAGGATTCAAAGGCATTCTGGTTTGAGGACCACCTGCTGAAACGAAACGGCAAGGTTATTACAGCGGGCGGGCGGCGCTTTTGGGATATGAGGGATCCGTGGACTCAAGATTATCTGTCGCAGAAAGTGATCGGATTTTTGGAGTATTATGGGTTTGGCTACCTAAAAGCAGATTACAACGAGAGCATTGGAATCGGATGCGACGGGGCGGAGAGTCTGGGAGAGGGGCTGCGGCAGAATATGCAGCCGCTCAGGACTCTTCCGAAAGATACGGGATAGGCTGCCAGACCTGGTGATTGAGGTATGCGCTTCCGGAGGCCATAGAATGGAGCCATCCATGATTGAATTATGCGATATGGTCTCTTTTTCAGACGCGCATGAGGAAAAAGAGATTCCTGTTATCGCAGCAAATGTCCATCGGATGATTCCGCCTGGCCAAAGCGAGATATGGGCTGTCCTTCGAGCTGAAGACACAGGGAAAAGAATTGTTTATTCCATGGCGAATACCTTTCTGGGCGTTATGTGCTTGTCGGGGGACGTGCATATCTTTCCGAGGGACAGTGGAAACTGGTGGATCGGGGAATTGAATTTTATAAGGCGGTCAGCCATATCATACGAGATGGGAATACCTGCTTTTATGGCACAGAACAGAACAGCTGGCGATGTCTTGAAGGATGGCAAGGGATCGTTCGATATTCACATGACCATCAGGAAGCCTTATGTGTGATCCACCGGTTTGAATGCCAGCAGAATACGAAAGTAAGCCTGCCTGTTGGAGAGGGATACCGGATCAAGATGGCGTATGAGGAACTGGATCACCAGATCAGACTGGATAACGGGAGTCTGACGTTAGAATTTGAGCAAGACTTTGAAGCTGTTGCGGTATATTTAACGAAGGAGCCGTTTGCTGGCCAAATGTCATTGTAATGTATCGGCACCGCAGAAGTTAGGAATTTGGAAAGGGCTCTGGAATATGTGGATCAGAAAAATGAAAGAGAAGCTGAGGCATCCAGGCATTTTTCTTAAAATATTGATGACTATTGAGTGTATTTAATTATTGCTGTTTTG
>ENA-OQLB01000547-OQLB01000547.1-human-gut-metagenome-genome-assembly--contig:-NODE-547-length-20640-cov-1.600595_pt1 | contig 20640 bp, 28 predicted proteins | sample MGYA00242656_ERZ504813 | MGnify/ENA primary metagenome ERZ504813 (study PRJEB26092, sample SAMD00036388) | human gut metagenome | host: Homo sapiens | study: EMG produced TPA metagenomics assembly of... | reverse complement strand
TATCAAGATTACTAGTTGGTTCAATCCATAGAATCAATGGTGCATCATGTAAAAAAGCTCTAGCTAGAGATAATCTTTGCAGCTGTCCCCCTGATAAAGACTGATAAAGCTCCCGATCATTGTTTCATAACCATCTTTTAAACTAATAATAAATTCATGAAGATTGGCTTTCTTACAAGCTTCAATCACAGCCTCATCGCTAGTTCCATCCCTAATTTAATATTATTGATAATACTATCATTAAAAACATATGTATCTTGGGTAACATAACTAATTAATTTCGCTAAAGAATCACTTTGCCATGTTTTGATGTCATGACCATTAATCAGAATTTCTCCGTCAGTAGGATCATAGAAACGCATCAATAATTTCAATAGCGTTGTTTTACCACTTCCACTTCGTCCTTCAATTCCAATGATTTCACCAGGTTTAATACTTAAATTGATTTTATCTAAAATCGTTTCAGCTTCATATTTGAATGATAAATTATTTATTTCAATCGTTCCTAAATTCCCCTGATATCCATTGATTACAGTTTCAACTTGAGGTTCTTCAGCTAATAAGTCAAGAACACGATTTCCACTTGCAAAAGTAATAACTAGATTATGTGCTAATGAAGATAAAGCCAAGACTGGTCCAAATGATGCCATTAAAGCAATCGTACTAATTAAAACGCCATTAAATTCAATTGATCCTTGGCGATATAAATAATATCCTAAGATAAACATTGCTAGTGAAAATAAACTAACACAAATATCTCCAATCATTCGATATTGACCCTCAAGATCTTTTAATTCTTTATTTTGCTCATTTAATAACTCACTTTTTTTTATCTATTTCTTTTAGGCGTTTTATTACCACGGAAATTGATCAATAATTCTTAGACCATGGACAGACTCTAGTACATAACTAGTATACTTACCATAATCATTCCGATAATTTAACCCCATATTTCCCGACTTCTTACCAACAATTAAAGGAATAATTACACCAATAAATAGGTAAGCAGTGCTTGCTAAAAGACCTAAAGCAAAATGATAATATCCAATATAGATAATCATAATAATCGAAACAATTAAAGCAATCAATCACTGGGGAAATTGTATGTGCATAAAACAACTTCTAAAAGTTCTACATCGCTAGTAATCATGGCTACCAAGTTTCCTTGATCTTTACCATCAAGTTTTGCTGGTGCTAATTTTCTAAGTTTCGCAAAAACAATATCTCGGATCATCGCTAATAATTTAAATGCGATAAAATGATTACACCATTGTTCCCCATAACGTAGAAAGCCCCTTAATATTCCACAAGCAATCAATAAATATAATAAACTAGTAAAAGTCTCATGCTTAATTACTTTAATCATGATTCTCCTGCTATTACCGTTAGAAAAATAGCAGCCAAGTAGCCAATAACACCTAAAATAATTGCTCCAAGCATGATTAAGAGCATTGATTTGACTAAAGCAATCAAACTGATTACTACTTTTAAATTACTCCGTTTTTGCATTTGCCTGGCCTCCATAATTCTCAATTTCTTTTTGGGTATTAACTAACTCTATATATTCTGGATTATTTCTCATCAATTCTTTATGATTTCCCCAGCCAATTAATCTCCCTTGACTAAAGACATAGTTACATTTACAATTTTCGACACTTGCTAAACGATGTGAAATTAAAATAACAATTTTTTCATCACGCATCTGCTCAATTACTTTCATAATTATTTCTTCACTTTCAATATCAATATTAGATGTCGCTTCATCAAAAATATAAACACTAGTATCATGCAATAATGCTCGGGCAATACTTAAACGTTGTTTTTGTCCACCAGACAAATTATTTCCACGCTCTTCAATTTCACTATCCAAACCATTAACTCCATCAAAATAATTCCATAAATTAACTTTCTTTAATACCTCAATCATTATACTATCATCACAGTTATCATTCCCATCACTTAAGTTACTGCGGACAGTTCCTGCAAAAATATAAGGATTATGTTCAACCATTGTTATTTGTTTCATTAAACTTTGATGTTTGACTTGATTGACTTGATTTCCATTGTAGCTTAAAACACCTTGATAATTATCATAATAACCCATTAATAATTTAGCAATCGTACTTTTACCACTCCCTGAGCTTCCAACCACACCATAAATACCAGGTTCATCAATTTCTAAACTAACATCCTTCAATACTATTTCTTCATCATATCCAAACGACAGTCTAGTAATTTCAATTTTTTCAATCTCAGTAATTTCTAATTCTTTATGATCATTTACCGGTGTATCTAATAACCTAAAAATTTTCTCACTTGCGGCATTACCATTCATAGCGATATGGAAAAATGATCCTAGCAGTCTTAACGGAATGAAAAACTCTGCTGATAACATGATCATCATAAATGTTTGCCCTAAATCAATTGCTCCACCTTGATAACTGTATAGTGAAATAATAATTCCTAGTGCTGCACCACCATAAGCAACAAGATCCATAATGCTGATAGAATTTAGCTGCATTACCAAAACCTTCATCGTAATATTTCTAAATCGTTGTGCTTCTTCATTCATTTCAAGATGTTTAGCTTGATCCCCTTGATACCCTTTCAATGTTGTCAAGCCGCGAACATTATCTAAAAAGCGTTCAGCAAGATTCCCGTAAAGACCCCAATACTTATTTAATAATCTTTTAGCAAACTTTTGAACTAAGACGATCGATACCGGAATTAAAGGAACACAAACAAACAATACTAGGGCTGCTTTGAATTCTACTCGTCCCAAAATAATGAACAGTGTCAGTGGTGCTAACATACTATAGAAAAATTGTGGCAAATATTTACCAAAATAAATCTCTAATTGTTCAACTCCTTCGCTCATTAATTGCGTTAATGAAGCCGTACTGATTACATCACTATAATGATTATTTAATAATAATACTTCTGATAAATATCACATCTTAATTTTCCTTTAATATTTTTTGCAGCTTTAAAAGAAAAAGATGATACTAATTTACCAAAATAACCTTTAATCAAAATTAATACAATTATGATTATGACTTTAATACTAAAATTATTTACTTGATGCCCCTGGTAAAGTTCATTGATCATATTAGCTATAATTGCAATAATTACTACTTGACTAATCAATGCCAGCCACTGCATCAAAACTTGTAAATAAATATATTTTTTATCCTCTTTTAAATAACTAACTAATCTTTTATTAATCATTGCTCACTTCTTTAATTGTTTTAATTCGAAATGCAAAATAATAATACTTAAATATTACTAATAAAACAATTGTTATCCTTCCATAAATATTATCCATCATTAAAAATGCAATTAATAACATCGTACTTGCAAACGATAACAACATCACTTTGGTTTTCAATGTCATAGCTCTTTTAGTTACAAAGTCATTTAAATGATTTTGATAAATTTTTGTCCCTTCAAACCAGACTTTAGCCCGTGAAGACTTTTAGTAAAAAAAGAACATTGCCACTAAAAGAAAAGGAGTTGTTGGTAAAACTGGTAAAACTACGCCAATCATTCCAATCCCTGTAAATATTATTCCTAGCATAAAATATAGATATTTCATATCGTTCTCCTTATGTTATATTCATCTAACATACTTTAACATTTACTTTTCATCTTTTCAATAATAAGTTAGTCTAATTTAACAATTTAATCAAAAAAGAACTTAGTTTCTCAACTAAGTTCACTACTTTTAATTATATCTCTTTTTTAATAATGCAATTCCACAAAGTCCTGCTAATGTAGTTATTGCGTATAATCCAAGGCTCACACTATCACCAGTCTTAACTGAAGTTTTAGGTGTATCAGCTGGTGTTTCTGGTACTGGTGCAGGTGTTGGTTGTTCTGCTGTTTTTCCATATTCAGCAGCCCAATTCATAATACTAACACCTTTAGCATCTTTAGGATTGTTATTTAATGTATAGATCCAAGACCAGTGATCACTATATTGAACTAATGTTGCTACACCATCTTGATCATAATCTTCTGCAAATTCTAATTTATTAGAACTTGCTCCTGTACTAGGATCTGTTACTGCTACTGTTTCATATAAAGATAATTTATATTTTCCATCTTTAGTTTCAGAAGTTGTAAAATCAGAATTTAAATCTTGTTTATGTTCTGAAGTAATTAATTCTTGTCCATCTGTTAAAGCATTAAATAAACGGATTGAGCAATCTTCTGGTTTAACACTGCTATCTGTTTTCCCTTGAACTAACCAAATTGCAGTATCAGAATTTTTAATACTTGCTAATTCTGCATCAGTTGGAGTTTCTCCACCACGAGCATCTGCTACATCTAATGCAGGACAGTTGATCATTGCAGCAGCAAATAAATCTGGATAAGCAATCAACATTCTTGTTGTCATATAACCACCAGCTGAACATCCTGAAACAAACACTTTATCAGGATCGATATTTTTAGCTTTGATTACTTCATTAATTTCATTATACGCTTTTTCTAATAAACCATCATTTTGTGCATAATACCAAGTATCTGGTGCTTGGAAAGCCATAACATGAGCCCCTCCAAAAATATTTTGAGTCTCATCTGTAGCCCAAGCAACTGTACCACGATTAGCTAACATTTGTGCAACATTGTTGCCAGAAGATAAATAATCACCTTCACCATTACCATGGAACCAAACAATCAATGAATCTGCACTACCTGCATCATAATATTGATAATTAATTCCATCCTTTACTTTAACTGATTCAAATTTAGCAGTTTCTGCATTTATTACAGTATTATCACAAGTATAATTACCGGTATATGAATCGTTAATAACTGTACCATCTGCAGCTGTTAAAGTAACTGGCTTATTTTGTGTAACCGTATAAGTTAATTCAGCCGGATAATTTCTACCTGAACTTAAATAAGCTAAAGTGGCCCCTTCACTTTGATTAAAATAGATGTTTACATATTGTCCTTCAACTTCTACTTTAACAATTTTACGGTCAAGATCATAATCACCATAGCTAGTATCTTGTGTACCTTGACGAATATCTTCTGTTGATGCTTTAGCATGAACAGTAAATGTATCTAACCCTACACCTGTAACCTTTTTAGCAGCACCATAGTCAATTACCATTTGATACGACCTCACCCGCATCTGTCACTTCCCCATATAATTGACAGCTATAAGTATCTGGAGCATCAACAGCAAATAATGGGGTGCAATATGTTGTTGCTACTAATGCGAAACTTACGACCATCGCTAATAATCTCTTTAATCTCTTCATATCTCTTTCCTCCTCGATATATTTAGTTTATCACCCTTTCTCATTGAAAGCGATTACAAAAATACTTACTAAGTACCATAAATAGGTACCTAAAAATTAAAAAAACTATTGAATTTAAAATCTATTTATGATAATGATTTTAAAATTGATACATGAAATTATTTTTTTAAATGATATAATTATATTATCTCAACGTGTAGTTTGCGGAACGTAAGTCCAGTTGCAGCTACACTTTTTTATTATATGGAGGAATTTATATGTACAAAATTGGCGATACCGTTTTATATGGACGTGAAGGTGTTTGTAAGATCAAGGATATTGTTACTCGCAAACTTAACAATATCGATAAGCAATATTATTTTTTAACCCCATTGGATGATCATATAACTATTCTTGTCCCAACAGATAATGAAGAAGCTTTATCAAAAATGCGAAAAGTATTATCTAAGAAAGATATTTATGAATTAATTAAGACGATGCCAGATAATGAAACAATCTGGATCAATGATAAAAATATTCGAAAACAAAAATATAATGATATTATTAATCATGGGAATCATGAACAATTAGTTAAATTGACCAAAACTTTGTATTTAAATAAACAAAAACAAGAAAAAGCCGGAAAAAAATTTCATGTTCAAGATCAGCATTTTTTACAAACCGCAGAAAAAATGCTTTATGATGAATTTTGTCATACACTCAATTTAAAGCCAGAACAAATTTTACCATTTATTTTAGAAACTTTGAAAGAAAATTAAGGAGCATTTATGTATAAAATTAATGACTATATTATTCATAAAAACAATCATCTTTATCAAATTATCGCTATTCACAATCACACTTGCATTTTAACAACTTGGCAAACCAATGAAACAATCATTACGAATATCACCGAACTTGTCCGAAAGGTTATAACAGCTTCTGAAATGGAGGAAATTGTTGAACGAATTCCATATATTCGTACTTTAAACATAACTAGTGAACGATATCGACAAGAGCTTTACCAAAAGTCACTAGATAAATATGATGAAGTTGAGTGGATCAAGCTAATTAAAACAATCTATATTCGTCACCAAAAAAACAGACTCAAAATTATGAACTAAAATATTTTAAAGCAGCCAAAAATATTTTTCATGAAGAAATATCACTTCTTCTAAATATTCCACTACCTAAGATTGAAACATACATAAAACAGAAAATTTTAGAAAATTAAAAACATTGACTTTTATGAGTCAATGCTTTTAATTAATCTAAATCAGTTCCATTTGAAGCAATAACTTTTTTATACCAGGCAAAACTTTTTTTTTCTTTGAACGTTTTAATGAACCGTTCCCTTGATCATCTCGATCAACATAGATAAATCCATAGCGTTTTGACATTTCACCAGTTGAAGCAGACACTAAATCAATACATCCCCAAGGTGTATAGCCTAATAATTCAACTCCATCTTCATTAATTGCCTTATCCATCTCTATTATATGTTCTCTTAAATATTCAATTCGATAATCATCATTTACTGAACCATCAGCTCCAATTGTATCTTTGGCACCAAGACCATTTTCAACGATAAATAGTGGTTTTTGATAACGATCATATAAGTATTTAATGTGATTCTTAATCCTAACGGATCGATTGCCCAACCCCCATTCACTAGTTTTTAAATATGGGTTTTTAGTTCCCTCAAAAGCATTTCCAGAAGTTTTTTCAACATTTCCTTGTGTTGAAATACAACGTGATGAATAATAACTAAAAGAAATAAAGTCAACTGGATTATTCTTTAAAATTTCTTTATCTTCTGTGGTAATACCAATATTGATACCTTCACGTTCAAACATTTTTAAAGCATAGTTTGGATAATATCCACGTGCTTGAACATCAATAAACATTATATTTTCCCGATTTTTATTAATAGAAGCCCAAACATCTGCAGGATGGCAACTATATGCATAATATTCGCCTCCAGCCAGCATACATCCTACCATATTATTAGAATCAATTTCATGAGCAATCTTGGTAGCCCAAGCGCTTGCTACTAATTCATTATGAGCCGCAATATATTTAGCTTCTTTTTGATCTTCGCCTTCTTTAAACATCAGTCCTGCCCCCATAAATGGCATATGTAAGATCATATTGATTTCATTAAAAGTTAACCAATATTTTACTAGACCTTTATATCTTGTAAAAAGAACAGTAACTAATTTTTTATACATTTCAATTAATTCACGATTTTTCCATCCGCCGTACTTCTTAATTAAATGAATAGGCATATCAAAATGAGTAATCGTTACTAAGGCTCTATTCCATATTTATGACATTCATTAAAAACATTTTCATAAAACTTTAGGCCTTCTTCATTCGGTTCATTTTCATCACCGTTAGGAAAAATACGAGTCCACCCTATCGATAGTCTAAATGTTTTAAACCCCATTTCAGCAAATAGTTTAATGTCTTCTTGATAATGATGATAAAAATCAATTCCAACTTGAGCGGGATAATAGTATCCCTCTTCAAAATCTAGCATTTCTTTCATTCCTAAGCAAACAGGAAAACGGTCTTTACCATGAGGTACTACATCAACATTAGCAAGACCACGTCCCCCTTCATTATATCCACCTTCACATTGGTTAGCAGCAGTTGCTCCACCCCATAAAAATCTTTTGAAAAAGCCATCTTTCATTCCTCCTTTTTACTATATCCTTACCTTACTATAAAAAAGAATAAATACTTAATAGTTCACAAACTGTGAACTAAAATATTTACTCTTGGTTTTGTTGCAATCTGGCAATAATCAAATCTGTCACAAAGCGGATATTTATCTTATTCAATGTAGAATCAACAGAGGGAACATAAATTTTTTTCCCAGCAAAAGCAATTTCTTGATTGCAAGTTATTAACCAAGTCTTTTGTTTTTGCTTTAATATTTTAGTAATTGTTCGGTGATTATACATTAGTGTATTACCATTAACACTGATAATTAAAAATACAGCGTGATCACCAATTCGATATTCTTTTCTAAAATCAACATCTACTACAATAATCGGTATTTGAAGTGCATCCAATTCAATTTGGATCATTGAACATAGTCCTTTTGCCTCTCCATGACCTAACAAAAATAGGCAAGAACAATTTCTAATATCTTCTACGAGCATATCTAGATCATTATAATTGATCTGATGTACTGTATTGGTTAATAAATTATTCATTCGCACAACTAAATCTGAACTATTACTTCTAAAATCACTATCTAACTGAAAATATCGATCCTTTAATCCAAGACTTCCGACATACATCGAACAACTTTCTTTTAACTCAGCAAAGTTATCATAACCTAATTCTTTAACGAACTTCGAGACCATGGCTTTAGAAACATGACTTCCATCAGCTACTTCCTTAATAGTTAAGGAATTAATTATAAGAATATTTTGTTTAATAAAGCTAGAGATCATATATCTAGGATCACTCGTTTGACTATTATTGATAATATCGTTTAACTTATTAATGATTATCATATCCCACCTTTATTTCATTATACAACAAAAGCACCTTTCGGTGCTTATTTAAGATTACGATAAATAAATAACATACGATCTTTTCCATTAATATCCTTAATGATTTCATGGGGATCGTTAGGAAAATATTCTTGAAGAGCTGCTTCCATAAGCTCCCGTTGATCAAATCCCATTTCAAATGCTAATAAAGCCCGTTCCTGCAATAATGGCTCGACTCCCTGAAATATTTTACGATAAAAATATAGTCCATCATTACCACCAAATAAAGCCACATGTGGTTCATTATCTTTAACCATTGCTTCGATTTCTTGTTCTTGAGGAATATATGGGGGATTAGAAACAAAAATATCAACCTTTATTTCATTTTCTAATAATGGCTCTAACATATCTCCAACCATAAATTCAATATTAGCACCCAGATTCTTTGCATTATCTTTAGCGACTGTAACTGCTTTTAAAGAAATATCAGTTGCGAAAACTTTTAGACGCGGTTCTTCTAAAGCAAGACTAGTTGCAATCGCCCCACTACCCGTTCCAACATCACAAAGAGTAATGCTTTGATATTCAGCAAAATAGTCATCAATACGATATAAAATATTTTCCACTAATTCCTCAGTCTCATAACGTGGAATCAAAACGTCTTCATTAACTTTGAAATCACGTCCAAAAAAGTTTTCTACGCCTTTTATATACTGAATTGGTTTTCCTTGATAATATTCTTCCATACCTGCCAAGAACTTGGCTTCTAGTTCTGAACTGACTTCTTCATCATACATTAAATATAACTCATGCGGTTGTTTATCAGCAAGGTGATAAAACAGCACTTTAGCAACATTAACATCTTTACTAGCATCATCTAATCTGCTTTCTGCTAATTTAATCAGCTCTTTTACAGTTGCCATTAATGTTGACCTTCCATTTTTAAACGTTGGTCTTCATTAATCAAAGCTGTAATAATATCATCTAATTTCCATCAACAATACGATCTAATTGTTGGATCGTTAAACCGATACGATGATCAGTTACTCGATTTTGAGGATAATTATATGTTCTGATTTTTTCAGCACGATCACCAGACCCAACTTTACTCTTTCTTTCACTACCAACTTGTTCGTCATGTTGTTGCTGATAAAAATCATAAATTCGTGAAACTAAAGCTTTCATTGCTTTATCTTTATTATCGTGTTGTGAACGTCCATCTTGACTAGCTGCCACAATTCCAGTTGGAAGATGGGTAATCCTTACTGCAGAATCAGTCTTATTAATATGTTGACCTCCTGCACCGCTAGCACGATATGTATCAATTCTTAAATCACTTTTATTAATTTCAACATCTACTTCTTCCATTTCCGGCATTACTAGAACAGTTGCTGTTGAAGTGTGGACACGTCCTTGCGTTTCGGTTTTAGGAACCCGTTGTACTCGGTGAGATCCAGATTCAAATTTTAATTTACCATAAACATCTTCACCCTTTACCATGAAAGAAATTAATGAATAGCCACCTGCTTCGGCATCAACAGCTTCCATTACTTCAACTTTCCAACCTTGAGACTCTGCATATTTTACATACATCCGATATAAATCTCCTGCAAAGATATTTCCTTCATCACCGCCAGCAGCACCACGAATCTCCATAATACATCTTTATTATCATTGGGATCCTTTGGAATTAATTCAATTTCTAACTTGCTTATAATCTCAGGTAAGCGTGTTCCAACTCCGCTAACTCCATTTTAGCCATTTCTTTAATTTCAGGATCACTTTCTTTAGCTAATTCTTTAGCATCGCTGATCCCAGCTTCTACTTCTTTATACTCTTGATATAAATCATATGCTGCTTGAAGTGATGACTGTTCTTTTGTAACTTCCGTCATTTTCTTATATCGCTACCGATATCTGGATCCATCAGCATATGTCCTAATTCTTCATATCTATTCTCCATTGTTTTTAAACGATCTAACATACTCTCATTCATGATTTATACCTCCAAACCTCTCATATTATATAATAAACATACTAAATAAGACAAAATAAATTTTGTTTGAATTCATCGTCTTTTATTTACATTTTAAAACTTTTAAATTATTTCTAATATTATTATTTAGTTCACATTCAGTTCACCTAGCTATTTTATGATATTAGTGTAGTAAGAAAACTACCCTCCCTTTAATCATAAAAAACGAAGACAAGTTACTAACGTAACTTGTCTTTATTTTGCTTTAGGCCGTACTTTTTAAAAGAAGGTTGAATTTAACCAGTGTGTCTACTTGACAGCACTAAAACCAAATTAAAACCTGCTTCTTTATATTTTTATAACCCAAACTATAAAAAATCTCTCATAATTAGAATTTATGCGGTTTATTAGGAACTTGATGGCAATGACGACATCTTGGTTCATAACTTTCATCAGCCCCAACCATCACGATAGGGTCTTCAAATCCTGCTGGTTTACCATTAACTAGACGTTGTGTTCTTGTCGCCGGGCCCCACATTTAGCACAAACCGCTGTTAACTTTGTGACAAACTCTGCCCGAGTCAATAATTCAGGCATCACGCCAAATGACTCACCTCTAAAATCTTTATCTAAGCCTGCAACCATTACGCGAATTCCCTTATCAGCTAAATATTCACAAACTTCAACGATATCTTTATCAAAAAACTGCACTTCATCTATTGCTACTACTTCGGTATCAGCTTCAATTTTCTTTAAGATATCCTGGGCTTTTTCAACTACTAAACAAGGTACTTTAGCACCAGAATGAGAAACTATCTCACTATCAGAATAACGATTATCTATTTTAGGCTTAAACACAATAATATTCTTCTTAGCATAGCTAATACATTGATGCGTCGAATCAACTCTTCTGTTTTTCCTGCAAACATACATCCACTAATTACTTCAATCCAGCCTTCACGGTATTGATGATACATCTAATTCCTCCTTAACTTCTAAGATCACGCACGCCTTCACTTGTTCCGTCTGGACCCATTTGAGCCAAATCAGAAAAACGGCTATAATTCTTTTCAAAAGCAAGATTAACTTCACCTGTTGCCCCATTACGATGTTTTGCAATAATGATTTCTGTTAATCCATTATCTTCTGATTCTTCTCCAGGATCTTTATAATAATCTTCACGATAAATAAACGAAACAATATCGGCATCCTGCTCGATTGCCCCAGACTCTCTTAAGTCAGACATCATCGGCCGTTTATTAGGTCGTTGTTCAACTGAACGTGATAATTGTGATAATGAAATAACTGGTACTTCAAGTTCTCTGGCTAATGCCTTTAGCGTTCTTGAAATCTCAGATACTTCTTGTTGTCGATTTTCTTTATTTTTAGAAGCAGTTGTAATCAATTGCAAATAATCGATTACAATCATCCTTAAGCCATGCTCACTTTTTAATTTACGACTTTTTTGCAACAATATCATTGATTTTAATACCCGGACTATCATCTATGTACATATTACATTTAGATACTCGTTCTGCTGCGGCATAATATTTATTTGCATTTGTTTTTAAAATTTCACCTGTTCTCATAGAAGAACCTTCTATTCCCCCCATTGAACAGATAACCCTCTGAACAAGCTGTTCAGCAGGCATTTCCAGGGAAAAAATAGCAACCGGTTCCTCAGCTTTATACGCTGCATTATGGGCTAGATTCAAGGCAAAGGCTGTTTTCCCCATCGCTGGACGTGCAGCCAAAATAATTAGATCTCCCTTTTGAAAACCAGATGTAATCTTATCAAGATCACGGAACCCAGATTTACCCCAGATATATTTCCATCAATTTTTTGGAGTAAATTTAAACGATCCGTAACACTTTTAATAACCCCTCGAATATCTCTAAATTCACCAGCACTTCGATCTTGAGTTACTTTTAAAATCGTTTTTTCAGTTTCATCAATAAAAGCATCAATATTTTCAACATCACCATAAGCATTTTCAGCAATTTGAGTTGTCTCGCGAATAATTCTTCGCAATGTTGCTTTATTATGTAATATCTTCAAATAATATTCACTATGCGCTACAGTTGGTACAGATTCACTTAATCTAAGCAAATAATCAACACCACCTATTTTATCTAGCTGGCTATGATCCATAAGATAAGATGTTACCGTGGTAACATCTACTGGAGTGCCTTCTTCATTGATTGCAGCCATTGCCTTAAAGATTGCTTGATGACTGTCATCATAAAATCATCTTCAACTGTTTTATTCAAGATATCAATACACTTATCTTTTGAAATAAGCATTGAACCTAATAATGATCTTTCTGCCTCTATGTCATGAGGATATTCTCGATTGGCCATACATTTCTCCTATCGTTCTTTTAAATTGAACATTGATTGTTGCAATAATTCCTTTATATAAATCTACTTTTAATTTAGTATATCCTAATGCTCCAATTGGATGAGCATCAATAAATTTTCTTTTATACAATTTTAATACCATACTTTTCTCTTAATTGTTCAACTACTTGTTTAGTAGAAACGCTACCAAAAGTTTTACCATCTTTACCTGATTTTAAAGTAAATTCTAAAGTAATGCTTTCAATTTCTTTAGCTAATTCTTTAGCTTTTGCTTGATTTTCTAAATCTTGTTGGTGCTCTGCTTCTTTTTGACTCTCAACAATTTTACGACTTGTATTTGTTTCTAAAACTGCTAACTTGTTTTTAATTAAGAAGTTTTGTCCATTACCCATCGGCTACTTTAACAACTTCTCCTTTTTTACCAACTTTTTTTACATCTTGTAATAAAATAACTTTCATTATTCATTCGTCCTTTCATCTAAATATTCGTTGATTGCTTCCTCTAATAAATTAATTGCAATCGTTACATCTTCATACTTTAATTGGCAAGCTGCCATAGAAAAATGACCGCCTCCACCTAATTTTTCCATAATTAACTGCACATTAACATCACGGGTACTTCGTGCACTGATAGATACCTCTTCTTTACCTGTACGACCTACTGTAAATACCGCCTTAACTCCACTAATACCTAATAGCTCATTACCAGCCTTTGCTAACAATGTTCTACTATATATTTTATCTTGACGTCCAAAAGCAATCAAGATATTTTCACCATAACGATATGCTGTTTGCGTAATTGACAATTTTGTTAGAGTCGTATCATAATCATCTTCTAGATATTTATAAGCTTCTGATACATTCGCCTGCATCTCTTTTAATTTAGCTGCAGCCTGAAATGTTCTATTCCTACACGTGTCCTAAAATAATTAGTATCGATCAACATTCCCGCATACATGATTGTCGCTTCACGTTCAGTCACACAAACATTTTCTTTTTGATAATCAAATAATTCTACAATCAACTCAACAGTTGACGAAGCTGCCGGCTCTAAATACGTCAGCAATGGTAATTCAATAAATTCCTCACCACGACGATGATGATCAATTACAACTTTATTTTTAATTATATCAAGTGCATTAGCATCGATTGCTAATGACGGTTTATGATTATCAACATTCACCAGCAAGGTTTTACTGTGATTAAATTCATTAATTCTAGCCGGTGTAATAAAAACTCCACGATAACGTTCATCATCACGCAGGCTCCGAGCAATTACCCCAGTCTTTTCTTCCAATGAATCATAATCAATAATGATGTGTGCCTTTTTCCCATAGGCTTTACAAATTGAATACATTGCGATTGAAGCACCAAAAGAATCAAAATCCGATTGTTTATGCCCCATAATTAAAACATTATTAGCCTGACGAATCAATCCCGCTAATGATTGAGCAATTACACGGGCACGAATTTTATTTGATTTTTCATAGCTTTCACTATTTCCACCAAAGAAACGAATTGGTTCATCATTTGATTTAACTGTAGCCTGATCTCCGCCTCGAGAATAAGCCAGCGAAAGCGCAGAAAAAGCCAGCTCATCAAGTTCACGGAGAATATTACTTCCTCGTCCAATTCCAATAGATAATGTCATCATTTGTCCTAACTGCTCTGCTTGTTCTTTAAAATAATCCAAGATCTTAAACTTATCTTCAACCTGTTTACGATAAGTCCTTTCGTTAAACATTGCAATATAACCATCACTTTTATAGCGTTTCAAAACAATTCCATTTTCTTTTGCCCAATCTAATACGATCTGGCGTGTCGTTGATTGAATTGAAGCAGCTGTTTGTTCATCAGCCTGTTCAATCGACTCTTCATAGTTATCAACCGTAATATACGCAACACAAACCTGCTGATCTTCAAACTCTTTACTAATCCCTACATAATCACTTACATCTTTTAAATATAATAAACGCTTTCCTTACTATTATAAACCTCAAATTTACGAGAATTGATATCAATCACCTTAATATCATCATCTTCAAATAAAGAAGCTAATAACGGTTGCCATTCTAATAATTTTTTACCAACAATATTTAATTTCATCTCAGTAAATAAATCACTGATCCAAGAAATATTCCGGTTTTCATCATATTTAATCAGGCCGATCCCACCAAAATAAAGGCATTTTTAGCTTCATTATTTAACGCTTCACTAACACTTAAATTATTTTCATTAGCCAAACTTGATGAATAAAAGATAAATCCTAGAACAATAACATTCTTTATAAATATATATGTAGCCAGAACTAAAGATGTATTACTAGAAAGAAATACATATCCCATCAAAGCAAATATAAATTCAATCAATAATAAAGCAATCACTACATTCTTTATTCGTGTCATCTTTACCGTCATTTAGCTCACCACCTCTAGAATAATATCATTATACATTAATTTTACTTTCTTTTCATCAATTTGCTTACGATTATATTTGAATACACGCGAACGATGTAAGATTCACTAATAAATAGAAATATCCACAGCAATGCAAATGATACTTCCGGTGTTAGAATATTTTTTAACATTGGTATTAACGAAATAATCTCTCTATACATCTCAAGTCCCTCTTGATAAACATTGATTCCTAATAATCCTCCCAATAGAAAGAAAATTAAAAAGTTTTTTATTGCTGAAATGATCATTAAGCCATATTTAGAAAAACATTTCTGCTTTTCATGTTTTAGACAATACCCATAAAATATCCCCATCACTAAAGTAAAAGTAACATAAAATGTAAAAAATAATTCACCAACTAAAAATAAAATTACAAAAGTAACTGCTAAAACACTCAAGCCTGCTCGATAGTCATATAAATAAGTATAATATACAAGCCCAATAACCATAACATAAGCTAAAACAATATCAAAGATACTCCCAGTATAAAGATTAATAACTCCTAGTACACCAAATAATGATGCCAACATCGCACCTTGTGCCATGACTTTAACTTTATTACCATTCACCTTAATTTCCTCCTTAAAAGAAAAATGCCCGCAGGCATTTTATTCAAAAATATGATAGCTCTTTTTCCATTCTTTTTAGCTTCGTAAGCAGCACTGTCAGCTTGATGATAAATTTCATCAAATATCACTCGAGGAGTCTCGACAAAGATGGACACCAACTGAACATGAAATATCAATTTTACTTCCTGGACAAGTCGTTGCTAGTGCCTCACTAACCTGTTTTGCCTTAGAAATAACATCTTTTTTTAGCTCCTACTTCTTTCATATAGACCATGAATTCATCGCCCCCCAAAACGACCGACAACATCATCACCACGGAATAATGACTTTAATCGATTAGCAACAAAACGTAACGTTTCATCACCAGCACTATGTCCATTTGCATCATTAACTAATTTAAAATTATCTACATCAATCATAAATAAGGCTCCATAGTTACCTGGTTCAACTAACTGAATCTCTGATGTAATTACCCGTTCCAATTCACGACGATTAATTAATCCGGTTAAAGCATCAGTCCGCGCCTGCCGTGTCAATTCAATCGTCTTACGTTTATCATCATCAATATCGTTAGCATAAAAAAAGCCCATCAACTGATTAGTTTCTTCATTATATAAAACATCATATGCGTAGATACCCAACCATAACGCTTTTTCGTTGGACGATAAAATAAAAAACTAATTCTCAGATCATCTTTACCATCATGGTAAGCTTGACGTACATTATCCAATCCAAAAGTATCTAAAAATAAGTGTTTATCTTCATCAGCAACTAATGTAACCATTTTTTTAATAAATTCACTATAACTTGCTTTTTCATCTATCCTAAAAGATTATATGTAACATTGTGTGCTTTAATCACTTCATCAGTAGTTAAATTAACTTCAAGATTTGTAATTGAGCGTTGCATTAATTTTTGACGATATTTAATTTCTTGAAGATAACGTGACTCAAGTCGCACTTGCTCATCAATATTTTGGTAAACTCCAACGGCTTTGATCGGCTGATTGTCATCATCAAAAATATTAGTGAATTTAACATGAATCCAAATATATTTATCACTATTAAGTGCACGCATTTTTAATTTAACTTCCCCTGTTTTTACGCCACCAATAATCTGATGATAAAAATGATAAAAATCATCAAATGAACGTTCGTGAATCAAATCACTATCAATCAATGATTCTGGGATATTTGAAAAAGCAGCTGAATCAAAATACGCTGCACTACTTTCACTTGAACAAGAAACCTGTTTACTACGATGATCATATTCTAATAAAAATACATTACTTTGATTAAATGCAATATGATACATTTCCTCATTAATTCGCGATTTTTCTTCTAGCAGGCGTTCTTTAGAACTATCGGTAATCAATCCAACAAACACATTTCGGCCATCTTCAGTGCCAATATAGTTCACTCTAAAATATGTCCACATCAATGTCCCATCATTACGAAAACAACGGCAGCCATGCTCAAATGATTCTCTATTCTTAGTAGCTTCATAAAATTCTTCTTGTAGAGGTGCTAGATCAGGTTGATAAACAATTTCAAAAACATCACTATGGAAAACCGTTTTAAAAGCTTCTTTACTATATCCAAATAACTGATAAGTTCCGTCATTTGAAAATAATGTTTTAATCTTATTTTCCTGCATTTCAAAAACAATAATCCCACCTGGTAAATTATTAATGATTTATCCATAGATGCTCTATTTTTCTGATTAAACAGTCTATCTTGATATTCCATTTCCAGACCTCCATTCTTTGTAAGATACTTGAAAATTATATCACAATAATATCACTTCTTCAATTGTGAGATTATCGACAAAAAGTCTGATAATAACCAAATAATTTACATTATTCACCTAAAAAAAAGGAAACCCTAAAATTATATCTTAATACAAAAATTTAAAATAAAATAAACTATCTTAAGAACAGTTTATTTTTTCTCTAATAACTCCGTCGTTTCCCGTATACTCTTTGCTGTAAGGACTAAGAAGTTGTAATCATTTCCCTTGGGGGTTCCCTGAAATACAACTTTGCCTCCATTTTTACCACCTTCAGGACCAATATCAATGATCCAGTCAGCCTGTTTAATTACATCAAGATTATGTTCAATTATAATAACTGTATTACCGCTATCGACAAGCGAATTAAATAATTTCAATCAATTTCGTTATATCGCACGGGTGCAATCCTGTCGTCGGCTCATCTAATATATATATTCCCTTTTTTATTCAAAGCTTGAGCTAACTTGATCCTTTGGATCTCACCACCAGATAAAGCTGTTAAAGACTGACCTAAGGTCATATACGATAATCCCACATCGACTAATTGTTGAAGCTTCTTAGTAATTTTAGCATTATCAAAGAAGTCAAGAACCTCCTCAATTGTCATTACTTCTCCTAATCCCGAACATACTGGGCGGGATCATTAAAAGAAAAACACGCGGCACTGCCAAAATAAGGCTTACCAATACGAGAAAATAAAATACGTAAATCAGTATACAAATCACTAATTGTTCTAGCTGTTGAACGAATATTCCCACCCAAAGAAGATTGATCGATAATAACCGCTGGTGACAAATTTTCAATACTTTGAAGATTTGGTTTAGCATATTGTGGCAATTTTCCCCTTATAAAAGCCGCAAAAGTTTCATTTAGCTGACGACCTGACTCTGTGGCAATCGTATCAAAAACAATACTAGACTTTCTCGGCCCTGATACCCCAGTAAAGATTACAATTTTATGTTTGGGAATATCTAAATCAATATTTTTAAGATTATTTTGAATCAAACCTCTAATTTTTATTTTGTCCATTATATTCCCCTATTTAAAGAACAGATAACTTTAAAGTTATCTGTTCTTATTTAATTATTCATCAAATAGCGGTTCTAGATATTCTTTAATAAATTCAATTCGATCATTAACATCTGGTTTAAACGTAGCAGTAATCGATATTACTGTTTTTTCATGATATTTACATAAATAACATTTCCCCCATCACCCATTGCCATAAAACCATCTTGATGCAGCCACCATAAATATCCATATGCTAAATTAAGTTCATCATTATAACTTTGTTTTTTTATTGAATCAATAACCCATTGCTTTGAAACAATTTGTTGCTTATTCCATCGTCCTTGATTTAGATATAATTGCCCAATTTTAGCCATCGCCCTAGTTGATAACGTAAGTCCCCATCCTGCTGCATTAATGCCACATGAATCTATCACCCAGCCGTTAATATCTTTAGCTTTAAGAAAAGCTACTTGTTCCTCCTCACTGCTAAAAGTGATTTTATCTTTAACTTCAATTCCAAGTGGTGTAAATAAATATTCAGTAGCAAAATCAAATACTGATCTTCCTGTAGTATTAACTAAAATACCTGATAATATATCTGGCCCAATTAATGGAGCATACTGAAATTTTCCAATTTCACCACAATCACCTAGTAAATTAAGGGAAAAAGTAACCCAGTCTTTTACTTGTAAAATTATTTAATATAAGAATCTTCTTGATATTTGTAAGGTACAGTCATCGTCATCATATCTCTAATAGTAATTTTTTGAATTGTCAAATTATTGTTTTTTATTACATAATTCGGAAAAAAAAATCTATAATCTTTTGATCAATTTTTTCTATATAACCTTTATCTAAAGCTATCCTGATTAAAATTGAAATAATACTTTTAGTAACAGAAGCAACATGTACCGTACTATTTACGTTACCCCATTAAAATAATTTTCATATTTTGTTACACCATTTTTTAATCCAATAATTCCTGTAATATTATCATATTTTGTATTAATGATTTCTTCTAACTGCATTATTTTCTCTTGGTTCATCTAGTTCTCCTTTATTTTCATCAAACTTTAAGCTTACTTACTGGATAATAAACTTCAGTAATAAGTTCTTTGTCACTTGTAACCTGTGATGGATCATTTACATATACTTCATACAAAGGGGCATCATTTTTATAACCTATTTTTTCCGCCCATTCACATTGTTTAATATATACCGAAGACAAATTAGAATAAGAGCCATGAACAACCGTTTTAAGACATGTTCCCGGTACAAATTCTCTAGTTCTATTATTTGTTTCTTGTACAGGAATGGCAAATTCTGTATCTAACCCTTGTAAAGTAAATTCTGAGCTGTGGAAAAGTACCATCGGTGGCGCGGTTACTGTTAACTTATCGGTCATAATTTCTCTAAACTAAACAATTAGTCCAAAACTATTACTGTATGCTTCAGCAAATTCATCTTCTTGAATCATTTTACGAATATTCAGCAAATTCATAGGCGGTATTTCTACTAGCTGCACATCAATTTTATCTAGATACGACATAATTGATTTTCCTTGTTGGAGAGTTGTGATATCCTCATGCAGCTGCGTCTAAAAGATTTTGATAATTTTGGATTTTTAAATCAATCTCCTTTTTTCTTTTTCATAAAGCTTTACATTAATTTTTTCATCCTGTGCTTCTTCTGTTTCAAGAATTTCTTTAATTCTTCT
>ENA-OQLB01000546-OQLB01000546.1-human-gut-metagenome-genome-assembly--contig:-NODE-546-length-20695-cov-4.545070_pt1 | contig 20695 bp, 26 predicted proteins | sample MGYA00242656_ERZ504813 | MGnify/ENA primary metagenome ERZ504813 (study PRJEB26092, sample SAMD00036388) | human gut metagenome | host: Homo sapiens | study: EMG produced TPA metagenomics assembly of... | reverse complement strand
TGAAGAATATTCTCGCACAAGTAAAGGAAATGCCGGATGGTTTCCCGTTTGAAACGACCATCAAGACAGAGACATTCGGCAAAGGTAGAACCAAATACGTGTTTACATGAGAAGAGTTGAAGGAAGTTCCGGGGTTTCGCTGATGGAATGCACGAACCCGGTTAAAGACAAATGGGCGCATCCGATGGGATGTGCAGGAAAAAGAGAACGGCTCTGCCTCCTACATGGAAGAGGAGTTCGGGCATAAGCCTACTGATGAGGAAATCCACACATTGGTTATGTCCTGGTATAACAGCCAGACTGATGCGGCTATCCTATCCGGATTCGCCTATAATGGTGCCCATGTATGGCTTTCTGTGGAGAACCAGTACAACTATAAGGCAGCATACGATTTGGCCGTTCAGACGGGCGGAGAAACCCTGCCAGTGACGTTTAAGTTTGGTTCGGATGAACAACCGGAATACCATACTTTTACTCAGTTAGAAGAACTGAAAGATTTCTATACAAAAGCAGTAGGATTCATTCAGACAGTTCTGGCTGAAGGCTGGGAAAAAAAGGACAAGTTCAAATTTGGAATTATATCGGATTGAGTGATTGACAATCCCTTCGGGGGAGGGATAAAAAAAAGCCCCCGGCCTGTTAATATAGACGCCAATCATTTATTAACACAAAACGCCACGAGAGTGCGCGACCGGGGGCAATGCCCTCTGCCGCACTCTCGTGCGTTTTTACGCATTAAATAAATGATTGGCATTGCAAAAGTACAAAAATGATTGGATATGACATTGTTTGAAGCACTTAAATTTAACAGAGAACCGCTTGAAATGCTTATAAGTTTGGGCGGCAAGCAGGATGACCTTCGATTCATAGACTTATATACGGAGTATGAGGTCATGAAAAAACAAGGTGAAAAGACCACTTATGCAGTGGCGTTTTTGGCAAATAAATATTCGGTAAGCGAACGTAAGGTGTATGATGTTATCAAACGGTTTGGAAAGCACTGCACGCTCGGTGCAGTGTGATTGATGTGCCGGGGATGCCTTGTGTTGTCCGGTAGAGCTACCTTTGTACAACCAAAAATAAAGCTCATGAATAAGTATTACCAGACATTAGACAAGATACTCCAAACGGGCAAAATCCAGACCAATAGGAAAGGGCGTATCAAGTATCTATTAAACGAAAGGCTCATGCTAACCCCCGCTGATTTACTTGACATATTTGAAAGCCACGGGATAGCCAGGAAAAAGCTGAAAGAGGAATTGAAACTGTTTATGCAAGGAGTCCGGGATGTGGAAAAATACAAAGAGGCAGGGATTACCTGGTGGGATTATTGCGGCCATACCCTTGTAAACAGCTATCCAACTTACTTTGAAAAGCTTCCACCCTCATAACCAGGATTAACCGGGAAAAGCGCAACAGCAAGAATTATGTCCTGTTTCTTGGAGAAACCGGGGTGGAAAGCAACCAGGCACCCTGCCTGAGTCTTGTGCAGTTCCAAATTGATGAGGGAGAATTGGTGCTATCTGCATATCAGCGTAGTTCTGATGCGAACCTTGGGCTTCCGGCTGATATTTATCATCTTTATCTGATGGCAAGGCAGGTGGAGCTTCCCCTGAAGTCCATAACCCTTGACCTTGGAAATGTGCATATATATGAAAATAACATTGACCGGACTCTGGAACTGTTATCCGGAGTTGAAAACATTAAATTTGACTTGAACGTATGAAGAATATGAATTTATCTGCACCACTGCCATTTGTAGGCCAAAAAAGAATGTTTGCTAAAGAGTTTATTAAAGTTTTGGAACAGTTCCCTGAAGATACCGTGTTTGTGGACTTGTTTGGCGGTTCCGGACTTCTTTCGCATATAGCCAAAAGAAGCAAGCCCGATGCTACTGTTGTCTACAATGACTTCGACAACTACCGGTTCAGACTGAAAAATATCCCACAGACAAATAAACTGCTTGCCGATATTAGGGAGCTGGTGGGTAATTCGATACCCAAACATAAACCAATTAAAGGGGAACTTAGAGAACGCATTTTTAAACGTATCGAGGAAGAAGAACTAAATGTTGGGTACGTGGATTTTATAACCTTATCATCCTCACTTATGTTCTCCATGAAGTATAAATTGTCTGTAGCCGAAATGCGCAAGGAAGTCCTTTATAACAACATTCGCAAGACCGGTTATCCGGAGTCTTCTGACTACTTAAAAGGGCTTGAAATTGTATCATGCGACTACAAAGCAGTATTCAACCAATATAAGGATGTTCCCGGAGTCGTCTTTTTAATTGATCCGCCTTATCTTTCCACTGATGTTGGTACGTACAATATGTATTGGCGCTTGTCTGATTATTTGGATGTTTTAAAGATACTCGAAAAGCATTCCTTCGTTTATTTCACATCCAATAAATCCTCCATACTTGAACTGTGTGAATGGATTGGAGCAAACAAAACCATTGGCAATCCTTTTGAGGGTTGTACAAAAAAGGAATTCAATGCCCACATGAATTATTCTGCCGAATATACAGACATGATGCTGTATAAGAAACAGGAAAAATTAGTTCATAAAACAGCTGCTTAGCACTGAACAAAGATACAATTTTTCAAGTAGAAGGCCAAACTTTTGAGCCTTATTTTAATGCCGTTATAAAGCCATTTTTTATGAAATTATAAAGCCGAAACAGAGGTCATTACAAAACTTTTGTTTCGGCTTTTTGAGTGTTGCGCGCTTTCCTTTTTTGAACGCTTCGTTTTGTCCTTTTCCCTGAAAATCGAACGCTTCGTTTCGGATTCTGCGGAAATTTGGATTTGCGGATTATATATATTGCATCCGGTCTATAATAAACAGTCCAATTCGATATGCTGGAAGAAACATTATGAATCAGGAAATTGTATAATGCAATATAGTTTGGAAGATAGGACTATCAACGAAACAATTGCTTCTTTACCTTATATTGAAACATTGTTCTCTATTAAGTATTAGAACTTTAAAAATCAAGTGAATCCTCTTATTGCTTGTGCAATGAGGGGATTTTTTATATCCAAAAACTTTAAAATATGAATGAAAGAATTACCCCATCCAACATTACGAAACTGAAAGAAAATGAAATATTCGTGTTCGGTTCAAACTCAAACGGTGTACATAATGGAAATGCCGCAGCAACAGCGATGAAATTCGGTGCTATTATGGGGCAGGCTGTGGGAATACAGGGGCAGACCTATGCGCTGCCTTCCAAACACATTGAGAATCTTAAAAAACATATTGATGATTTTCTACTATATGCAGAACAACATTCGGAATATACTTTTTTAGTTACAGAGATAGGTTGCGGAATATCCAAACATTCGCCATTTGAGATTGCGCCGTTATTCAAAGAAGCGGTTCATATAAAGAATATCAATTTGCCTTTGTCCTTTTGGGATGTTCTGAACGGTGGTATACAAGTCAGAATCAAACAGGTTGCCGAAAAAGAATCTCCTTCCGTTCCCGATTTTTGTCAAAGAACGGGATTGTCTTTTAGTATACTGATGAACATTTTATTCAGAAAAGAACTTCCTACTATCTGGATGGTGCAAAAGATACTGATTGCTTTTCCTTATATCAATGCAAGGTGGCTACTTTTGGGGGAAGGCGATATGAAGCTCACGAAACGCAACAGTTTTCTCACAAGAATAAACGATTTTCTGCATGTCCTTTTCGCTTCCAAATAGACGTGAAATTATTATTTCCCCATACCAAAAATGAGGCTGTTTTCGTCTCACGTATTGAGCTTTTCTCTTGCCTCTAATACTCGGTATAAAGAAGCATGACCTTATCTCAAATATGGAAGAATAAACTATAAGTAGAAAAATATTACATAATGAACAAAATGAATAGTATTATAGAAAAAGTATTTTTTAAAAGAAAAATATATGATATATGAAATAAAAAATAATGTTCTATAAAAAGGTTCATTTGTTCATTATTATAGCTTTAACTACAAATAATCAAGGCTGAGTGGTTATCTTCTATTTTGTAATCTTTGGGTTTGAAGAAAATTCCAGGGTATAATGAACAGCCACTTGCGGATATTTTATTTTCTGTTTCTTTATTTATACATGTCTCTTTTTCTCCATTTGGCATTTCTTCCTTATAACGGCAAACTTCATAGGCGTAGATTAAACCGAAACCATAAGCGGTTATTTTCTGTCCGAGTTGAAAACGTTGCCGTAAATTATAGGACCGCGATGTAATTTCAAATATATAGTTGCCTAAATATTTTAATTCGACGAAGTATTGTGGAAACCATCCAAACCTAAAAGTATATCCTTCTGCCATGTTTTCTACTTTGAAATCCTTAGGGTCAAAGTAACTGTCTATTTTTATTGCTCTACGGGTGATTTCTTTAAAACAGTTCCAATTGTCATATCCCATACTGACACAGATAATATCCAATTTTCTGGGATTAGGCCGTTCATCATTATTTTCTTTATCAGTCTTTTTGTCTTTGTCTCTTGACCAATAATATCTCAATGTGCGTGGAGAGATTTCTTCAGTTTTTCCCTCATCATTTAATTCTGCATTATTAGAACTCCTCTTTTTAAAATATTCATCGTTTATATATTGAGCCGCTTTATCATAATCGGATAGACTGACTTTAAATTTTTCTTCAAATTTAAAATCAAGTTCTTTCATTAAATCCCAAAAGTCATCGTCTGTATCTCTCATTGCGTGTGGTTAAAATATGTTTAAAACTTGGTCGAAAAATAACTCTGCCAACTTCTGCAAATTTAAAAATCAATATTTGCAGGCAAATAATAAATATGCAATGTATATGGAAAAAGAAATCACATTTGACTCGTTACCTGCTGCTGTAATGAAGTTGTCAGAAAAAGTAGATTTGATAATAAATTTACTGGGTACAAATATAGAGAAAAGGGAGGAAATTCCCAAATATTTAAGTACGGAAAATGCACTGGCCTATTTAAAAAAGACAGGCTTTCCAATGAGCAAATCCAAATTGTATAAACTTACATCTTATGGAAGAATACCCTTCCATAAAAGCGGTAATACATTATTGTTCATTCCGGAAGAACTTGACAAATGGTGCGAAAGCGATATTTACGCTGATGATGAGAAACATATTAATGAATTGATTATTAACAAGACCCAAAAATGAGTCATAAAATAAATAAATTATGAGTTGCGAATATGTTAATGGCTTAGAAAAGTCGAAGTACAGACGATGTATTAACTGGCAATGTAGGTAAAGAGTTTGTTAGTTATTGTACGCGGTACATGAGGGAGTTAGAACAGTACAGCTTACTTAAAAGTCTTCTTGACGCAGTTGAAAAGATTGATTTTCTTCTCGCATATTATGCCGGAAAGATACAGAATCTTATATTCTAGAATTGCGTGAAGAGTTCACGAAAACCAATGATGAGAAACGAAAAAAGGAGATAAAAAGGTCCTTAAAAGAAATCGACCCTTCAACAGAATCAAAATTGACTATTGTTGTTGAAAATTTGATGAGTATAACTGAGCATAAAAAGTTCGGTTTGGGTGTCATGAATGAAACACCATACTATTATAATGGTTGTTATTGGGAAATCCTTCCTGAAGGACTTGTCAAGCACTATCTTTCTGCCGTTGCGGAGAAAAGTGGTCTGCCCCATTTTCAAGTGGCAAAGGTTAAAATACAAGATGTGCTGTATAAGCAGTTCTTAGCTACTGCCGCGATGCCTCCAAAAAAACAGAGTGTTCAAAAAGTTATGATTAACCTTAAAAATGGAACTTTTGTTTGTGAAAACGGAAGCTATGAAATACGTCCGTTCTCACCGGAAGACCGGCTGACATATCAATTATCATTTGAATATGACCCTAATGCAAAAGCGCCTAAGTTTTTGCAATTTCTGGATGAAGTTATTCCGGAAAAAGAGGCAAGAATGGTTGTTGCCGAATATATCGGCTATATTTTTGCCAAGCATCTGAGGTGGGAAAAATGCCTCGTTTTATTGGGAAGCGGTGCAAATGGAAAATCCGTTTTGATTGATATTGTCACTGCTTTACTCGGGGCGGAGAATGTATGTCATTTTTCTTTAAATCGTTTAACTGAGGCCAACGGATATTATCGGGCAGAGCTTGAAAAATTCCTCTTAAATGCTTGTTCCGAAATAGGAATCAAGAATAGTGAATCCGAAATGGTAAAACAGTTGTTTAGCTGTGACCCAGTTGCTGCCCGTTCTCCTTATGGAAAGCCGATAACCGTATCAAACTATTGTCGCTTTATGTTCAGTGCCAATTTAATATCGAACAAAGACTTGGAGCAATCTCATGGATTTTTTCGAAAATTCATGTACGTAGAGTTCAATGCACCGGTTCCAGAATGGAAAAAGAATCCAAATCTGGCAAAAGAAATTATTGAAGAGGAACTAAGTGGAGTTTTCAATTGGGTACTGGAGGGATTGGGAAGGATTTTACAAAAAGGAAAAAAAGGATTCACTTTTTCCGCACACATTGATAATGTAGGTAAACGTATTGAAAGAAATAGTAATAGCATTGCTTTATTTATGGATGCATATAATTATCAACGTTCTTCTAATCATACTGACTCGAAAACTCTATATTCTGAATATAAAGACTATTGTGATGAGAATCGTTATGGGGCTACTAGTAAACAAGTATTTCTAAGTCGTCTTGAAGAACAGTTGAAATTCGAAGTAAAACGTAATGCTACTGATAATGCAACCTGGGTGTTTTGTGAAAGAAAGATGCTTCCTGCTACAGATGATGAAGACAAAAGAATAGCAGATGAGTTGGAAAGAGCACTGAAGAAAATCAAAAACTAACTTATATTTAGAAAGTATGCTGAAGATTAAAGTCTCAATGTTTAGCCATCGTTTATCAACCACTCCTATAAAACAATCAACCTTTGGGAGTGGTTGATATTGGAAAATGAATATACTCCATATATAAACGATATTCGTTCTTCATCCAATGAAGAAGAACGTAAATTTTTGAAAAGTAAATTGCCTGCTATTACTCCGAGTGGTGTTTTTTCTAAACGGAAAGCAGATTGTTTGGTAGAACCTACAAATCTAATCTGTATTGATATTGACGGAAAAGACAATCCGTCAATATCCGATATGGAAGAGTTCAAGAAGAAGTTGAGCAAGTTACCTTATATGATGTATTGTGGTTTGTCTGCAAGTGGGAAAGGTCTGTTCTGTATTATTCCTTATAAAGATTACAGAAATCACAAACTACATTTTAATGCGCTTGAGCAAGAATTTAAAGATATGGGAATTGTCGTTGATTCAAGTTGTAGCGATATAGGACGGTTGCGGTTTTATTCCTATGATGAATTTCCTTATGCTAATCCTGATGCGGAAATATATACGCGTACATTAGAGAAGGTGCCCGAAATAAAACAGCCGAGATTTCATCAAAGAACAGATATTGTACATAATTCTAATCAAACTCTTCAAGATATTGATAAGAATACGATGTCATTGGAAGAGTTTTTCTTAAGTCCGACAAATATGGATTACGCAAGTGCTACCCCATTGAGTAAAACTCAAAAGGTTGAGAGGCTTTTGAAACGAGTAATTGAAGAAAAAAAAGACATCACACTAATACAAAAGGATTGGATTGCTATCTGCTGCATAATTAAAAATCTTTTTGGTGATGAAGGTCGTGAATTGTTTCATCAAGTCAGTAGCTTTTATCCAAAATACGACTATGATGAAGCGGATGATGAGTATTCTAAAGATAGAAGTAAATACTTATATAACACTGACCGCTTATTTGAAATAGCTGCAAAATATGGATTTTAATAACAGGAAGGAGATACTTTTTATCTTCATAATTAAATATTTAATAAGTATGAATCACAATTTAAGAGTAAGCAATGGTACAAGCGAATTGGAAGTCAATGTTTCTTTAGAAAAGAATATTGCTTCCATAACTGAAAATGTTATTGTAGTGGGACAAGGTTCAGGAATGAGTTTCTGTGCGGAACAGATTCTATTATCTATGAGGAACTTTAATCAGCAACAAATTACATCAATTCATAAATAATTGAATTCATAGGAAGAAGATACCTTTTTATCTTCATTAATTTTAATTTTTTTAGCAATGAAAAATTATGTTCAAATTGGTAACAACAGAGTCAATACAAAAAACACTGTTGGAGTTAAGAATCGTACTTTGCCTAAGTCTACTTTGGATGGGAAGCAAAGTCTTGAGCAATTCATGTATGATTGCAATGTCTTTCAATCAGAAAGGGAATATGTGTCACTTCAAGATTTATATCAGGAGTATAGAGCATATTGTGAAAATGAGAATAAGAATAATGATGAGTGTTGCTTTATTCCTATAAACATAAAGGGATTTTTGCGTTACATGGAGAAGCGTTGTTTGATGAAACGTCATAGTACAAACTATCAGACACGTCTTTATCTGAAAAAGTCACCATGTTCTTGTGTGAGTGGACTGGCGGTAGATGAAATTCTGCAAAAGAATGATTTGGCGGCTATTAGTGAATCAGAACTTCTCAAACCTTTGAATTATAAAGGAACGGAGGAAATTTTGATTACTGATAAAGTTGATTGTTAAGAGTCCGCTGTAATGTAACGAAGTGAAATAATAAGGCTTTCGTCTTTTATTTGATTTTGTCGCGATTAAACGAGATAACTACCGGTGTGTAGCTTATCTCGTTTTTCACATCTATTGGTACAATTTCTTGTGTAAAAGCTTCAACTCAGGCAGAAACCCCATGTATTACTAAATAAAGCCAAGCAATGAAAAGAAAACAGAAGAAAGGGATTTTAAAGTAGATTTATCTTACGTTTTCATTGATTATCAGTGTTTTACATCGAAATCCGTGCAAAATCTGTGCAAATACCCCTATAAACAAAAAAGACAACCAAGAGTGGAAGCCTCCTAATCGCCTAATTTACAAGCCTTTCGGCTTAGTAGCGGGACCGGGATTGAACCGGGGACCTCATGATTATGAATCATGCGCTCTAACCAGCTGAGCTATCCCGCCATCTTTTCTCGATTGCGGGTGCAAAGATATAGCTTTTATTTAAACTACCAAAATATTTGTAGAGATTTTATGCTATTTATTTTGTCAGCAGAAAAGTACAAATGATATTCCTTTCTTTTCTTGTAGAGTATAGCACAACATTATCAGCACTTTAATCTTATGTTGCAGAGTAAGGCTAAATAAAATCAATGAATATTTTTCTAATTAGAAAAAAGTATTTATCTTGGCCGACGTAATACAAAGAAGACATATACTATGGAAAGAAAAAAAATACATTTGGAATATCTCTTGAATGCGACTTCTAAAAGTATTCTTTGGACGGCAATAAGCACTCCCACTGGTTTGGAGGGTTGGTTTGCGGACAAGGTGCAGTCAGATGATAAGACCGTCTCTTTCTTTTGGGGGAAAACAGAAAGGCGCGATGCTGAAATTATTGCTGTGCGAGCATATTTCTTTTATTCGCTTCCGCTGGCTTGATGATGAGAACCCGCGTGAGTATTTTGAATTAAAGATGACAAACAACGAGTTGACCAATGACTTTGTACTTGAAATTACTGACTTTACCAATGCGGATGAAGCAAACGATTTGTGTGAATTATGGGAATCTCAGGTAGACACTTTGCGTAGAACATGCGGTTTTTAGTTAACTTTCAATTAAAAATTTCCCGTACTCCCTTTTTTGTGCTACTTTTGTGCGTTCATTGCATGAAACAAGTAAAATGCTGCGCATAAAAAAGTTAGATATATTTATATTAAAGAGCTTTTGTCTGCTCTTTATGGGCACTTTCTTCATCTGCCTGTTCATCTTCATGATGCAATTTCTGTGGAAATATGTAGACGAAATGGTGGGAAAGGGATTGGAGATGAACGTTCTTGCTCAGTTTTTCTTCTATTCGGCGCTGACGCTGGTACCGGCTTCATTGCCTTTGGCTATCTTGTTGGCGGCCTCATTACTTTTGGAAATTTTGGAGAACGCTTTGAGTTGCTTGCTATGAAAGCAGCAGGTATTTCTTTGTTGAAAATTATGCGTCCGCTGATATTCTTCATATCTCTTATCTGTTGTGTTTCCTTTTATTTCCAAAATGTCATCGGTCCTAAAGCACAGACTAAGTTGTGGACGCTGCTGGTTTCCATGAAGCAGAAATCACCTGAAGTGGATATCCCTGAAGGAGTATTCTATGACGAGATAGATGGTTATAACCTGTATGTCAAGCATAAGAATCGGGAGACGGGTATGTTGTATGATGTGCTGATTTATAATTTTGAAAAAGGGTTTGAGAATGCACAAATAATTAAATCGGATTCCGGCAGGTTGGAAATGACGGCAGATAAGCAGCACCTTTATTTGCATCTTTATAGCGGTGAGCAGTTTGAGAACCTGAAGTCGCAAAATATGAACCAAAAAAACGTGCCTTACCGCCGGGAAACTTTCGTCGAGAAGCATGCGATTATAGAGTTCAATTCGGATTTTAATATGGTGGATGCCGGATTTATGAGTAATCAGTCCAGTAGCAAGGATATGAGTATGTTGCAGGCAGATATTGACTCTATGAAAGTTCAGAATGACAGTATCGGACGGACTTACTATAAGGAAGCAATGGCAAGTACTTATAAAGCCACTGTTAATACATTGAGTAAAGACGATACGCTAAAGATAGAATCGGCTCATTTAGGCAGTTACAATGTGGACAGCCTGTTCAATGTGGCTACTTTGATGCAGAAACAGAAAATAATGTCTACGGCTGTCAGTCGTGCAGAGAGTGCTGCAAGCGACTGGAGTTTCAAAAGCTTCAATATCTCACAGACTGAGACCAGCTTGAGGCGGCATATGACTTCCTGCATGAGAAACTGACGCTCTCGTTGGCCTGCCTTATCTTCTTTTTTATCGGTGCGCCATTGGGGGGTATCATTCGTAAAGGTGGGTTGGGCATGCCTGTGGTGGTGTCCGTACTTATTTTTATAATCTACTATATTATTAATAATACGGGCTATAAAATGGCTCGTGATGGTAAATGGATTGTGTGGATGGGTATGTGGACCAGTACTGCTATATTGGCACCGTTGGGAGCCTTTCTTACCTATAAATCCAATAATGATTCGGTAGTATTGAATGCTGATGCTTATATCAACTGGTTCAAGAAAATAGCGGGTATCCGTAGCGTCCGTCATCTTTTCCGAAAGGAAGTGATTATTCACGATCCGGATTACGCTCGTTTGCCGGGAGAGCTCCAGCAGTTGTCGGCCGACTGTCGCGCATATGCTGAAAAGAAATCTTTGATGCGTGCACCTAATTACTTCAGTTTGTGGATGAATTATACTCCTCATGACGAGGAGGTAGTGGCACTTAATGAACGGATGGAGGCATTGATAGATGAAATGTCCAATACAAGGTCTATACCGTTGCTGACAGCACTGAACAATTATCCAATCATAGCCGTTCATGCCCATGTGCGGCCTTTCCGTAATTATTGGCTGAATATGCTGTGTGGAGTGATAGTTCCTGTCGGTTTGTTTTTCTATTTCCGTATTTGGGCATTCCGTATCCGGTTGGGTAATGATATGGAACGGATTATCCGTACAAACGAGGAGATACAGAATATAATAAAAGTCGATCTGAATAAATAATAAAAAGTAAACATATGGAAACAGTAAAGTTGAATACAATAGAAGAGGCTATTGAAGATTTTAAAGCCGGTAATTTTGTGATTGTAGTCGATGATGAAGATCGTGAAAACGAGGGAGATTTGATTATTGCTGCCGAACAGATCACGCCGGAAAAGGTAAACTTCATGCTGAAACATGCACGTGGTGTGCTGTGCGCTCCTATTACGGTGTCTCGTTGCAAGGAACTGGATCTGCCCCATCAGGTGTCTGATAATACTTCTGTATTGGGTACTCCTTTTACGGTAACTATTGATAAGTTGGAAGGTTGCACAACTGGTGTCTCTGCTGCCGATCGTGCTGCGACAATCCAGGCGTTGGCCGATCCTGCTTCAACTCCTGCTACTTTCGGTCGTCCCGGACATATTAATCCGCTGTATGCTCAGGAGAAAGGTGTGTTGCGTCGTGCAGGTCACACAGAAGCCACAATTGATATGTGCCGTTTGTCCGGTTTCTATCCGCTGGTGCGCTCATGGAAATTATGAATGAAGACGGTACAATGGCACGTCTGCCGGAATTGCGTAAAATGGCCGATGAATTTAATTTGAAACTGATTTCCATTCGCGACATGATAGCTTATCGCTTGCGACAGGAGTCTATCGTGGAGAAGGGAGTAGAGGTGGATATGCCGACAGAACATGGACATTTTCGTCTCATTCCTTTCCGCCAAAAGTCCAATGGTTTGGAGCATGTAGCTTTGTTCAAGGGAACTTGGAACCTGATGAACCCGTATTGGTGCGCGTACACTCTTCTTGTGCAACAGGAGATATCTTTGGCTCTATGCGTTGTGATTGCGGTGAACAGCTTCATAAGGCTATGGAGCTGATTGAGAAGGCTGGTAAAGGAGCTATTGTGTACCTCAATCAGGAAGGTCGCGGTATCGGATTAATGGAAAAGATGAGAGCTTATAAGCTTCAAGAAGATGGCATGGATACAGTGGACGCCAATATCTGCCTCGGACATTTGGCGGATGAACGTGACTATGGAGTAGGTGCTCAAATACTGCGTGAATTAGGTGTGCATAAGATGCGTTTGCTCACAAATAATCCAGTGAAACGTGTCGGTTTGGAGGCTTATGGTTTGGAGATTGTAGAGAATGTGCCGGTTGAAACAACTCCTAACCGGTATAACGAACGCTACTTACGTACAAAGAAAGAACGTATGGGGCATATTCTTCATTTTAACAAGTAACTGACTTTTTGTTTTATTATATCAGAGAAAATCGCTTATTTTGCAATCAGATTTGCATAACAACCATTAAATAGAAACAAAATGAACCAATTATCAGATCGTTTGAACAGCTTGTCGCCTTCTGCGACGTTGGCTATGTCTCAAAAGAGTGCAGAGCTGAAAGCTCAAGGCATAGATGTAATTAACTTGAGTGTCGGAGAGCCGGATTTTAATACTCCCGACCATATTAAAGAGGCTGCGAAAAAGGCGATAGACGATAACTTCTCTCGCTATTCTCCTGTTCCGGGCTATCCGGCCTTGCGTAATGCTATTGTGGAGAAATTAAAAAAAGAGAACGGTCTGGAATATACTGCTGCACAAATCTCTTGCGCCAACGGGGCCAAGCAGTCAGTTTGCAATGCAATCTTGGTACTGGTGAATCCGGGCGATGAGGTGATTGTGCCTGCGCCTTATTGGGTTAGCTACCCTGAAATGGTGAAGTTGGCAGAAGGTAAACCGGTGATTGTTACAGCAGGCATTGAGCAGGATTTCAAGATAACGCCTGCGCAATTGGAAGCTGCCATTACGCCGAAAACCAAAGCACTGATACTTTGCTCTCCTTCCAATCCTACCGGTTCTGTATATAGTAAAGAAGAATTAGCCGGACTGGTTGCCGTATTGGCTAAGTATCCTCAGGTAGTTGTTATAGCTGATGAAATTTACGAACATATCAACTATATCGGTAAACACCAAAGTATTGCACAATTCCCGGAAATGAAAGATCGTACAGTAATTGTGAATGGCGTTTCCAAGGCATATGCCATGACAGGTTGGCGTATCGGTTTCATTGCTGGTCCTGAATGGCTTGTAAAGGCTTGTAACAAATTGCAGGGGCAGTATACTTCAGGTCCATGTTCGGTTTCTCAGAAAGCTGCTGAAGCTGCTTATACAGGAACGCAGACTCCGGTGGAGGAGATGCGTAAAGCGTTTGAGCGCCGTCGCGACCTCATTGTGAAGTTGGCCAAGGAAGTTCCGGGCTTTGAAGTAAACGTACCGGAAGGTGCTTTCTATTTATTCCCCAAATGCAGTTCGTTCTTTGGAAAGTCTGCGGGAGAACGTAAGATTGATAATTCTGATGATTTGGCTATGTACCTGCTGGAGGTAGCTCATGTAGCTTGTGTGGGTGGTACTTCGTTTGGTGCTCCTGAGTGCATTCGTATGAGTTATGCTACGAGTGATGAGAATATTGTCGAGGCGATTCGCCGTATCAAAGAAGCATTGTCGCAGCTTGCATGATCCGTAATGAGTGAGATATTAAATAAAAAGGCTCGGTTTCATTGAAACCGAGCCTTTCTTTTTCTTAGGATTGTATTATTCTCCCGGATGAATTGCTTCAGAAGGGCAAACATCTGCACAAGTACCACATTCTGTACAAGTTTCAGGATCGATAGAATAGATATCGCCTTCAGAGATAGCGCCTACCGGACACTCGTCGATACAAGTTCCGCAAGCAATACAATCGTCACTAATTACGTAAGCCATTTTCTTTAATTTTTTAATTATTAGTACTAATTGGTTCGGCAAAAATAGCTGTTTTCTTCAACACTTGCTATCAATCTTGATTAAAAACATTTAATTTGTATGCAGTCTAAATAATAACAAACGTAATAGGCATAAAATCAGTCGGTAAGCAGCTGATGCGTGGATTTTGTAATTAGAATTGCTTCTTGTTTATGACTAAGGATGTATAGGACGTTTTTGTTAATCTACTTTGTGGGATAAGTAAAATATATTACGGAGCCCCTTTCATTCGGTTCCTCTATGCGGAAAGTGCCGTTGAAATGTTCAAAGAACAGGTGGCAGGTTTTTTGCAATATAAATTGCTTTTGTGAAGAAAATGTAGGATCGGCAAGTGGGCTGTTCGCTATCTGGCAACTTATGTTCTGAGCTTTCGTATTGTAAGCCAGCTTCATTTTTACGTCTCTTCTCTTTTTACATTCAATGGGGTAGAGAAGCATGTTAGAGACCATTTGTGTGAAACGGTTGATGTCTGTATGGATAGTTGCATCTCCTGCATCTGTCTCTAATTCCAAGTGTATGCTTCCTTCGCTACGCATCTGTATTAGGCATGCCAGTTCGCTACACCACTCTTGTACATTGCAGTCCTGCAATTGGAATTTCATCATGTTGGCTTCCAGAGTGAGAGGTCGAGCACATTATTTACGAGTTGAATCAATTCTGCCGCGTTATTTTGGATGATGCCGGAATATTCTCTTTTTTCCTCTTCGCTCAGCCCTGTGTCGTCGGTTATGAGTTGCGAGAACCCCACTACATTATTGAGAGGAATACGTATGTTATAACTCATATTTGCCAGAAAACGGCTTTTTATTTCATTTGCTTCTTCAGCGATGGCAGTTAACCTTTTCATTTCTTTTTCATCTTTTTGCAGATGCTTCCGGCTCCGGTATATATGGATATTGAAAAGCAGCAGTGCTATAATGATGATGATGGAGACCGTTAGGCAGATATAATGGAACATGCTGCGTCTCTGCTCTTTTTGCAGTATGAGTTTATCTATATTATACGAAGCGAGTATTTCCTCCATTTGTGAAGTGGTGAGCAGGTTGTATAGAGAGTCTTTGGCCTTGAGACTCTTTTTATAGAATGAGAGTGCTTCATCCGGCTTTCCCGCGTTTACCAATGAATCGGCTTGTCGGATACCGTAGATTATGTCATGCTCTATTTCCACCAGTTGCTTATGCGACAAGGAAGGTGGGCTCTTCCTATCTGTGTTGATGGATTGTACGGATAGAGGCAGAGCGAGGAGGGTTAATATAATAAGCAATTGTTTCATATCTTGTTTCCCTTTCTGCCTTTGGCGGTATGTGGCTGTCGGATAGGGTGGGTGAAACAGAATCTTGATCCGTTTGTGTAATTGGGATCGATCCATATTTTACCCCCGATATGTTCAATGATAAGTTGGCAGATGGAAAGCCCCAGTCCGCTTCCTTGTGCATTTTCGTTTAGCTTTTCGAAACGCTGAAAGATAGTGGCCTGTTTCTCTTTGGGGATACCGCATCCGGTGTCTGTTACGGAGAAAAGTAATTCTTCTTTCGATCCTTTCTTTACCTCCAGAATGATACTGCCTTGCGGTGTAAATTTGGTTGCATTAATCAACAGATTTATCAGGACTTGTTGCAGGCGTGAGCCGTCTGTTTCGATTTCCATGCTTTCCTGTTCTGTAATGAAGTGAATTTCGGCTTGGGTCTGTTTCACTTTACTGACGGTGTCGGTTACATTCCTGCATATGCCGACGACATCATGCTTCGCGATGCTGAACTGTATCTTGCCGAATTCAAGGCTTGATAAATCTATCACATCATTGATGAGCTTCAATAATAGTTCGGAGTTTTGCAGGATTACATCATTGCATTGGCGGCGTGTTTCGTTGTCCAATCCTTCTTCTGTCAGCAGCGAGGAGAAACCGGAGAGTGCATTTAACGGGGTGCGTATTTCATGACTCATATTCGAGAGGAATATGCTCTTGGCGGATGTCGCATTTTCTGCGTTGGTGCGCAGACGTTCCAGGTTTTGGGTGGATAGGGTTATCTTTTGTTGCTGTTTCTTGAGTCTGAAAGCTATAATAGTGAACATGAGCAGTAGCATGATACTTCCTGCCAGCATGCTGGTGATAAGCCTGTTGTGCTCTTCCTTATTGGCAATCTCCATTTGGTCCACCTGATATTTGGCACGTAGGGTGTTGATTTGTCGGGTATAACCTTCGGTAGTAAGCGTGTCGACGGTAGGGTATAGCTCCTGATATAACCGACAAGCTTCCATTGATTTTCCTTGTATCTTATATAGGTATATAGTTTCCAGAGTTATCCATCGGTAGTATGTGGAACGTTTATTGACTGAATATTCCTGTCTCAATTCTTCGTACAGCTGCATGGCTTTGTCCCAATTAGATGCATCCCAGTTGCCCATTGCCCGATAGTAGGCAGCAGCGGTGTATTTCAAGTGGAAATAGTAGAATTTTTCAGGATGCAACCGGTAAATGGAGTCCATGCTTTTCAGGTGTCCGGCCGCTTCTTTAAGATAGGAATGTGAAAGGTGGCCATGCGAAATGGCGTAGTTAGCTTCTTCAATGGTAGCGAAAAAGGTGGTGGCGTAATCCGGCTTTTTCCCAAGAGTGTTTTTGATTTCGTCCAATACTTTTTTGGCGTCTTTCAGTTGCCCTTTACGTTGTAAGGTGTTGGACTGCTTCAGCAGTAGTTGTATGTGGTAAGGGTGGTGCGGAGATATAAGATACAGCTCTTTCAAAGCGTCCTGATAGGATTCCAGCGCTTTGTCGCATTGGTTGGCTATGGTATAGGCATCTCCGATAGCTTGGTTCGCGACCACCATTCCAAAATCATATTCCATTTCTTTGGCTTCTTCGTACATCAGTCGTGCACGATCTATGGCAAGGCTGATATCTCCCGCAATGTGTAAGCATTGGCAAGCTGGAGTTGTAGTAGAAAATAAGTTGTTTTGTCTTGTTTGTTTTTCCTGATGTCAGGTAAAATGCTTTCGCTCCAACAGATGACGCTGTCCACCGGTATTTCCTCATTGTAGAGAATCTTTTTCTGAACAAAAACCTTCAGTGTATCCAATCTGTTCGGATTGGTTGCCGCAAATATTGAAGTGGCGTATGATATACATACGCTCCACAACGCAATTAATATGGCAGCATTCTTGTTCACCGTTTGTTTTGTTTGTCTATTATTGGCAAAAATAAACATTAAACATGATATAAAAATAAAATATAATGATTTTATTTTCAATATGTTCGTGTGGATAAACGGTAAATCTTATCTTTTTTATTTCGGGAAAGTTTAGTAAAGCTCCAATCCGAATTCGTTTTTCAGTTGCAGCAGAGCGTCATTTTTTTTGTACCATCATTTGAAATTTTTCAACTCGGCCGTACGCATGAACCTTCTCTGTGGGGGCACTGATGCGTACTGTCATAGTTACTTTCCGGTTCTTCAGGCGTGCGCGTAGATATTCTTGCAGATGGGGGATCATTGCGGTGAATTCTTTCGCGACGATCTCATTGTCTACAACGGCCTCAAAGGTGGTATCGTTCAGCAGCGTGACGCGCATGTTCTGCATGCGTTTGGCTATGGCAACTTGTTCTTTTGGCATGCGTCCGGCATATTCCTGCCAGTAGTAGTTCACATCTCTTTCGTTGAAGATATAGTCCTCCTCCGGTTGTGCCGCCTGTTGTGCGGTAGTAGTGGTGGTACTTTTTGTTTCTTCCTCCGCTTTCGGGCGTTTGATAGATACGCCAAGTCCCGACATTTTCATAACCGGAACTTTCTTCTCCTCTTTTCCTTGTGCCAGCAGTATGGCGGTGGGAGTGGTGTGGTGAACGGTGTTTGTCGTTGTGGCAGCGGTATTTGTAACGGGTGTGGTTGCCGGAGCAGCCTGTGGTCTGATGTTGGCTTGCGGCTGGGGTGCAACAGGGGCGGCCTGTGATTGCTGTGCAGGGGCAGGCTGCGTAAATATGGGTTTTATAGCTTGCTTAGGGCCATGCCCACTAACTGCGTCGTCCCCCTCGGCGGTGATTTGGGCTACTTGTATTAGGGTCAGCTCTACAGCAGCCGTTTGTTCTTACTGGCGCGATAGTTCAGGTCGCAGTCGTTGCACAGTTTCATGGCGCGGTAGAGAAAAGGCAGCGGACATTTTTGGGCCTGCGCTTGGTAGCGTTGGCGAATGCTTGCGCCTACTTCAAGCAGAGGCAGGGTAGCGGGATCTTGCTCACCAGCAGGTCGCGGAAGTGCGAGGATAGGCCGGTGATGAAATGGCTGCCGTCAAATCCTTTGTTCAATACGTCGTTCAGCAGCAACAGGGCATCGCAGACTTTGTTCTCAAGAAAGTGGTCGGTCAGTCTGAAGTAGTACTCGTAATCCAGTACATTCAGGTTTTCGATTACGCTTTGGTAAGTGATATTCCCTCCGGTAAAGCTCACTACTTGGTCGAATATGGATAAAGCGTCGCGCATACCGCCGTCAGCTTTCAGGGCAATGATGTTCAAGGCTTCCGGTTCGGCGGTGATTCCTTCTTTGGAGCTACGTAGGCCAGATGTGCCACTGTATCTTCCAGCTAATGCGGTTGAAATCGTATATCTGGCAGCGTGACAGGATCGTTGGCAATATCTTATGCTTCTCGGTGGTGGCAAGGATGAATATGGCATGGCGTGGCGGCTCTTCCAATGTTTTCAGGAAAGCATTGAAAGCAGAAGCTGATAGCATGTGCACCTCGTCGATGATGTAAACTTTGTATTTGCCTATTTGGGGCGGAATACGTACCTGCTCCACCAGCTGTCGGATGTCGTCCACCGAGTTGTTGGATGCGGCGTCCAGTTCATGGATGTTGTATGAGCGCTGTTCATTGAAGGCGGTGCACGATTCACATTGGTTACAGGCCTCCCCTTCTGCCGTAGGGTTCATGCAGTTGATGGTTTTGGCAAAGATGCGTGCACAGGTGGTTTTCCCAACGCCGCGCGGACCGCAGAAAAGATAGGCATGCGCCAGTTTGCCTGTGGCGATGGCATTTTTCAGGGTGGTGGTCAGGGCGTGTTGTCCCACTACTGACTCAAAGGTTGAGGCCGGTATTTTCGTGCCGATACAATATAGTTCTCCATATTCAGGGTGTTCTTATTCACTTATATAGGATGTAAAGACGCTACTGCTTGTCTTAGTATTTGTGCAAATGTACGCAAAAAAAAGAAATTTTTCAGTTATTCCTCTTATCTTTGTGCTCAAAGAAACAATAACTGAATTACATGGATAAGCTTGCTTCCCTTTGGTTGTTTGTCCGCAGACGTAAATATCTCATAACGTTTGTGCTATTTGTCGTGCTTGTAGGTTTTTTGGACGAAAACAGCATTGTGCGCCGTCTTGCTTATTATCGTGAGGAGACGCGTTTGCGCGGAGAGATAGACAGATATCGTGCGGAGTATGAGGAGAATACCCGCCGTCTGAATGAACTTGCGGTCGATTCCGGTGCGATTGAACAGATAGCTCGCGAGAAGTATCTGATGAAGAAGCCCAATGAAGATATTTATGTATTTCAAGAAGACATAGAAGAATGAAACAACTGATACCTGCCCTTTTCGCAGTAGGAGCTGTAATGCTCCTGATAGGTGCGGCGGTCTATGTGACCGGCTGGCCGCTTTCGCCTTATATATATACAATAGGTGCGACATTTGTCGCTTTGGCGCAAATCAATTCTCCCTCAAGCATAAGACTCCCACTATCAAGCGTCTGCGTCGCCAGCAGATATTCGGAGCATTGCTATTGGTGCTTACCGGAGCTTTCATGTTTTTCACGCATGGTAACGAGTGGATTGTTTCATTGACGATTGCTGCTATTCTCGAACTTTATACCTCGGTGCGTATTCCGCAGGAAGAAGCGAAAGAGTAGGGTTCCGTAGTGGCTGATTGCACAAAAAAGGTGGTTAAAATTTCATCTGTCTGAATAACACAGATGAAAAAATGAAAAGAGCACCAAAAAAAGCGGTTTCTTCTGCGTTTTTTCCTTTTCGCAAAAGTTGCTTTTTTTGATGCTGCAAAGATAGGGACAATTCAAAAATATTAAGTTATCCAAATAAACCAAACGTTTTACCCGTTGTTTAATATGCTGAAAAACAGTCTATTCTATTTTATGCTCTTTTATCTTTTTTCTCAGTTCTGTGGGGTTGCACCCGAAATTGCTTTTACAATATTTATTGAAGCTTGCGGCTGAGGAGAAGCCGAATTCATGCACAATTTCCTTGATGGAAACTGAA
>ENA-OQLB01000545-OQLB01000545.1-human-gut-metagenome-genome-assembly--contig:-NODE-545-length-20719-cov-1.824446_pt1 | contig 20719 bp, 32 predicted proteins | sample MGYA00242656_ERZ504813 | MGnify/ENA primary metagenome ERZ504813 (study PRJEB26092, sample SAMD00036388) | human gut metagenome | host: Homo sapiens | study: EMG produced TPA metagenomics assembly of... | reverse complement strand
TACAATATCCACGATCACTTCTGACAGTCCGACGATCGGTGCAAGTTCAATGGAACCATTTAACTTAATGATCTCTACAGTCTGATGCTTCGTGTTATAGAATAATCTTTTGCAATATTCGGATATTTTGTTGCTACCCGGATCAGTTCATGATGCTGCAGAAGTGGTGCGGCATCTTTGTATCCGCATACACACATCTTACATTTTCCATATCCAAGATCCAGTACTTCATGTACCTTACGTCCTTCTTCCAGGATTGTATCTTTTCCAACGACTCCGATATCCGCTGCGCCATATTCTACATATGTCGGAACATCCGGTCCTTTTGCAAGAAAGAAACGGAGTTCAATTCTTCATTGGTGAAAATCAGCTTCCTGGAATCTTTATCTTTCATCTCTTCACAGGTAATCCCGATTTTCTCAAATAATTCTAATGTCTGTTTTGCCAGACGTCCTTTCCCCAGGGCAAATGTCAGGTATCTCATAATGTCTAACTCCTATCTGTACTATTCACGATCTTCTGCTCTCCGGTAACGAGATTGACCATCGTTACTTCTCCGGTCTCCTCGATATATACCAGACTTCCGGCATAATAATCATTTCCGTAACGGATATAATCTTCCAATCCACTGTTTTCATCCTTCTTCAGAAGTTCTGCATTCTTGGCTTTTCTACGGAAATCCTTCGCAAGGCGGATTGCTTCAAGCTGTCTTCCTTCCGCATATATGATGATCGTATTCTTTCTTGGATATACGATGCGGATCTTCTGACGGGTCAGTGCACTCACCAGTTCATCAATTACAATCGCAAAACCGATAGATGGTGATTTCTTACCGAACTTTTCAATCAGATGGTCATAACGTCCACCCTTTACAACTGCATCCCCGGTTCCGTAAGTATAACCACGGAACACGATTCCTGTATAGTATCCATAGGTTCCTGTCATGCTCAGGTCAAAAGTGACAAATTTTTCCACTCCGTAATAGCGCAGGATGTGGTATATCTTCTCCAGGCGTCTGATTGCCATCACACCTTTGGAGTTCGGCGCAAGGTTTTCCGCTTTTTCCAGGATATCAATTCCTCCGATCAGTTCATTCAATGCTGAAAATGCTTCTTTGGAGCTTCTCTTTGCCTGAATACTGTCCAGAAATTCTTCTACACCGAAGTAATTGCGGTTACCGATCAGTTCTCTTACTCTTTCTTCCGCCTCTTCATCCAGACTTGCGTCTTCGATCAGACTCTGGAAGAAATCAACATTACCGACACAGAGCTGGAATTCTTTCAGCCCGATCGTCAACATAGATTCAATCACCAGAGCAAGCATCTCTGCATCTGCCTCTATCGAATCATCCCCGACAAATTCTGCTCCCATCTGCGTCGTCTCTCTTAAGCGTCCCTGATAACTGGAATGGTTCACAAATGTATTGCCTGTATAACACAGACGGATCGGAAGATTTCATCTTTAAATAAAGTTGCCGATGCTCTTGCAATAGACGGGGTAATATCGGGTCTTAAGACAAGTGTATTGCCATCTTTGTCAAAAAATTTATACAGATCGTTGGCCGGTGTCGTTCCAATCTCCTCGCGGAACACATCAAAATATTCAATCGTCGGAGTCTGGATATCATGATATCCATATAAATGAAATACTTTTTTCAATCTGCTTTCCAACGCAAGTTTTTTTCCACATTCTACGTTGTATATATCCCGTACTCCTTCCGGAGTGTGTAATTTTTTCTTCATATGTCCTCCAGGTAGTAATATTTTTCTTCCAGCACTTTAGTGTGCTACCATGTTAAAAAATCACTTTGCATTATACGCAGTTTCATCCGTTTTGTCAAGTTCATCACGAAGTTCCAGATCGAGATTCAAGGCATCCAGGTATGGAACATAACATCCATGGAAGAATTTCATAAAAAACCGTTCGTCCAGTTCATCAAAACGGAAGCTTTTTCTTCCTCCGTTCTGTGCACGCATCCAGAACCTGTACAGTTCCTCAAAACGCATATAATATAAGATATTTCTAGATGAATAATAAATCAGGACAAATGCAACCCCCTGCTGCTTTTCAAAATTCTTCATAAATTCCACCTGATGTTCATGAATATTCTGAAGCGGAAATGTCTCTGCCACACATTCCTTCGCATCAAAACACACCGGAATCCCCTGCACTGCACCGATATAATCGATCGTACTGCGCTGATCAAAATAAGCCAGCGTGATCTGTCTGTGTTCTTTATCCATACGTACCGGCGTGATCGGGGTCGGGATCTTCTGCATAAGTGCCAGATTCTTTTCCAGATACCACTCATTGGTACGATTCACCATATCTTCTAATGTAGAACCTCTGAGGCCTCTTGAGTTCCATGTTCCCATGCCGTCTCCTTTATCAGTTTCCAGAATGTCTCCGGAACTTTTGCGTAAAATGTCTTTTCAGAAAGATTCTCCAGTTCTTTTTTCATACCGGGCATTGTAAGCTGATAGGCATGCAATACCTGGTCTTTAATCTTCCATTCTTTTTTATAACGGTCATTCCATTTCTTAGAACCGTATTTATAATCTCCGAGAAGCGGATGTCCGGTGCCTGCCAGATGTGCACGAATCTGATGGGTACGTCCAGTGATCAGATGTACTTTCAGAAGCGTCATCTCCTGATTCCATGCGATTGGAAGATATTCCGTCTCGATCGGCAGGCCATTCGCCTCTTTTGAAGAAGTTCCATTTGAAAACTGACGCGGTTCGTCTTCTCATCTTTCACAAGATATCCACTGATATGTGCCGGTTCCGTGATCCTGCCTTTTACGATACAGAGATAATACTTTTTCAGCGTACGTTCTTTGAATAATTCTCCCATTTGCTGCAGGCCTGCAAGACTCTTTCCCGCAACGATCAACCCGCTGGTATTCCGGTCAAGACGGTTGCAGATGGACGGGCGGAAAGTCTGAAGATTCTCCTTTGTCAGCTGTCCGGATTCCAAAAGATATGCTGTCACATTCTCTACCACTGATACATCTGTCTCCTTCGCTTTCTGCGACAACATCCCCGACGGCTTGTTAATAAATATCACATTCTGATCTTCATAGATCACATCCAGCTTTACCGTATTCTTTATGTTTTCTTCTACTGTCTTTCCCGCCGCCTGGAATTTGGCAATTGTATCATCCGCCAGGAACAGTTTCACACTATCTCCCTTTCTCAGATGTTCATTTCCGGTCGCTTTCTTTCCGTTCAGCACAATATTCTTTTTACGCAGCATTTTATAAATAAAGCTTCCAGGCGCTTCACTCAAATATTTGCGCAACAGCTTATCCAGGCGCTGTCCTGCCTCATTGTCATGAATGATCAGTTCTTTCATATACTTTTCTAACTCCCGCTAATCTTCTACATGGAAATGTTTAAGATAATCTTCCGGATCTTTTTTTCTCTCCGTAAAGATTCTTTCTGTTCTACTTCTGCCATATTATTCATGCCCTCCGCACGCGCTAAAAATGCAGTATAATCATGGAAAATCTTCACCGTCATCTTATCATAATGATTGTCTTTCAAAATGTCTTTGATATGACGGGCAAGTGCTGTCTCATCGGTCTTCGGATTGCTGGCATATCCGCAGACAATGTGTCCGGATACTACCACAGCATCCAGCGGCATGATCTTCTGTGAACTGGTAATGATCATATCATATGCCTTCAGTATCAGAGGTGCTTTTTCCTCCAGTTCCTGATATTTTGCTTCTTCGATACTCTCGTAAGGTGCCATTGTGATAAATTCAACCAGCATCTTTGCTGCCGGAAGGCATCCGACTACCGCTACAACGGTAAGCAGATTCAGTCTGGATCCGGTCTGAATATATCCGGTTACAAAGATTGCGATCACAATTGCAAATTCTACGACCGCTCCCAGAAGATATTTCTGTTTTCTTGCCTTTACATATCCCGGCTGTCCTTTTTCTGTTCTCATATTGTCTGTCCTTTTTGTTTTCTATTTATAATTTTTCTGTAATCGTCTTTTTCTATCATGAAAAAACATTTTCCCAAGCTCATAGACATTCCGTATATGCCTTTATCTATCCGCATGGTTGATCTTCATCATCCCCCATACAAGCAGGCGATCCGGAAGGATCTTGGAAAGGATTCTGGAACCTTTCATTGCTGCTCCATATACCGAAACGCGTCTTCCACGCACACTGTCTGTAAGTGCCTGTGTCACCACCGCTTCCGGTTCGGCACAGAGTGCTTCTTTTTCACTTGCCGCAAGCGTACCGGCCCGGTCAAAGAATTCTGTACGTACCGTCCCGGACACACTGCCGTTACCAGGATTCCCCGTTTCTTCAATTCTGCTGCCAGTCCCTGTGAAAAACGCAGTACATATGCTTTGGAAGCCGCATATACACAGAATCCCGGCTGTGCACAGAACGAAGCTGCCGAAGCCAGATTGACAATCCGGCTGCCTTTCGACAGATATGGCAGGCAGATTCCTGTCATTCTGGTGAGTGCTGTACAATTCAGATCAACCATGCCGCACTGTTCTTTCAGATCAATGTCACTGACGTTACCGATCTTTCCATATCCTGCCGCATTTACAAGCATCCTTACATCTGCCTGCCGGCGATCCAGTTCTCTTTGCAGTTTTTCGAAATATAGTCTCTCTGCATATCCCCGTCGAAGATCCTGACCGGGATCTTTACCTGTTCCTTCAGACTTTTCAGACGGTCTGTCCGTCTTGCCACTACCCATAATTCATCCAGGTTCTTATACAGCTGCGGGATCTGAAGCGCAAATTCCCTGCCCATTCCCGACGATGCTCCTGTAACGATCGCTATTTTCAACTTTAACACCTCTCTACATCCATCCGGCTGCCGGTTTTCATCATTTCCCCTTTATGCTATTTTTCTTGCTGTTATTTCTTCTTATGCACATTCCGAATCGATTTCTTTTTCTGTCTGCTTCTATCCGTTCCTGTATTCTGTCTGCTGTTCTGTCTGTCACTTTGCACAGTATTTCTTCTGGAATGCTCGTTTTTGTTTTTCCTACGGTCATTCTGTCCCGGTTTTCCGGAAGACTTCTGATTCTGCGTTTTCTGTCCCGGTACTTTCTGCTGTGATCTGCCTTCGAATTTTCTCGGGCGTATCAGACAGTTGTTTATCAAATCCTACCAGTCCATGCGGTGTGCCTTCTTCAGAGCCTCCATGACCAGATCATAATTCTTCGGATCCCGGTACTGGATCAGAGCTCTCTGCATTGCCTTTTCATGCGGATTCTTCGGCACATAGACCGGCTGCATCGTTCTTGGATCCACGCCTGTATAATACATACACGTCGAGATCGTTGACGGTGTCGGATAGAAATCCTGTACCTGTTCCGGCATATATCCAAGATCCCGGATATGCTCTGCAAGTTCTACCGCATCTTTCATTCTGGATCCCGGATGCGAAGACATCAGATACGGCACAAGATACTGATCTTTGTGGATTTTCTGATTCATCTTATTGTACTTTTTCACAAATTCCTGATATACACTGTTCTCTGGTTTTCCCATCAGTGTAAGAACATCATCCGATACATGCTCCGGTGCAACCTTTAACTGTCCGCTTACATGATAACGGCAGAGTTCCTCCAGAAATGCATCACTTTTATCCGCAACAACATAATCGAACCGAATTCCCGAACGGATGAATACCTTCTTCACTTTTGGAATGTCACGCAGTTCTTTCAGAAGTTTGATATAGTCTCTGTGATCTACTTTCAGATTCGGACACGGCTTCGGGAAGAGGCACTGGCGGTTCTACACACGCCACGTGTAAGCTGTTTTTCGCAGGATGGCTGGCGGAAGTTCGCCGTCGGACCTCCTACGTCGTGGATATAGCCTTTGAAGTCCTTTTCCTGCGTAATCATCTTCGCCTCATCTAACAGCGACTCGTGGCTTCTCACCTGCATGATCCTTCCCTGATGGAAGGTAAGTGCACAGAAGTTGCAGCCGCCAAAGCAGCCACGGTTGCTGATCAGACTGAACTTGACCTCTGAGATTGCAGGTACGCCGCCGTCCTTCTCATAAGAGATGTAGGTACGCATATACGGCAGTCCGTAGACATCGTCCATTTCTCCTTTTCGAAAGCGGAAGTGCCGGTGGATTCTGTACTACATACAGATGAGCATTATATGGCTCTACCAGCCTTTTCCCGGCAAATGGATCGGTATTGCAGTACTGTGTATAAAGCTTCTTGCATACTCCAGCTTATCCTGCTTCATATCTTCGTATCCCGGAAGAATCTCCGCATCATAGACACTGTCCAGACTCTTCGTCTTATAAACCGTTCCAGCGATAAATGTGATATCACTGACCGCAATACCGCTGTCCAGAGCTTCTGCGATCTCAATGATCGAATGTTCTCCCATTCCATAAGATATCAGATCTGCACCGGAATCCAGTAAGATCGAACGTTTTAATTTGTCTGACCAGTAATCATAATGTGCCAGTCGTCTGAGACTTGCTCGATCCCTCCAAGGATGATCGGTGTCTTCTTATATACCTGACGAATCAGGTTACTGTATACAACCGCTGCGTAATCCGGACGCTTTCCCATCACGCCTCCCGGCGTATAAGCATCCGTTCTGCGATGCTTTTTCGACACGGAATAATGATTCACCATCGAATCCATATTTCCCGCAGAAACAAGGAATCCCAGTCTCGGTTCTCCAAGGATCGTAATGCTGTTCTTATCTTTCCAGTCCGGCTGCGCAATGATACCGACTTTAAATCCATGCGCTTCCAGAAGTCTCGTAATGATCGCATGTCCGAAAGACGGATGGTCTACATAAGCATCTCCGGAAATATAGACAAAATCCAGCTGTTCCCATCCCCGTTCTTCCATATCCTTTTTGCAAATCGGTAAAAATTTATTTTCTGACATTCTCTATCTCCTCTTCTGTCAGCAGCCGGTATTCTCCGGGCTTCAGATTTTCATCCAGGCACAGGTTCCCATGCGTTCTCGCTTCAGATAAGTAACTTCTTTACCCACTGCAAGGAACATCCTCTTCACCTGATGGAACTTTCCTTCATGGATCGTAAGGCGGATCTCAGATTCTTCCGCGCTCTTCATAATGTCAAGTTTTGCAGGTCTTGTCATCTCTTCTTCCTCTGCGCCGATATTGATTCCTTCTGCGAACCGCTTTACATCCTCTTCTGTAACCATTCCATCTATTTTGCATAATAGACTTTATCCACATGCTTTTTCGGTGTCAGCAGACGGTGTGCCAGATCTCCATCATTCGTGATCAGAAGTAATCCTTCCGTATCTTTGTCCAATCGTCCGACCGGGAAAAGATCCTTTCGTTTCTTCTCTTTGATCAGATCGATCACCGTAGTATCTCTCCGGTCTTCAGTTGCCGATACCACGCCGGCCGGTTTATTCAGCATATAATATTCATACGATACATAAGATATGTTCCGGCCACAGATCGTCACTTCATCACTGGTCTCATCAATCTTTGTATCTGCTGCTTTTACCACTGTTCCGTTAACTGCTGCTTTTCCCTGACGGATCTGTTTTTTTACCTCCTGGCGGTTCCCACACCCATCTCTGCCAGATATTTATCCAGACGCATCATCTTAACACAGCCTCCATCCCGGCAGATATTTGTTCTTCAATGTACCATTGGATACCTTCCCCCATCCAAGCGGGAACCCATCCACACATACAAGATACCAGCCTTTTGCTTTCTCTCCGTCAGATCGTCCACATCCAGTGTCTCCCCTTTCAGGTATCGTCTGACTCGTTCATCTTCACACGGGAGATCAATGATCTGTGCATATTCGTCTTTCTTCAGACACATAGCAAATGCCTGGCTTGGTTCAAAACGGTTCTTCTTCAGTTCTCCAAGCAGCAGTCCAGTTCTTAAGAAACGGATTCCTCTCACATCCGGAAGTCCCTCCGGCATATAGTAAATGCGCTCACCATGGATATCCAGTCTGGAACCGTCCAGTTTCCAGGTTACCTGCTTCATAAACTCTTCCAGGTCGGCCGGAATCTTTCCCGCCTTCTTTTTTGTTTTCAGTTCTTTTGCAGGCAGTGGTTCACCCTTTTGCAGAAGGGCTACATAATGGCCTTCTCCTTTCATCTTATGTGGGAAAATGCGGACTGTCTTTTTCAGTTCTTCGTCTTTTTCCTCTGTCACTTCCGGTATTCCCGGACAGAATCCCTCATAACTTTCCATCGGAAGCACATGGAATTCAGGATATTCTTTCTTCAGATGTTCAATGATACGCTCATTTTCACCCGGATCAAATGTACACGTCGAATATAGCATAAGGCCACCCGGCTTTAACATTCTTGCTGCCTGCAGAATGATATTCCGCTGCAGATTGCTGAAGAATTCCGGACCATGTTCCTCCCATGCTTTTACCATCTTTTTATCTTTCCGGAACATTCCCTCTCCGGAACACGGTGCATCGATCAGGATCTTGTCAAAATATTCCGTAAAATAATTCTCCAGACGTCCCGGTTCCTCACTCAATACAAGGACGTTCCCGATTCCGAACACCTCTATATTCTTAAGCAGGCCCTTTGCCCTTGAGCTGCTGATATCGTTAGCGATCAGCACTCCCTCTCCTTGTAATTTTGCTCCTAATTCCGTTGCTTTTCCTCCCGGAGCTGCACATACATCCAGAACCTTGTCTCCCGGTTCTACCGGAAGGCGGTTCGCAGGTGTCATGGCACTTGGCTCCTGAAGATAATAAAGGCCGGCAAAATAGTACGGATGCTTTGCAGGAGACACTTTGTCCCCGTCATAATAGAAACCATTTTCGATCCATGGAATTTTTTTTAATCTCAAACGGACATATCTTTTCAAATTCTTCCACAGATATCTTACCTGTATTTACACGCATGCCATAGTATCTTGGTTCTTTATAGCAGGCAATATAGTCATCGAACTCTTCTTGCAGAAGTGCCCGCATCTTCTCCTCAAATGCTGCTGGCAGTTCCATATATTTATCCTCCGTCATCTTTTTTCTTGTTCTGACTGTCTTACTGTCGTCATTATGAATGTTGTTTATTATTTCCTGTTATTTGCAGTTCTTAAGTACCAGTTTCAGGAATTCCCAGCTTCTCTGCGTAGATGCAATATCCAGACGTTCATTATATGAATGAATATCCAGAACATCCGGTCCGCAAGATACACAATCCAGATCCGGCCGTTTCCAAGAAAGATTCCGCACTCCAGTCCGCCATGGATAATGCATATCTCCGGTTCTTTTCCGTAGATTTCTTTATATGCTTCTATCATGACCGGACGGAGCTCTGACTTTGGTTTGTATTGCCATGCCTGATATGCACTGGAAATTGTTCCTGTTCCTCCGAACGCTTTTGTCACAGCATCGACTTCTTCCAATACCTGCTGCTTTCTGCTGTCCACGGCGCTTCTGATCAGGAAAGCAGCTTCCACACCGTTTTCTTTCATAGATACAACACCAAGATTTAAGGAAGTTTCTGTTGCGCCGGCAACCTTACGGCTGTATTCTTTTAATCCATTTGGACTCGCCTTCAGATACCCTACTACTTTTTGCGTAGTATCTTTTGAGAACACTACTGTATCTGTATTTTTTTTCTGTTTCTGTTTTTACTGTCAGACCAGGTTCTTCTCCCATGAATTCCGCATTCCATATATCCTCCATATTCCGGATCATGGCCAGTATCTGTTCGGTATCTTCCGGTGCTGCTACGAGAGATGCATGTGCTTCCATTGCGATTACGTTGTCTTTAGAGCCGCCGTAAATCTCACTTAAGCGGTAACTCTTTTCTTCTGCAATGTGATACAACAGACGTGCCATCATCTTATTTGCATTGCCACGCTGTCTGTGGATTTCTTCTCCGGAATGTCCTCCAAGAAGTCCCTGGATGGTAATCTTGATCTCATCACCGGATGCCGTCTCTTTTTCTACCGGAATCAGTCCCTGATAGCGGACTCCGCCCGCACATCCAACCGTCAGGGTCTTCTCTTCTTCTGAATCCAGATTGATGAGTTTTTTCCCTTTTAGTACAGTCAGGTCGATAGCTTCCGCACCTTCCATTCCAAGTTCTTCGTCCACGGTAAATACTGCCTCAATTGGCGGATGTGGAATCTCTCTGCTATCCAGCAGTGCAAGTGCCATTGCGACAGCAACTCCGTCATCTCCCCAAGAGTGGTATCTTTGCCTTTAAAAATCCATCTTCCACATACAATTCCAATCCGTCATTTTCAAAATCATGTGTGGATTCCGATGTCTTTTCACATACCATATCCATATGCCCCTGCAAGATTACAGGTTCGCTTTCCTCATATCCGGGTGTTCCTGGCTGAAATATGATTACATTATTCACTTCGTCCTGAATCACTTTCAAGTCTCTTTCTTTTGCAAATGCGACCAGATAATCACTGATGCGCTTTGTATCGCGGCTTCCTCTCGGGATTGCACTTATTTCTTCAAAAAAGCGAAAGACTTCTTTCGGTTCTAATTCATTTAATACTGCCATTTTCCTACATTCCTCCTATGTTACACTGATATCTATTATCTAACAGTCTTCATAAAAAATCAACCTTATCCATACAATGAATTAACAAGGTTCTCCGGGTGATCACATGTCCAGACATCCTGCCCTTACCATTCCGATATTGATTCTGTTTTTTAGCATGCTGTCATTTCCGCAGACAGTCTTTACCGGTGCCAGTTACGGACTTGTTCTGTGGTTCCGGCATGTCCTTCCCACATTGCTTCCTTATATGATACTGATCAATGTTCTGATCTGCACACCTGCACTTCACTGGATCTGCTGTATCACATCCACTTTTTTATGTCCGCTTCTCGGCACCTCTTATTATGGCACATTCGCAGTACTCACCGGATTCTTATGTGGATATCCGATGGGTGCGAAGACCACCTCTGATCTTCTGAATGTCAATAAAATCTCGCGTTCGGAAGCCTCTTACCTTTTATCTTTCTGCAACAATACAAGCCCCGCTTTTATCTTAAGCTATGTAGTGGCCCAAAATATGAAGGAACGTAATCTTTGCATTCCTTTTTTCCTGATTCTTACATTTACACCGCTTATGTTGAGTTTTATCTTCCGCCTCTTCTACCGCCTGCCAGAATCCTCTTGTTCCTTTCCACAGGTAACACCCGGTTCTTTCTCCAATCCATCTGAAAGTATCTCTGACAGCTTTCTTGACCGTTGTATCTTGAATGCATTCGAATCTGTCACAAAAGTCGGAGGATATATGATGATGTTCTCTGTCCTGATACAACTGCTTGCTTCGGTTCTTCCAAACACTATCTTTTCGCTTCTTCTGTATTCCAGTCTGGAGATCAGCACCGGAATCAGACTGCTCTTTTCATCTGCGTTATATACAACTGAGAAGATTATCCTCTGCGCTTTCCTGACCTCTTTCGGCGGATGGTGTTGCATCGCCCAAACATATTCTATGATCTCCAGCAGCCAATTACCGATTCTTCCCTATATAACAGCAAAACTGGTCACCGCATTGGTAACCAGTCTTCTTATCTCCGCTTACATATATGCTATTTGATTGTATCTTAATCCAATGTATCGTCTTCCTGAATATCATAATCAGAGATCGGCATATCATCCGGATATGAATTTCCATCATCCAGATAATCATCCTGTCCGTACGTATCCTGCTCATAAGTATCCTGCGGATATTCTTCTGCCGGATATTGATCCTGCGGATACTCCTGCTGTACATTCTGTTCTGTCTCCGGCGGAACATCAAGCTCTGCTCTGTTGTTACGTACCATGTCGTAACATTCCTGAAGAGAATTTACAAGACTGTCATACTTCGATGTATATGTATCCAGTGTGCGTCCGATCGCACTCTCCGCCTGAGAAAGGAGATCATCTGTATAATGAATGGCTCCGACACGGATCTGGTTTGCATCGTTCGTTGCATTGTCCAGTATCTGCTGTGCCTGTGCAGTTGCTGCGGTTACGATCTCGTTTGCCTGTGCATATGCCTGCTGCATAATCTCATGCTCACTTACCAGCTCATTTGTCTGAATCTGTGCTTCCTGGATCATGCCGTCTGCTTTTGCCTGTGCATCAGCCAGAATCGCATCCTTGTTCGCAATGATCTTCTGGTAACGCTTGATCTCATCCGGTGTTTTCATACGAAGCTCTCTTAACAGTTCGTCCATCTGATCTTTATTTACAATTATTTTTGTTGTCGACAACGGCTGGAATTTACAGCTGTCGATATACTCTTCAATTTCCTCTATGATCTGCTCAATACGGCTGCTCATAATATTTACACTCTCCTTCTATGTTTCATTTTCTCCCAGACTTTCTGCTCTATGTATTCCGGCACAAATTGGATATATCTCCTCCGAAGGCCGCTACTTCTTTCACTGTAGTAGAGCTTAAATATGAATACTGCAGATTCGTTGTCAGAAAAACTGTCTCAACATCCGACGCAAGCTTATGATTTGTCTGCGCCATCTGTAACTCATATTCAAAATCGGTGATTGCCCGCAGTCCCCTTATTACAACCTTCGCATCCAGCTTATGGGCAAAATCCACCAGCAGTCCTTCAAATGGAATAATCTTAACATTTGCTATGTCTTTCGTTACTTCCTCTAACATTTTAACACGTTCTTCTACGGAAAACAACGGGGTTTTTGCTTTATTATTCAACACTCCGACTGTCAGTTCATCCACCATTCCGGCAGATCTTCTGATGATATCCAAATGTCCGTATGTAACCGGGTCAAAGCTTCCCGGATAGATTCCAGTTAACATATTTCTTTCCTTCCCGCAGGTTCCAAAAATACATGCTTGTTTGTTTTATATTCTTTTTCTTTGATGATGTGATATCCGAGATCTTCCGCGTAATCAAATTCTGTCTCTTTGGAAGCTTCTACAATGATGATTCCTTCCTCTGACAAAAGCGATGATTCCGCAAGATAAGTCAGTCACGCTTTTTTCTAATTCATGATTATACGGTGGATCCATAAATATATAATCGAACTGCTTTTCTCCCTCTAATTTATAGAGAGCTGTCATCACATCCATCTGCATGGTCATCCCTTTTCTTTCAAAATGTGTCTTCTGAAGGTTCTCTTTGACACATGCCATAGCTTTTGGATTTTTCTCTACAAATACAGATTCCATTGCTCCCCTGCTCAGAGCTTCAATCCCGATTCCGCCGCTTCCGGCAAACAGATCCAGAAAGATGCTGTCATATAAATATGGAGCGATCATATTAAACAATGTCTCCTTGATCCTGTCTGTCGTCGGTCTGGTATCCATGCCTTCTAACGTCTTTAACTGTGTTCTTCTTGCACTTCCGGCAATGACTCTCATATTCTATCCCCTCTCTTTCCTGTCTGTTCCAAGCTTTCTGTAACGGTTCATACAGGCATAAATCTCCTGTATACGCGGTCTTGCAAGATTGCCCGGTACAATGTTTCCTTCACACATTCCGGCAGGTCCCCTTTTATCCAACAGCTTCTCCGCCTGTTCCACAGCCTGTCCAAGCGTCTTCTTTCCATCAAATATCTCCTCTTCCAGAAAGCGCACAATCTGCCCCAGCGTATTCAACTGTTCACTGTCCACGAGCTGTTCCACATACCGCAGATCGATCGTCTCATGACCGATCATGATTGCATCACGCCCCATTGTTTTCAATTTTACTCTGCCTTTCTGTCGAATACCCGGATTTCTGCGTACTTTCCGGTCATAGGATGGCTCTTTTGGCTTTTCTTCCGGGAACTTCAATGCCGGATAGTCTGCAGCTGCTTTTTTTGCAAATTCCGTAATTTCTTTCGGAACATACTTATCCATCTGAACGATCTGATCCGCAATCTGGAAATAGGATCCGGAACTTCCCGCTACCAGCACGGTCGATATTCCATATTCCCGATAAAGCTCCCTCACTCGCTCAATAAATGGTGTGATCGGCTCCATATCACGGTGGATCACCTGCTGCATCAGTTCATCCCTGACCATAAAGTTCGTTGCACTCGTATCTTCATCAATCAGGAACACCTGTGTTCCCGCTTCCATGCTTTCTATGACATTTGCCGCCTGTGATGTACTTCCGCTCGCATCTTCTGTATCGAACGCATAAGTATCTTTTCCATTTGGCAGATCATTGATAAACATGGAAATATCTGTATGCCGGATACTTCTTCCGTCTTCCGCACGGATCTTCATTGCCGTATCATCCGTGACCACATATTCTCTTCCGTCTCCCGCAACATGTGGATATACACCACTTTCTAATGCTTTCAAAAGTGTAGATTTGCCATGGTAGCCGCCACCTACGATCAAGGTAACCCCCTTTCGGATCCCCATTCCGGTAAGCATACCTTTATATGGAAGCTTCATAGTAATTCTCATAGAATCCGGTGAAGCAAACGGTACCGCATCCTTCATCGGTCTCTGGGAAACCCCCGATTCTCTCGGAAGTATAGATCCGTCAGCAACAAATGCGACCAGTCCTTCTTTTTTCAACTGTTCACGGATATATTCCTGATCCACGGAAAGTTCTACTGCCTGCTTTACTGCATTGCGGTCCATATTTTTATAATATAATGCTTTTTCCACACATGCCGGGAGATATTGATAAAGAATTTTAACCAGCTCTCCTGCCTGTATCGTACGTCCTCTTGCCGGAAATCCGACTTCAAAGCGGACAGTCACATCCCCTGTCTTTTCATCTATCTCACACGCCGTACGTTCCAGCACTTCCTGACCACATCTCGTCACCTGAATAATTCCGCTTTTTCCGGAACCATGTGCCTGAAACGAATGCCGTTCCAGCTGCTTTGCAAAATTTCGCAGCAGATAATCTGCCACCGCCGTCTTTTTATGTTTGCTGTCATATAGTTCTTTCGGAATCCGTACTGCTCTTCCGGCCACCTGTATATGTAACCTGGACGGTGCTGCAAACGGATCTCCCTGTACATGATCAATTCCCAGTATATATGTTCCAAACTGGTATACGCCTCTTGTATCCTTATATGCCGGATATCCCCTGTGATCAATGCGTTCCAATATCTGTTTTAAATCTTCTGATGTCTTCATATTTTTGTAACTGCTACTATTCCTTTTTATTTTCTTCTCTTTCTTTTAGAAGTCTGCTTTTGCATTTTTTCTGCACTCTACAGATCCACAATCCTTGCTCTGTGATGAATCGCCGGAAGATATTTCTGAAGCAGATCTTTTGTCTTGAATTTCAAATGGCTGGTATTGATCCCCGGATTGCATCCGAACATTCTGCCTCTGCAACTTCCTTATCTATGATCACCTGCACATAATCATCTTCATCCGTCAGAAGTCCCGCAACACTTGCAGATCCCGGTGTTGTACCAAGATGTTCCAGCATCTTCTCCGGTGGTGCGAATGACATATGGGATACGCCCAGCTTCTTACTGAAAGAAGACGTGTCAAACGCTTTATCGGCCGGCATCACCAGCAAGAAGAATGTCGTCTTCTTCTGATTACATAGGAACACATTCTTCCGTATCTCCGTTCCGATCGCCTTGTCTACTTCCGCACATTCTTCCATAGAAGATGCCGGATCATTGTCTACCTGTTCATATGGGATTTTTAATTTTTCCAATGTATCGTAGAATTTACGCTCTAACGGCATTCTCTCGTCTGCCGGTGCTTTTGTCCTTATTTCACTGATATACATAACACTAAACCTCCGTTTCTGATACTTATACTTGTTAACATTATATCGAATCTGCACAGCGATTGCAATTTTTACATTACAAATTTATTTCTTATAAATTTCTGTTTTTTTCATTTTATGCTATACTATAATTGATGTTGTCGGGGGATCTCTGCCTCTGACAACCTTTATATCTAAAAAGTCACAAGGAGAAAAAGTCATGAAATACGTATTAGCCTCAGCTTCTCCCAGACGGCAGGAGCTGCTTACCCAGGCAGGATTTTCTTTTGATGTTATCCCGTCTGCAGTTAATGAAAAGATTACAAAAGATATTCCATCCGATGTCGTGATGGAACTGGCACATCAAAAAGCTCTTGATGTATACGAATCACGGATAAAAGATAATCCTGCATATCAGACAGAAGACTGTATCGTGATCGGTGCCGACACCATTGTATCTTATCGCGGTGAGATTCTCGGAAAACCGGCTGATAACGAGGAAGCCTTTGATATGCTTTCCATGCTCGCGGACCGCACACATCAAGTCTATACCGGAGTCACATTCGCAGGACATATCAGCGGGAAGCAGATCCTACATACATTTTACGAAAAAACGGATGTTACATTTTATCCAGTCACAAAAGAGGATCTTCATACTTATGTTGACAGCGGTGATTCTCTTGACAAAAGCCGGCGCTTACGGCATCCAGGGCGCATTTGCCATCCACGTAAAAGGGATCGAAGGTGATTATAATAATGTAGTCGGCCTTCCGATCGCACGACTCTACCATGAACTTGATTCCATTTTGCCAAAGGAGAAGATACATTATGCATTCTAGCCGGAATAAACAGAAATACGAAAAATCCGCACTCCGTATCTCCATCACAGGAAGTACGATTTTCGTAATCCTGGAGATCGTTATGGCGGTCATCACAAGGTCGCAGGCCGTCCTTCTGGACAGTGTCTATGACGGCGTCGAGATTCTGATGGTATTCGTATCACTTTCACTGGTTCCGCTGATGTACAAGCCGTCCAGCGAAAGCCACCCATTTGGTTACCAGCAGATTGAATCCCTCTTTGTTGTCGTAAAAGGTGCGATCATGATTGCAGTTACCGTCGGGCTGATCATTAACAACATCCAGATCATCTTCCACGGCGGCCAGCATGTCAACTTTTCCATGGTTGCGTATTTTGAAATGAGTGCCACCTTAGTCAGTATTGCTGTAATCTTCCTGCTTCGCAGATGAACAGTAAACTGACTTCACCGATCGTGATCATGGAGATCCAGGAATGGCAGATCGACTCTGTTGCATCATTTGGTATGTGCATCGCATTCTTTCTGCCGCAGATCATAACCGGAGAATGGTTCCAGCCTTTGATTCCTTATCTCGATCCGATACTGGCGATCATCCTGTCCCTTTTTATGCTTCCGGTTCCGATAAAAACGTGATCACGGGACTTCGGGACCTGTTCTTACTCCCTCCGGAGGAAGAAACGGTCCAGGAAATCAAAGATATCGTATCTCCGATCCTTGCTACATACGGGGACACAAAATTATATTATGATATCCTGCGTACCGGACGGAAATTATGGATCAGCGTGTATATCACCATGAACCGTGATATGATTTCTATTTCCAAATTCAAATCTGTGCAGAAAGAGATTATCCAGGCGCTTTCAAAAGAATATCAGGATTTTTATTTTGAACTGCTTCCGGACATTGAATACAACGGGGATACAGAGGTTCCCGAACCCGTTCCCGATGAAGAAGAAGCATAATACGTAAGAGGCTGCCAGCATAATTGCCGGCAGCCTCTTTTTAAAGGTAGTTTTATGAATCAAAATTGTGGTATTGTCTGAATTAGTATTTTGCAGCTGCATCTTCGATAGACGCTCTCATGATCAACATCAACTCATCAATCTGTTTCTTTGTTACGATAAGTGGCGGGATCATACGGTTTACACTGTCTCCGATTGCTGTGATCAGTGCCATTCTGTCAAGCATCCGTGTTTTACCTCTACAGCGATCGGAATATCATATTCGCATCCGACCAGCAGTCCACGTCCTCTTGCTTCTTTCACATGCGGGAGTTTTGCAAGTTCCTGTTTCATGTATTCTCCCATTTCTTTTGCATTTTCACTTAAGTTATTATCAAGAATTTCTGTTACAGATGCAAGACCTGCTGCACATGTTACACAGTGTCCGCCATATGTAGAACCATGTGTTCCTGCCGTAAATTCTTTTGCTACTTTCTCTGTTGCACAGCATGCTGCTAATGGCATTCCGCCTCCGACTGCTTTTGCCATGGACACTGCATCTGGTTTCACGCCATATCCCATGTACGCCATCGGTGCTCCGGTACGTCCCCATCCTGTCTGAACCTCATCAAACAGGAGCAACATATCTTTTTCATCACATAATTTACGAAGTCCTTCAACGAATTCCTGTGTTGCAGGATGCACACCACCTTCACCCTGTACAGGCTCAATCATGATTGCGATCGTATTCTCTGTTACCTTAGATTTGAAATCTTCAAGGTTATTATATTCTGCATAATCGAATCCCGGAAGCATTGGTTTGAATCCCATCTGGATGGCATTGTCCGGCTGTCCTGTTGCAGACATTGCCCCGTATGTTCTTCCGTGGAAACCATGTTTTGCTGTAATGATGTGATATCTTTCCGGTCCAAAGTTATCCACACCGTATTTTCTTGCCATCTTGATCATGCACTCATTGGCTTCTGTTCCGGAGTTCTGATAAAAGATCTTATCCATTCCAATCGTATCACAGATCTTCTTAGCCAGTAATGCCTGTGGAATTGTGTATGGGTAGTTAAATGTATGCATGATATCATCTAACTGATCCTTGATTGCTGCAATGACTTTTGGATTTCTGTTACCACAGCTGTTAACGGCAACTCCACCGTAGAAATCAAGATATGCATTTCCCTCTTCATCATACAGATACATGCCCTCTGCTCTCTCTGCAATGAAATCATATCTTTCATAAGTCTCCACCATATACTTATTGACCATGTCCTTCAACTCTTGTGCTGTAAGTCCCGTATCCTTTAATCTCATAATAAAACTCCTCACTTTCATTCATTTTCGAATTTGTTGAATTATGATCTCGTTCGTTTTCCTATCCTTTTATCACTCTGTCATTAGAACGAAAAAAGGCACCACACCCAAACGGGTATGGCGCCTTTGCCTTTCAACGATTCACAGTATATACCTGTGTTTTTGAAACGTTCAATATGTTTTTTGAAATTTTTTGAAATTTTTTTATTCATTGAACTTTTCCGACATACACAGGTATAAAATAGAGTGTCATACGACACTCTATTTCTGCACATATTAGTTATACTTACGTTTTCTAGCAGCTTCAGATTTCTTTTTGCGTCTTACGCTTGGTTTTTCGTAATGTTCTCTTTTACGAATTTCCTGCTGAATACCAGCCTTTGCACAGTTTCTTTTGAATCTGCGTAAAGCGCTATCTAACGATTCGTTTTCTTTAACGATTACATTTGACATAGTCTCACACCTAACCTCCCTCCAGTCCTATATTGTGCATCATACGACTGTTCGGGTATTTTTATTGCACTACATATGATTATAACATATTTTTTTCTCACGTCAACAACTTCTTCCACTTTGGAAAAAATTGCAAAATTCGCGAATTGACAGTAAAATTTTATGCAAGCTGTCCTTCTAATGCTTCTTTTGCAGCCTTCAGAGCATCCTCTACACCTGCTGGATTCTTACCGCCGGCCTGCGCCATATTCGGACGTCCGCCGCCACCGCCGCCAACTAATTTGGCAACTGCTTTGATCAGGTTACCTGCATGAGCTCCCTGTTTCATAGCTCCGTCTGTAGCGGTAGCCATCAGGCTTACTTTACCATCATTAACAGAAGCAAGCAGGATCACACCTTCGCCCAGCTTCTCTTTTAACTGGTCTCCAAGATCACGAAGGCCGTTCATATCTACACCTTCCAGGCTTGTAGCAAGGAATTTCACACCTTTTACTTCTTCTACCTGGTTCATTACATCACCCATGGCATCTTTTGCAAGTTTGCTCTTCAGGCTCTCTACTTCGCCCTTTAATACCTTATTTTCATTCATCAGATGAGAAACCTTCTCTTCGATGTTTTCCGGTGTTGTTTTCAGTAATTTTGCAGTCTCATGAAGCTTCTTCTCCTGAGCACTGTAGTAATCCAGAAGTCCTTTGGATGTCAGGGCTTCAATACGGCGTACTCCAGCAGCCACACCTGTCTCGGACAGGATCTTAAATGCCATGATGTTTCCTGTATTCTTTACATGTGTACCACCACAGAATTCGATAGAGAAATCACCCATACTTACAACACGTACAATGTCTCCGTATTTTTCTCCGAACAGGGCAGCAGCTCCCGTCTTCTTAGCCTCTTCGATCGGCATATTTTTAATATCTACATCGTATGCTTTTGCAATACTTTCATTGACAAGTTTCTCAACCTGTGTGATCTCATCTTCTGTCATCGCCGAAAAATGTGTAAATCAAAGCGAAGTCTGTCTTCATTTACGCTTGATCCTGCCTGTTCTACATGACTTCCCAACACTGTACGAAGTGCTTTTTGAAGAAGATGAGTTGCGCTATGATTCCTTGCTGAAAGAGCACGCTTTTTCGCATCCACTTCCAGCACTACTTTACTCTCCGGATCTGATCATTCCCTTTGTCATAACTCCGACATGACCGACCTTTTCCGCCGAGCAATTTCACTGTATCTTCTACTTTAAATTCACCTTCTGCAGTACGGATATATCCTGTATCCGCCTCCTGACCTCCGCTTGTCGCATAAAACGGGGTCTCCTGAACAAAGACCGTACCGTGCTCTCCTTCAGATAATGCGTCCGCAATCTCCGTTTCCGTTGTAAGAACAGTCACGTCTGATTCCCATGTAAGATGTTCATATCCGACAAATTCACTTGTCACATTCGGATCGATAGACTCATATACTGTTACATCAGCTCCCATATATTCGTCACTTCACGGGCGGTCACGGGCCTTTTTTTC
>ENA-OQLB01000544-OQLB01000544.1-human-gut-metagenome-genome-assembly--contig:-NODE-544-length-20737-cov-3.884474_pt1 | contig 20737 bp, 25 predicted proteins | sample MGYA00242656_ERZ504813 | MGnify/ENA primary metagenome ERZ504813 (study PRJEB26092, sample SAMD00036388) | human gut metagenome | host: Homo sapiens | study: EMG produced TPA metagenomics assembly of... | reverse complement strand
GTTTTTCAAGCAGTTTTCGTTTCTTACGTAGAAAATGTCACCGCCGTAACATTTCGCAAGAACGTCCTTACGCATTGCCTTAACTGTCTCTCTCGCAATAATCTTACTTCCGACTGCTGCCTGGATCGGAATCTCGAAAAGCTGTCTTGGAATCTCTTCTTTCAGCTTCTCACACATCTTTCTTCCACGCTCATAAGCGCTTCCTTCGAATACAATAAAGGAAAGAGCATCCACTTCTTCTTTGTTGATCAGAATGTCAAGTTTGACAAGCTCGGAACGTACATAACCAAGCATCTCATAATCAAAAGATGCGTATCCTCTGGATCTTGATTTCAATGCATCAAAGAAATCGTAAATAATCTCATTGAGCGGCAGATGATATGTCAACACGGCTCTTGTCTCTTCGATATATTCCATTCCCTGATAGATTCCACGGCGTTCCTGACACAGATCCATGATTGCTCCGATGTACTCGGATGTCACCATGATCTCTGCCTTTACCATAGGCTCTTCCATATATTCAATCTCTGCAGGATCCGGCATGTTTGTCGGGTTCGTCAGGTCAATCACATCACCGTTTGTCTTATGGATCTTGTAAATAACACTCGGTGCTGTTGTAACAAGATCAAGGTTGTACTCTCTTTCCAGACGTTCCTGAATAATCTCCAGATGAAGCAGTCTAAGAATCCACAGCGGAAACCAAATCCAAGTGCCACGGATGTCTCTGCCTCAAACTGAAGTGCCGCATCATTAAGCTGCAACTTCTCAAGTGCATCTCTCAAGTCCGGATACTTTGCTCCGTCTGCCGGATAAAGTCCACAGTATACCATCGGATTTACTTTCTTATATCCCGGAAGTGTTCTGCACAAGGATTCTCTGCATTCGTGATCGTATCTCCGACACGGGTATCCTTTACATTCTTAAGACTGGCTGTGATATATCCTACCATTCCCGCTTCGAGTGCGTCACATGGAATGAACTGTCCCGCTCCAAAAGTTCCAACTTCTACAACTTCTGCTTTCGCACCTGTTGCCATCATAAGCATCGGTGTACCTTTTTTGACAGTACCTTCCTTGATACGGCAGAATACAATAACTCCCTTGTAAGAATCGTACTTGGAATCAAAGATCAGTGCCTGAAGCGGTGCATCCGGATCTCCGACCGGTGACGGAATCTGCTGTACGATCTGCTCGAGAACTTCATGTACATTCAGTCCTGTCTTAGCAGAAATCAGTGGTGCATTCTCCGCATCGATTCCAATCACATCTTCTATCTCTTCTTTTACACGCTCCGGCTCTGCGCTTGGAAGATCGATCTTGTTGATAACCGGCATAACGTCCAGATCATGATCGAGTGCCAGATATACATTCGCAAGTGTCTGTGCCTCAACACCCTGTGCCGCATCAACAACAAGAATCGCTCCGTCGCAGGCTGCCAGGCTTCGGGATACCTCATAGTTGAAATCGACGTGTCCAGGTGTATCGATCAAGTTGAAAATATACTCTTCTCCGTCATCTGCCTGATATACAGTACGGACTGCCTGTGCTTTGATCGTGATTCCACGCTCTCTCTCCAGATCCATGTTATCGAGAACCTGTGACTGCATTTCTCTGCTAGTCAAAAGTCCTGTCTGCTCAATGATACGATCCGCCATTGTAGACTTACCGTGATCGATATGTGCTATAATGCAAAAATTTCTAATATGACTCTGATCAATTGTTGACAATACTTCTTCCTCCATCTATCTTTCTGACTGTTTTACAATAAAAAGTTCTACCGCAAGATTGTCTGTCAGCAATCCTGTCTTTACATCCTGCTCCAGCTGTGCCCCTTCTTCCATCACACGGCGCAGCTGTCCCATCTTAAACCGCTTCGCCTGTTCCATATTCTTTCCTGCCACAAATGGATGTAATCCTGCTTTAGACGCAATCTCTTTTCTTCATATCCCTGGTTTGCAAGTGCCTTGACATGGAAAAGCATCCTGTACTGACGTACCAGCAGAAAAAGAATACGCATCGGCGGTTCTTTTAAAGCCAGCAGTTCATAATACAGATCCAGTGCTTTCTGCTGATTTCCGGCTGCAACTGCATCTACCATCTCAAAAATATGATTCGTGATCTGCGTCACACAGACGGCATCAATATCTTCCTTCGTGATCGTATCTCTCTCCAGTGCATAACAGAATACTTTCTCCAGCTCTCCCTGGATATTTTCCATGTCTGTTCCAACTTTATCGAGAAAATACACAATCACAGACTCCGAAATCTGCTTCTGCTCTTTTCGGACTAGACCTGCAACCCAGCGTTTCAGTGTTCCTGCATCCTGCGTGGACAGCTCTGCAATATATCCTTTCGCTTTCACTGCTTTGTAGAGCCTGTTTCTCTTATCAATCTCTTCTTCCACAAAGATAAAACAGGTTGTCTCTGGCATATCCTTGATATAATCCGCCAGATCTGCCCTGCCGCAGTTTTAAAAAATCCCGTATTCTCAAATACGATCAGTCTGTGCTCTGCAAAGAAAGGTAAGGTCTCTGCAAGATCGATTGCTTCTTTCACTGGCGTATTCTTCCCTTCATAATACGAATAGTTCATCGTATCGCCTTCCGGAAGCATTGCCTTCACAAAACGGTTCTTATACTGTTTCTTCAGATATCCTTCTTCTCCGCAGAGAAGATATACCTGCTTAAATTGTCCTGATTTTAAATCTTCATTTAAGGTCTTCATAACTATTCTATTATAAATGAATAACCAATACTTTGACAAGAGCCTTTTTATCACCTGTTCCTATTCGCCTGTTCCTATTTCCATAATTTTATAAATACTTGTGAACCTTTATTTTTCGTCCATCACTCTTTAGTGTAATTGCGCCACATTCCTGCGTGGACAATACTTCACTTCCGATTTCCTGCAGGCGTTCCAGCGTCTCCTCATGTGGATGTCCATAGCGGTTCTCTATCCCCGCTGAGATCAATGTTAATCTGGGTTTCACAATCTGAAGGAAGTCTTCACTCCCTGAATTCTTCGACCCATGATGTCCTGCTTTTAAGATTGGACAGCTTTCCAACGTTCCGCTTTCCACCAGCTGTTCCTCTCCTCTTCCTTCCAGATCTCCTGTCAGAAGCATTTGAAATGCCCCATCCTTCAATTCAAGTACAACAGATGCTTCATTTCCTGCTTCCAGACAAGGTACCTCCTCCATCCTGCCACGTGTACGCTCGTTTTTCCTCGTTGTCAACGGAGCTATGCATTTTAAATATGTTCCGACTTCTTCTCCTGAATAAATTGTCAGCACTCTCGTCCCGTTTTCTTTCGCTATTTCTGCAAGGTGGAGTAATTTCTCATCCATATATTCTTCCGGCGGCAGAACAAGCGCATCGATTTCCACTCCCTGTTTCTGATTTTGCAGAAGTTCCTGAATTCCATTGATGTGATCCGCATCACCATGTGTCACAAAAACATACTCCAGTTTTCTGACCCCCTGCGATAATAGAAATGGCTCTATCCGGTAAGTACCGACAGAAGACAGATCACTGCTCCCTCCATCCACCAGCATTTTCTTTCCTTCCCTGTCTCTTATAAAAATACAGTCCCCCTGTCCAACATCCAGAACAGTCACCTGAAGGTTTTTTGAATCATTATTGAGTATTCCGCATCCGCAGATCGATCCTGCTATGACAATACAAACAAGAAGTGAAAATCCCGCCTGTTTTCTTCGGTTATCTGTCTTATTTTTCATTGCATAAAACAGGAAGCACAAAAAGAACAGCACACCATAGTAAATAAGCACCCACCATAACTTTGGCTGTCCGGTCACGATCCTGCTGCCCGGAAGCGCTGATGTCAGCTCACATAATTTATCATAGAAGGACAACAGGCGATCACAGCTTCTGAATCCAATTTTTCCTACGGTTCCCGATAATTCTGAAAATAAAATTCCACCTATACCGGTCAACATCACAAATGGAAACAACGGAATTAAAATAACATTCAAAACGAGTGCATACGGCGGCACCTCAAAATAATAATACAGCATGATTCCCAGAAGCATTCCATTAACAGCTAAACTAATCTTAAATCCTTCCCATGCTTTCAAACGTGTTTTCTGTTCAAAAATTGGATACAATAATAAAATTCCAAGAATTGCACCAAACGAAAGTAAAAATGCCGCATCTAACAGATACAGCGGTTGATATATGCTTAAGATAGCTGCTGTAACCGCCAGGCTTGTAGGTTGATCCACATCTCTCCCGGTAATTTCTGCCCCCATGCGGATAAAAAACATAAGAAGTGCACGAAGACTGGATACCTGTGGACCTGTCATAACCAGATAGAAAAACAGAACCCCTCCTCCGGCAATTCCGGAAAACAGAAATGAATTTCCCATTCTTCTTAATAACCGGTAAACAGACATTCCGATCAGTGACATGTGTAATCCCGAAATTGCAAGCAGATGTCCTAATCCGTTCTTCTGATACAATTTTTCATCTCCGGATCAAGTCCGCTTTTTCTCCCAACAAGATTGCAGAAAGCATCGCGCCATGTGTTTTTCCCATCTGGCTTACAATCTTCCAGTTCCAGTAATTTTTCAGCCGGTCCAGCTGATTCCGTATGCTATTCCATCGTGATACAATCCAGTTCTTGTCTTTTTCAGACAAAACTATCTCAACCTGTTCTGCCTTTGTTAAAACCCCAACATGGATTCCCTGTTTTGATAATAACTTTTTTGGTTAAAATTACCCGGATTCCTTGGCGGATGAAACGACTGTTTTGTCCCCCACACATTCAGCTTCTGTCCTATTTTCATTCTGATTTTTTACCGGATTTATTATTTTTTATTATTACAAGGATTTTCTTTTCTTTGATTATCTGATTCTTACTCTTTTGATCTGTACAAGAAACAACCGCATCTTTCAGATAAATTGCAGTTGATTGTGATTTATTTTCAATTTTATAAACCGTGCCCTCGCAAATCACATCTTTCTCATCTGAAATCAATGTTTCTGCAAGGGACGGTTTCTGATCTTTTGTATTCTGTAAAAAACTCACTCTTACAAGCTGTATGGCAAGCAGTATAAGACATACCATACAAAGCGGGCGTTTTCTCATTCTTTGTTATCTGCTGCTATCCAGTCCTGCTCTTCATTCAATGGCTGTGACAAGTCCACCTTCTCCATGTATTTTGCATTCGATTCACCATTGATCGTAATCTGTACCTGCCTTACTCCTGCTCCCTCTACAAGAGAATCCACAATAGAATAAATCGTGATCTCAGGCAGTACATCATACGCACTGATCAGAAATGTGCTGTCAAAATTCACATAACAGATTCCATCCTTTGTTGTTACACTCAACAGATTAGCCGCCGGATTGATCGTTGGATATGCCCCCTCCTCAGATGGACCTTGCATCAGCTTTTCTACAATCAGCTTTTCTTTCAAGACATTACTGCTGTAATGAACATCAACCTCTTGCCTGACCAGTTTGGATCCATTCTGATCTGCAAAATACAATGTCAGTGTATCCGTTTGATAAGAACTTAATGAGGATCCTGTTGCATCAACAATATCATCCTCATTCATTAAGCCAACATCATTTCCCTCATTATCTTTGAGCGGTTCCCCTTCCACACGGACAGATACTGCATCAATTCCATCAATCTGAAGCAGTGACTGCACAATTGCTGCCCGCATCAGTTTCTCATCTAAGGATTTCACTTCATAATATTCTTCACTGAAATCAATCTCAAGGATACTGCCCTTTAAAGCACAGTCGAGCAATTTCACCTGTTCCGGAATTGCCTGTGTATATTCAATTTCATTCGTTGGTTTCTTCATCTCATCGATTACAGATTCCGCCTTTTTTATCGCAGAATTGCCGCTGATCTTAGCTGCAACCTTTACAAGTCCTGTCTTGTCTGTATTCATACAGTAAATGTAAGATTCGCCTTCCTTTACTCCATAACGATCCCCACACGCAGTTACTGCGAGAGAAAGAATCAGAATAAGCAACACTGCGATTCCTTTTCTTTTTTTCATAACTTTTCTCCTAAGAAGCTGTATAGATCAGTGGAATTCTCACAGTAAATGTTGTTCCTTCGCCTTCTTCACTATATACTTTAATCGCACCTCTATGTGCAATCACAGCATTTCGCGCAATTGCAAGTCCAAGTCCTGTTCCTCCGATCTCTCTGGAATGAGATTTATCCACACGAAAGAAACGTTCAAAAACATGCGCCTGATCCTCTTTCGGAATTCCAATTCCTGAATCTTCTACTTTTACATAGAAAAATTTGTGGTCTGCATTCAATGATACATGAACCCATCCATTATCATGATTATACTTTACTGCATTTTCTACCAGATTGGAAATCGCAAGTGACAGCTTTGTCTCATCAATCTCCGCCGTAACCGGACGAAAGCTCTCCATTACGATCTCCACATTCTTTTTCTCTGCAATTGGTTTTAATCTCTTCAAAATCTGTTCCAGAAGTTCATTGATATTAATGGATTCAATATTCAGCGTCTGCCCCTTCTTGTCCATCTTCACAAGTGATAAAAGATCTGTAATAATCTTATTCTCACGGTCAATCTCTTTTGCAATATCACCCATGAATTCCTGATACATCTCAACCGGAAGGTTCTCCTGCTCCAGAAGTGAATCGGCCAGTACTTTCATCGATGTCATCGGGGTCTTCAGTTCGTGAGATACATTGGATACAAATTCTTCCCTGGAATCATCCAAAAGCTTCAGCCTTCCCATCATCTTATTAATTGCTTCGCTGATACTTTTCGTTTCTGTAAATGTATCCACATGCAAAACATCGTCGCTATACCCTGCACTTACATTCTCGATCGTAGCTGCAATCTGATGCAGCGGACGTACTACACAATCTGCTGCAAACACTGCAACAATCGTCAGAAAAATCATCACAAGACCAATAATCACGCTCCCCTGTGTATATAATACATCCAGAGAATCCTCAATACTATCAGTTGAAACACTTGCCAGCATTACACCGCGAATCTGATCCTCTCCGGGTATTGCAATCGGTGCAGTCACCTCGATATAATGATTCTTCTTATCATAATTATTCGTGCTCGTCCCCTTCATACAGCGCACTACACTTTCAGATACATCCAGCTTTCCCTCATCCAGACTGTAAGTATCCTTGACTACCCTCAGCTGACCATCAATTACCATAACTCTTCCGTTATAAATGTTAGTCAGCTGATTCAGACTGTCATTGACCACCTCTTGTGAAGTGTCCTCAAAATAGTGGCTCGCACTGATCTGATTCGTTAAAATTGTACATTGATTCTGAATTTCTGCTGTTCGAAGTGACACAGCACGTGACTCATAGACTTTTACGATTCCAAATAGTGCTACTACGCTGGGCACAAGCCCGGCAAGAAGCACTATGATAAAAATTCGGAATCTAAGATTGTTAAAGATCTTTTTCTTAAATGAAAATGTATTCTTACCCCTGGAAATAATAACCCACTCCCCACTTCGTATGTACGTATTTTGGTTCACTTGGATTCTGTTCTATCTTCTCTCGTAAACGACGGATATGTACATCTACAGTTCTTGCATCACCCGGATAATCATATCCCCAGATCAAATTCAGCAGATTCTCTCTGCTGTAAACCTTATTCGGATTCATCGCCAGAAGCTCAAGCACATCAAATTCCTTCGCTGTAAGATTAATCTCACGTTCCCCGATGAAAACACGGCGTCCTTCGCAATCAATCTTCATATTCCCTTTCACAAGCACCGGACTGCCGGCCGGCTCTTCCTTGCGTTTCGCTGTTCTGCGCATGATTGCCTTGATTCTTGCCTTCACTTCAAGAATATTGAAAGGCTTTGTGATATAATCATCCGCACCATATTCCAGACCAAGGATCTTATCCATATCCTCACTCTTGCAGTCAACATAACAATCGGCATATCTGAAAATTCACGAATCTGCTGACATACCTGGAAACCATCCAGTTTCGGAAGCATGACATCAAGAAGTACAAGATCATACTCACATCTTCTCGCATATTCTAATGCTTCTTCTCCATCATAAGCGCAATCCACTTCCATTCCTTCCTGTTCCAGACTGAACCGGATCCCCTTTACGATTAATTTTTCATCATCAACAACTAATATCTTCTTGCTCATACTCCTCTTTCTGGCCGTTCTTCTGCCTGCTCCTATACCGTAATATCGTCTTTTATCTTATTAAATACGCCATCCTTGATTCCCTCGATCTTCTTGAGATCCTCTATACTCTGAAAGTTTCCATGCTCCTGCCTGTACTTCAGAATACTCTCTGCCTTTGATGCTCCGATTCCACTCAAGGTCATTAATTCTTCTTTTGTGGCTGTATTTATATTAATTTTATCACTGACTGATCCACCTGCATTTCCATTCGGATCTGCCCACTGACCGGAAACAGATTGTGCTGACTCCTCTGCTTCTTCCTGCGTTGGCACATAGATTCGCTCTCCATCACTCAAAGCTTCTGCCTGATTGATCCAATCTGCAGCAGCATCTTCTGTCATTCCACCGGCCGCTTCCAATGCTTCGTAAATCCGTGCATCTGTCCTCAGTTCGTACACCCCCGGAGCATTCACAGCTCCACATACATGAACATATAACGTCTCCGGCAGTCCTTCTTCTGCATCTGTGCCACCCTGAGATCCTTTTTCTGACTCTGTTTTGGAATTTGAGGAATTCTTCTCTACATCAGATTCCCCCTCCAGTGTGAACTCTTCAAGTTCTTCCGCTGCGTCTTGCTTCTCTGCACAGCCACACAATCCCATGGTCAAAAAAGCCAAAGTTAAAGTCAATACAATTCCTTTTAGCATCTGCCCTTTACGGCATCTGCATATTTTCTTCCATCCGTTCTTCATCCTATTGCCTCACTGTTCTCAGACAGTCAGACTTCCCCTTAAAACCGGACATAAATATTGTAACGAATTTTTCTCAAAAATACAATAGACAATTTAACGCTTTGTTACAGACTTGTTACAATACCCGCAAAACTTTCTATTTCCATTGGAAAAGAACAATTCCACCGGCTGCGATCAACAATCCAATCAGTTTTCTCCATGAAAATGGTTCTTTTCCATTCCGAACATTCCGGATAGTGAGATCAGATAAGCAACCGCCAGCTGGGAAACAACAATGAAAAGTGCTGATCTTGCAGGTCCCAGAGCATCCACACTTTTAATGACAGTCCATGTGATCCCTGCTCCGATCACACCTCCCAGCAACATATAGCGCGGCTGGACTTCCATAAGTGCTGTAACAGAGTCTCTTCCTGTTGCCAGCCAGACAAACAGACACAAAAGAAATGCTGAAAGTTGTACCCACCCATTGCTTACCCATACTCCTGTCGTCTTTGTCACCTGCGTGTTGAACACTCCCTGTACACTCATCAGCGCACCTGATAGCAGTGCAATCAAAAAACCGGCCATAAGCTTATACCTCCCTATAGAAATAGTATAAGCAAATGCCGGCTTTTTTATGTATAAGATTTCTTATACAAGTGCACGTTTCAGTTTTTCGATCATCTCATCGATATGCTTTTCTTCTACAATCAGCGGTGGAACAAAACGGATGACATTTCCTTGCGCCTGAATGATCAAAAGTCCTTCTTCGATTGTCTTTTTATTTACTCCTGCAAGAGGTTTTGTAATCTCGATTCCCTGCATCAGACCTTTTCCTTTTCTTTTGACAACACAGTCCAGCTCATCCACAAGCTCATCCAGTTTTTTTGTCAGATATGGAGCAACCTGATTTACATGTCCTACAAGATCTTCACGTTCAAAAATCTCGATCACTGTCTTAACAGCTGTACATGCCAGTGGATTTCCTCCATAAGTTGCGCCGTGATCTCCCGGCTGCAGAGAATATTTTGCCACTTCTTCTGTCATTGCAAATGCACCGACCGGAATTCCGTTTCCGATTGCTTTCGCCATAGTCAGAATATCCGGTTTTACACCAAATCCCTGCCATGCAAACATATTTCCGGTTCTTCCCATTCCACACTGCACTTCATCACAGATCATCAGGATTCCATTTTCATCACAGATTTTACGGATTCCTTCCATAAATTCCTGTGTTGCAAGATTGATTCCCCCTTCGCCCTGCAGCGGTTCCAAAATAATTGCACAAGTCTTATCATTTACCAGTGCTTTCACACTGTCAAGATCATTAAACTCTGCAAATCTTACACCTGGAACAACCGGCTCAAACGGTTCACGATAAGAATCATGTCCTGTCACAGAAACTGCTCCGAAGCTTCTTCCATGGAAAGAATTCTGCATCGCGATAAATTCATATCTTCCTGTCTTCTTTGTGTAAGCATATCTTCTTGCCGCTTTCAAGGACCTTCATTTGCCTCTCCGCCACTGTTTGTAAAGAAGACTCTGTCCATTCCGGAAATGCGGTTTAATTCTTTTGCCGCCTCTCCACAGCTCTCGTGGAAATAAAGATTTGATGTATGGTATAACTTATCAATCTGATCTTTTAATGCCTGATTCAGTTCTTTATTATCATATCCAAGTCCTGACACAGCAAATCCTGCCGCGAAATCAAGATATTCTTTTCCTTCTGTATCATACAGATACATGCCTTCTCCGTGATCCAGCGCAATCGGAAATCGATTGTATACATGGATCAGGTTCTCTTCTGCCGCCTGTATTTTACTGTTCACCATCATAATACCTGCTTTCTTTCTGATTTAAAATTGCTGTACCGATTCCTTTGTTTGTAAAGATTTCAAGCAACAGGCAATGTGGGATTCTTCCGTCCAGAATATGTACACGTGACACACCATTTTCAATCGCATCAATACAATTCTGAAGCTTTGGAAGCATTCCACCTCCAATATATCCGTCTGTAATCAATTCCTTGGCTTCTTTGATCTCCAGTTCAGAAATCAATGTAGATGGATCTTTCGGATCTTTATAAACACCTTCAATATCTGTCAGGAACGCAAGCTTCTCAACCTTCATGCACGGGCGATTGCACAGGCCGCATCATCTGCGTTGATATTATAAGTATTGTATTCCTCATCCATACCAACCGGGCAAATGATCGGAAGGAAATCTTTTTCCAAAAGGTCATACAAAATCTCTGCATTTACTTTCTTGACATCTCCTACGAATCCGATATCCTGTCCGTCTGAAAGCTTCTTCTCAACCTGGAGTAGATTTCCATCCTTTCCACTGATTCCGATCGCACGCACGCCAAGACTCTCTACAAGCTGTACAAGACTCTTATTTACACGACCAAGAACCATCTCCGCAATCTCCATTGTCTCTGCATCTGTCACACGAAGTCCGTTGATAAACTCTGCTTCCTTTCCGACTTTTCCAACCCACTTGCTGATTTCCTTACCACCGCCATGCACGATGATCGGTTTGAATCCACACAGTTTCAGAAGTGTAACATCCTCGATCACTCTGCGTTTCAGGCTTTCATCTACCATGCACTTCCGCCATATTTTACTACGATGATTTTACGGTTAAAGCGCTGGATATAAGGAAGTGCCTCGATCAGCACCTGCGCTTTATCCAGATATTTCTGCATATTGCTTGTCATTTTTCTGTCTCCCTTTTTCTGTATTTTCTATTTTTTCAGCGTCTTTAAAGAAACAATAATTTCTCTATAGGTTAACTTCTGTAATCCGCATTGATATCAATGTATCCATGTGTCAGGTCACAGCCCCACGCAGTAGCTTCTGCATCTCCGGCTTTCAAGTCAGCAATCGCTGTCACTTTTTCCTGTGAAAGGATCTCTGTTGCCTTTTCTTCGCTATAATCTGTTGCTGTTCCATTAGCAATGATCTGAAGCTTTCCTGCACTGCTCTCGAAGAACAGATCTACCTGCTCCGGATCAAACTTTGCTCCGGAATATCCCATTGCACAAAGGATTCTTCCCCAGTTCGCATCATGTCCTGCGATCGCAGCCTTTGTAAGATTCGAGCATACAACAGATTTTGCAAGAACCTTTGCCTGCTCTTTTGTCTGTGCTCCGACAACCTTTACTTCAAAAAAGTGCTGTTGCACCTTCTCCGTCTCCCGCCATTGCCTTCGCAAGTGTCTCGTTTACATAATGAAGCGCCTCTTTGAATGCGTCGAATGCCGGTGTGCCTTCTTTGATCTTCTCATTTCCGGCCATTCCATTTGCGAGAAGGAGTGCTGTATCATTTGTTGAAGTATCTCCGTCAACAGAGATCATGTTATAAGTATCCTCAACATCACTGCTCATTGCCGCCTGAAGTGCTTTTTTGGAAATTTTTGCATCCGTTGTAATAAATGCAAGCATTGTACACATGTTCGGATGAATCATTCCGGAACCTTTCGCCATTCCTCCGATCGTCACTTCTGTATCTCCTGCCATAAATGTAACCGCAACTTCTTTTTTCTTCGTATCAGTTGTCATGATGCTTTCGCAGCTTCTGTTCCACTTGCCAAATCAGCTTTCTTTTCCTTGGCAAGTTCTGTAATTCCGGCTTTGATCTTATCGATTGGAATCTGCATTCCGATAACCCCTGTAGAACCTACAAGAACACCTTTCTCATCGATTCCAAGAACTTTTCCTGCCTCTTTTGCTGTCTCTTCACAGTATTTCATACCTTCCTCTCCGGTACACGCATTTGCAATTCCAGAGTTTACAATAACTGCCTGTGATTTCTGTTTGCTCTCTACAATCTGTCTGTCCCACTTCACCGGAGCTGCCTTTACTACATTCGTTGTAAATGTTCCGGCGACTTTACACGGTTTCTCACTGTAAATGATCGCCATATCTGTACGTCCCTGGTATTTGATTCCTGCTGCTGTTGCTGCTGCTTCAAATCCTTTTGCTGCGGTAACTCCGCCTTCGATTATCTTCATATAACTTGCTTCCTTTCTGCTTATTGTTCATTGAATGCTGTAATATTTTCTTCATTTAAAATAAAATCATAATAATTCACATCAAGTCGTTCCGTCCATCCGATTGTATTCCAAAATGCATTTCCTACATTATTCTGTGCAAATGCGATCAGACAAACCTTATTGATCTTCTCTGCCTGGAGTGCTTTCATTGTATGCACGACCATGTCTTTTCCGATTCCATGTCTTCGGTATGCCTCATCCACACATACATGATAGAGACTTCCCTGTCTTCCATCATGACCACAGAGAATACTTCCGACGATTTTTCCTTCTTTCACTGCGACAAAACTCGTTGTCGGATTCCGTCGCAGAAAACGTTTGACACCTTCTTTCGAATCATCGATACTGCGGATTCCGAATCCCCGGATCTTCTTCCACAATTTATATACTTCATCATAATCCTCTATTGTCATTACACGTATCATACATACCACCTTTATCAATATATCCTATGGGAACATCGGAACGAGTTCAAGTCCTTCACTCTCTGGAAGACCAAACAGCAGATTCATATTCTGAACCGCCTGTCCTGCGGCACCTTTTACAAGGTTATCAATAGCTCCCATCATAATGATCCGTCCTGTTCTCTCATCAATCTTAAATCCAATGTCTACATAGTTGCTTCCTTCTACCCATTTGGTCTCCGGACACTGATCTTTCTCTAGAACACGAACAAATTTCTCATCTGCATAATATTTATCATAAATTGCTTTTACTTCTTCATATGTAACTTCTTTTGTAAGTTTTGCGTACTCTGTAGCAAGAATTCCACGATTCATCGGAACTAAATGAGGTGTAAAGTTCAACACAACTTTCTCTCCGGCTGCGTATCCAAGCTGTTCTTCAATCTCCGGTGTATGGCGGTGTGTTGCAACTCCATATGCCTTGATATTTTCATTCACTTCACAGTAAAGATTCGGAAGCTTTGCTCCTCTTCCTGCACCTGATGTTCCGGACTTTGCATCGATGATCAGAGTACTCATGTCGATCAGTCCTTCCATTGCAAGCGGATATGCTGTCAGGATAGAACATGTTGTATAACATCCCGGATTTGCCACGATACGTGCATCCTTCACTTTGTCACGGTTGATCTCGCACAATCCATAGACAGCTTCATCAATATACTGCGGTGCTTTGTGTTCGATTTTATACCACTCTTCGTAAACCTTCACATCTTTCAGACGGAAATCTGCACTGAGATCAATGATCTTTGTCTTTGAAAGGATTTCTTCATTGATCAGAGATGCACACAGTCCCTGCGGGGTTGCTGTGAAGATCACATCTACCTGCTCGGCAAGCTCATCCATGTTATCATCCATGCATTTTGCATCTACAATCTGAAACATGTTTCTATATACATCTGCATATTTCTGATCTACATAACTTCTGGATCCGTACCAGACAATCTCTGCATCTTTATGTCCCATCAATATTCTTACGAGCTCGCCGCCTGCATAACCGGTTGCTCCAATAATTCCGACCTTAATCATCATTCTCAAGTCCTTTCTTTTCTCATTCCCTCGAAATACTCCCGGGAATTACTTGTTTGCTGTACCACGGTAACGTATTACCGCAATCATTTCTCCTTATAATATACCACTTTAATCGGGATGTAAAGCTTTTCTTAAAATGAATGTATAAAAATACACGTTATTCATTTTCATGTGCATAATAATACATCTTTCATGTATAATATGCAAGTATTTTTTTCAAAAAGTTTTTTGCTACATAAAACAGCGATGATAAACGTAACTATTCCTACGTCTATCATCGCCGATCTACTTTTCTTCTATTTATCTATCTTCTATATAGAAAATATCATTCTTATTTTCCAAAGAAGGATTAAGGTCTAAGTCCCATTCCGCCTTCTAATGTAATTGTCTCGCCGTTCATATATTTGAAATCCGGTGATGCAAGCTGTACACACGCTCTTCCAATCTCTTTCTCTACATCTCCGTAATGTCCTGCCGGCGGCATCTTTACATTCGCCTTAAATGCATCCGGATATGCTTTCTGGAAGTTTTCAAGCTGTGCTGTCCATGCAAGCGGGCACACAATATTCACATTGATTCCGTCTACTCCCCATTCTGTAGCTGCTACTCTTGTCAGTCCTCTGACACCTTCCTTCGCTGCTGCATACGCACACTGTCCGTAATTACCGAAAAGGCCTGCTCCTGATGCAAAGTTGATTACGGATCCTGTGTTTCCTTCAAATATGGATAACATGCCTGCATATAATAAAATGTTGCATAAAGTCCTGAATAAATCGCAAGATCAAACTGCTCTGTTGTATGATCTGCAAGAGTTACTCCTGATGCAGAAGCCTGTGCATTATTAATAAGAACATCAATTCTTCCGAATTCCTCAACTGCCTGCTTTACAACGTGCTCAACTGCTGCCTTGTTATCTGCTCCCGCATTGACATCTGCCTGTACTGCAAGCACTTTCACTCCATAGAGGCGTTCCAACTCTTCTTTCGCGTCTTCCAGCTTCTTTACATTTCTTCCTGTAAGAACAAGATTCGCACCTTCTTTGGCATAAGCTGTTGCAATACCATATCCGATGGATCCACAGCTGCCATCACTTAGTACTGCACGTCCTCCTCCCGTAATGATTGCTGTCTTTCCTGTAAGAAATCCCATTTGTTTTCCCTCTCTTTCTTGCTCACATGCCCTTCTGACTTTTATATTAAACAGATAGGTTGTGATCCGTTTTCGTCTGACTATCTAAATATTTTTTAGGTCAGTTTCTTTGATATCTTTATATTATCAGACACATTTACTAAAATCAACAGCTTTTCACGATATATTTTTAACATATTCGTCAAATATATCACAATTCAAAATAACAGTACCTAACTTTTTTTGTTTTTCTAGTTTCACATCTTCTCCGTCACATCTTGCATATTTTCACTCATTTTTCTTCGTTTTATTCATTTTTTGTACATTATATGTAATTTTATGCATTTTATTCATTTTTTCAAAATAATACTTGCATAATTATAAAATGTGGTGTATAGTAGGTTTTAGCTTATTAAAGCGGCAAACTTTAGAACTCAAGAAACTGAGGAAACAGAAATTTATAAAAATACATTTAGGAGGCAATAAAATGAGTAAAGAAAAAGTTGTATTAGCATATTCAGGTGGTCTTGATACTACAGCAATCATCCCGTGGCTGAAAGAAACATTTAACTATGACGTTATCTGCTGTTGCATCGATTGTGGACAGGGAGAAGAACTGGATGGCCTGGATGAAAGAGCAAAACTTTCCGGAGCTTCTAAATTATATATTGAAAATATCATTGATGAATTCTGTGATGACTTCATCGTTCCTTGTGTAAAGGCCGGAGCTGTTTACGAGAACAAATACCTTCTCGGAACTTCCATGGCCCGTCCGGCAATCGCTAAAAAACTGGTTGAGATTGCACGTAAAGAAGGCGCTGTTGCTATCTGCCACGGTGCAACAGGAAAAGGAAATGACCAGATCCGTTTCGAGCTTGGTATCAAAGCTCTTGCTCCGGACATCAAGATCATCGCTCCATGGCGTATGACAGATGTATGGACAATGCAGTCCCGTGAAGACGAGATCGATTATTGTAAAGCTCATGGAATTGATCTTCCATTTGACGCAAAGCACAGCTACAGCCGTGACCGTAACCTGTGGCACATCAGCCATGAAGGACTTGAACTTGAGAATCCGGCAAATGAGCCAAACTACGATGATCTTCTCGTGCTGAGCACAACACCAGAGAAAGCACCAGACAAAGATGAATACGTTACAATGACATTTGAAGCAGGTGTTCCAAAGAGCGTAAATGGAAAAGAAATGAAAGTTTCTGAAATCATCACAGAACTGAACCGTCTCGGAGGAAAACATGGAATCGGAATCGTTGATATCGTTGAGAACCGTGTTGTTGGAATGAAATCACGTGGTGTTTACGAGACTCCTGGTGGAACAATCCTTATGGAAGCACATGACCAGCTTGAAGAGCTCGTTCTCGACCGTGCTACATATGAAGTTAAGAAAGATCTTGGAAATAAATTTGCTCAGATCGTATACGAAGGAAAATGGTATACACCACTTCGTGAAGCAATCCAGGCATTTGTTGATGTTACACAGCAGTATGTAACAGGAGAAGTTAAGTTCCGTCTCTATAAAGGAATATCATCCGTGCCGGAGAGACATCTCCATACTCACTGTACAGCGAATCCCTTGCAAGCTTCACAACAGGAGATCTGTATGATCACCATGACGCTGACGGATTCATCAACCTGTTCGGACTTCCACTGAAAGTTCGTGCAATGAAGATGCAGGAAGTAGAATCACAGAAGAAGTAAAGTGGATTTGTTGAACTTGGATTCAGGCAATTAGATCAAATACTTTCATTAGAATGGTACGCAAGGACAGTCCTACTATTACCATGGGCACCGGCTCGCTCTACCTCATCCCTTTGAAAGTATGTAACATAAGAGCCAGAACAGTTACCGTGTGTGGTGCCTGTTCTGCTCTTATTAACATACTGAACAAAGTGTATTCGGAACGCTCCTGCCTTACATGTGCCCATAGCAACAGTAGGACTGTCCTTGCTCACATACTTCAAAGTAAAAGTTTCTGTTCCAGTCAGAGTGAATCCAGAAAACAAATACGAGCATCAAAAGTAAAGTGAAAAAGAAACGTTATCGACTACGATTATGTTTCCGAAATTATTTCTCACCCCAAAGTTCGTCTGCTTTTGTTTTCCACTCTTTGGCGTAATGTTCGCATTTTCCGCAGAGGTGTTCTACAGTTTCCGGGGACTGGAGATCTGTTGATTTTGCGCCGGTTTCGTGTACCATCTGCTGCAGTTTTTCTGGATTTTCGAGCATTGGGCACGGACGCAGATGATTGTTGTTAAATGGCTGATTGTTATGATAAGCCATAAACAGTGGCTGGCGCAGTGCATCAAGCACGCTCACTTCTTTGATGTTTGCACTTGAGTAATGGATAAATACACATGGCTCTGCATCTCCATTTGCATTAATGTGGAAATAATTTCTTCCTCCGGCAATACATCCTCCTACAAACTCTCCATCATTCTGAAAATCGAATGCAAAGAGCTGTTTTCCGCCTGTCAATCCACGGATTTCACGGATGCGGTGATACATGTATTCTCTCTGCTCTTTTGTTGGAAGCAGATCCAGTGCCGCATCATTCCAACCGGCATATAGTGGAAATACCATGCATAACGACATCCTTTTTCAATAATCATATCAAGGAATTTGTCGGATGTTACTGTATCAATATTAGCGCGTGTATAGCAGATTGATGTTCCAAAAATCAAGCCGTATGTTTTCAAAAGATCCATTGCATGCATAACTTTCTGATAAACGCCTTTTCCACGGCGTCCGTCGTTGACTTCCTCGTATCCTTCCAGACTGATGGACAATGACAGATTACCAACTCGCTGCATCTCCTGGCAGAATTCATCATCTACAAGTGTTCCGTTTGTAAATGCATGGAATACACAGTCGTTGTGTTTCTCGCATAAGCGAATGACATCTTTCTTTCTCACGAGTGGCTCTCCACCTGTCAGCATATAAAGATAGATTCCAAGTTCTTTTCCCTGTGTGATCACACGATCCATATCTTCAAAAGAAAGATTCAAAAGATGTCCGTACTCTGCTGCCCAGCATCCGGTACATTTCAGATTACATGCGCTGGTTGGGTCCATCAGGATCAGCCATGGAATATTACACTGATATTTTTCACGTGACTCGTGCATTAACTTTGTTCCATAAAGCATTGCGTCAAATCCAAGATTTAATGCTGTTGTCTTAAGGACATGCGGATCTACTTCATCAAAAAGTCTGTTCAGATACTGAACCCATTTGTTGTCCGGATCCTGAATCATCTTTCTTGCAGCTTCATAAGACCCTGGCTGGAAACGATCTTTTGCAAAATTTTCTGTAAGATCTACAAGCTTAAGAAGTGCTTTCGTTCTATCATCTGTCTTGTTCATATATTTAAGTACTTTATCTGCTGCCAAACCAAATGCTGCTCTTTCTGCCTGAAATTTTAATCCTGCCATTTTTTTCACCTTTTCCTTACTTTTCAAGGAACCTTTCTTAAGTATAAGCTATTATTCCATACTTTAGCATTTTCCTTTTTTTCATGTAAGATTCAGATTTTTTTGAATGTGCTGTGGTTTGAACATTTTCTTTTTGTTGTTCTTTTTTGGCTACAAATCATGTGAAATGTAGCCGAAATATCAAGAAATTTCAACACTATGTTCTTGAAAAGTCATGTTAAAGAACTATCAATCTTAGAAACTTTTTTAATCACATTCTCTTTTTTATGGTATAATATTTCCATTGTAGAAGGATTTGAACAAATGACAGAAGTGAAAAAAAGAACTGACAAAAGATTTGCTGGCACTCTCTTTCAAAGAACTTATTATGAAGATGCCTTTTGAAAAGATTACAGTTAAGATGATTACCGACGGAGCGGATGTAATCCGTCCGACTTTTTATAAACATTTTCAGGACAAGTATGAAATTCTCGAATATATCCTCGAAAAGGAAATCAAAGATAAAATCCGGGTACTGATTGAAAATGACATGGAAGACGATCTTCTCCGTCTTCTTTTCACCTGTCTTTCTAAAGACAAAGAATTTTATAAGAGACTTTATTTGATCGAAGGTCCTAACTCCTTCGATCATCTGATGTTCCAATTTATTTATGATACATTGCTTAGATTATTAAACAAATATCCATTGAAATCACCTGCGAAGCTCCAGATACTCAGTCGCGAGACAATTGCGCGATTTTATACCTTTGGGCTCGCAGATTCTGTAAAATATGCAATCATGCATGATATCACATATACCCCGGAAGAGATTGCAGCTGCTTATGATTATCTGATTCATAACTCTGCATTTGATCTTGTGGAACATCCAAAGATTTGATAATACACAAAGGGCTTAGGAACAATTTTTAGACATATTACCGCTGTCTTCCATTTACTCCTAATTTCATCATAAGCGCTTCTTGAAGAATCTGAGAGAAATTAAGATTCTCTCGAATAGCCGCTTCATTTAACCATTCTGGAATACTGAGCGTCTTTTTTACAGCCTTTGATCTGTGCTTTCTCCGATACTCTGCCATATCAAATTCTATAATTACCAAAATCCCATCTTCAGGATCCACCGTTTCAAATTCTGATGCTTTTGGGATATCAGTTCCTTCATCTTCTATACTGGACAATGACAAACCTAATGCATCTATCGCCATTTCATATGCTTCATCCATGCTATCGCCCTGTGTCATGCATTCAGGAAAATCTGGAAAGCTAACCCAGAAACCGCCTTCTTCTGCTTTATGAAAAACAGCTGGATAAAATAATCTATTCTTCATCAAATAACCTCTCTTTCAAGCGACAGGACTATCTAAGCCCTGCCTGTTTAAGTAATAATACTACGTAAAAATACGTGTGTCAACGTATTTTACGTATCATTACAAGGGCGCTAGAAATCTTTAACCTTACTATATTTCTCTCTTCTTAGAAACTATGAAATCATAAAGTTAAACATCAAAAATAACGCAGACAATATCTCTACCATCTGCGTCATTTCTCATAATTCTTGAAATCTTTCCAAGCACTTTATTTTAAGAATTTCTTCTCAATTATTTCATTACAATATTTATATCCACTTGAAAACATTGATTTTACGCTGTTTTTCGCTATCTATCTTCTGATTTACTCCATTTTTACTCCAAGTTTAAGCCAATATTTTAAGTTTCAGCTATCTTCTTCTTTTTTCTTTT